>Ga0210024_1001051_pt1 | contig 25140 bp, 24 predicted proteins | sample CryGeymeta201525_FD_183988 | JGI IMG/M metagenome (GOLD analysis project Ga0210024, IMG submission 183988) | Groundwater microbial communities from Crystal Geyser aquifers in Utah, USA - Crystal Geyser metaG 2015-25 (SPAdes) (version 2) | ecosystem: Environmental > Aquatic > Deep subsurface >...
CAAAACATTTAAAAACACAAAATACCTAAAACCAAAAGTATTTAAAAGCAATATACAAGCACTTAAAAACACAAAATACCTAAAACCAAAAGTATTTAAAAGCAATATATACGCACTTAAAACCGCGCGCATCTAAAAACCCAAAATACTTAAAGCAAAATACTTAAAACTCAAAAAAAAAAAACCACAGCAACACATAAAAACCAAAAAAAGCAAGCATCTAAAAACCCAATGGCTTAAAAGCAATTTTGCTAAATTTATTAAATTTTTATTAAATTTTGCCTTTTATATAAGAATATAAAATAATATATGTCTGCGCTATCAACTAATAAAAAAACAGAACCTGGAGTTTTGGAACACTATCTTGTACCAGACCACAAAATCATAACAAGCGAAGAAGCGCGAAAAATATTTGAGTTTTATAGTATTTCTTTTGAAAATTTGCCAAAAATAGATATAACTGACCCTGTAATCAAAGCAATTAAAGGCAAACCAGGTGACATTATTAAAATCACACGCAAAAATGGAAAAATATATTATAGAGGAGTTGTTTAGTGGCAACTTACTTTATGATGTTTGTTGAGAGATATTGCTGATGCAAAATCTTGAGTTAGTAAAAGCAACAATAAACGCAATTCCTCTTTCTTCATTGCATCTTGATTCTTATAATTATTATGTTGTGCATGAGTTAATAAATATGTTTACAACGCTTTCAGATATAACTATTGATGCTGGCGAGAAAGGAATTTTTGTTTTTTCTTTTTCTAATCCTACCTTTGGAACACCTAAATATTCTCCAAAAGAGTGCATATTGCGCAATTTGAATTATTCTATACCTATATCTGCTGAGGTAGAATTGACAAAACAAGGAGAGCATATTTTAAAAGAGCGCGTCAAACTATGCGATTTTCCAATTATGATTGGTAGTGTCATTGATCCATTTTTTCCAAAAATTTCTGTAAGTCAAAAGATTAAGCAAGGATTAGATCCTTTTGATGTTGGTGGTTATTTTATTATTGATGGTGTTGAGAGATTTGTTGTTGCGATTGAAGAACTTGTTTCAAATAAAGTGCTTGTAGCAGGTGAACGAGCCCAGGTTTTTTCTTACACTGGCGGGTATCGCGCGCCACATTCTCTTAATTTTACCAAAGATAATCATCTTGTGCTTTCTTTTGGAAGATTTAAAAGTCTTCCTATTGTTGCTTTGTTTAAAATTTTAGGTATAGAGTCAGATAAAGAAATTATTCAGCTTATTGATAATCCAATGATGTATATTAATTTTCAAGATGCTCCTAAAAATCGAGAAGAAGCAATAGAAATGATAGGAAATAAAGCGCATATTCCTAAAACTAATCGCCGCCAAGATGTTTTAAACTTTATTCACTCTGGTTTATTACCTCATATTGGAAGAGAGGAGTCAGCAAATAAAGAAAAAGCACTGTATTTGGCACATATGGCAAATATATATTATAAAGACCCCAAATACCGAGTAGATAAGGATTTTATAGGAAACAAAGAGCTTCTTTTGGTTGGCGAACAATTAAAAAGCTTAATGAATATTGCTTTTAATGTGCTTGCTAGAGATATTTCGCGCTATTTTGCATCTATTAGAACGCGAAAGCGAGAGTGGAATTTAGCTACTATTGTTAATTTTGAGTCAATGAATACTTATATTTACAATGCCCTTCGCACAGGTGCATGGCCAAATGGCACCAAAGGTGTTACACACTTGCTTGAAAAAAAGAATGCACTTCAACAACTTACTCTTCTTCGCCAAATTAACTCAAATTTAGATATGGATGTTGCAACAGATGAAGCGCGCCATATTCATGGATCTCATGTTGGCAGAATTTGTATTGTAGATACTCCTGAAGATTCCAAAGTTGGCTTAACAAAGCAAGCAGCAATTTTTGCTATTACTGCAATGCCTGTTCCTGAACAAAAAAAGAAAGTAGAGCAAATATTAAAAGAGCAAGGAGCAAAACATTATAATTTTAGTTCAAATATTTTTGCTGAAAAAAATCTTGTTTTTTATGACACAATACCTATTATGACTTGCGATAATATTGATGCTTTAAAATCAAAGTTGCGCGACTTGAGGCGGCAAGGCATAATTGATTACCACTATCAAATTTATTCAAAAGATAAAAATTTATTCATCGAAGCAATTAAAGGTATGTTGATAAGAGCGTTGATTGTAGTAAACAATGGAAAATCAATGTATACAAAAGAGATTGCTGCAAAGGTTAAAAAAGAAGAAATAAAATGGTTTGATCTTGTTAGCAAGGGAATAATCGAATATATTGGAGCAGATGAAGAAAATGAAGCATTTGTTGCGTTTAGCGAAGACGAATTAACAAAAGACCACACTCACCTGGAAATTAATCCTACATCTGTTATGGGAGTTGCTGCAAATATGCTTCCTTTGGCAAACCACAGTGATGCACCAAGATTGGGAAAATCTGTTAAAGAAGTTAAAGGTTCAGCAGCAGGAATATATAGCTCAAACTTTTTCAATACTTATGATGTAAATAAACATGTTCTTAATTATTTGCAAAAACCATTGGTTAGAACAGCATATCATGATTTATTTGAAAAAAGCCTTTTAATGGGTGGGCAAAACTTAGTAGTTGCTTTTGTTGAAGGTGGCTCAAATATGGAAGATGCACTTATATTTAACAAAGCATCAATTGAGCGTGGGGTTGGAAGATCTATCTTTTTAACGCACAAAGAAGTAATTGAAAAGAAATATGCTAATGGATTAAGCGAGAAAATTCAAATCCCAGCAGAAGATGTTAAAGGAAAATCAGATACTATTTATTATTCTAAACTTGAAGGAGATGGAATTATAAAAGTAGGTGAAACTATTTCGCGCAACAATATTTTAGTAGGTAAGGTTGCTCCTCCAAGATTTATGAGTGGTTATTTTAATGTTGAAGGATATCTAAGCTTATGGGATACTTCTATTAGTAGTAATGATTTTGTAGATTATAATATTGATGACATACTTGTAACTTTTAATGATGGTTTAGAAAAAATAGTTAAAATAAGAATGTACTATGATTGCATTCCTGAAATTGGAGATAAATTTTCATTAAGGGAAGGGCAAAAAGGAGTTATAAGTGCAATTGTTCCTGAAAATGATATGCCTTTTAGCGAAAAGGGAATTATACCTGATGTATTGTTTAACCCTCATGGCGTTCCAAGTAGAATGACTTATGCGCAGTTGCTTTCAGGTATATTAGCCAAATATGCAGTACTTACTGGAAAACTTCAAGAAGCAAGTGCTTTTGATGTATTTGATGAGGCAGAAATTGCAAAAGAGCTTGAAAAACAAGGGTTTGACGGTGATGGAAATGAAGTTATGTATAATCCAAGAACAGGTGAAAAATTCAAAGTTAAAATATTTTTAGTTCCTTTGTTATATCAAAGATTAGAACATTTGGTTTCAAGAAAAATGCAAGTTCGCACAACAGGTCCGCGCACACTACTTACTCGACAGCCAACAGAAGGCAAAGCATCAGCAGGAGGTTTAAAATTTGGAGAAATGGAAAAAGATGCTTTACTTGCACACGGAGCTACAACTGTGCTTGATTCATTGTTTGATATTGATTCTATAAAAATTCCTGTTTCAAATCAATATTTAGCACCTTATTTTGATTATCAAACTCGCACTGTTAAAGGCATATCAAGGCAAGAAAAAACATCTTTTGTCGAAATTCCTTTTGTGTTAAATACAGTAATCAATTATTTGCGCGCAATGGGAATATCACCATTGCTTAAATCAGAAACAGATTATAGCAGTGTAAAAAGCAAGGAGGAAAAATGATTGAAAATATAAATCTAAAAAAAATTGAATCTATGAGTTTTGGCCTTTTAAGTCCTGAAATGATTAAAAAAATAGCTGTAGTAAATATTAATAATTATCAATTATATAATGAAGATGGTTTTGTAATTCCTAATGGCTTGGCAGATTCAAGAATGGGAGTTATTACCCCTGGCGTGCGTTGCGAGACATGTCACGGAATGATGAACCAATGCTATGGACATTTTGGGCATATTGAATTGTCTCGTCCTATTATAAATCCTCTGTTTGCGCGCAAAATACATCATATTCTTTCTTATACTTGCCAATCATGCGGAGCATTGCTTTTTTCTGACAAAAAAAAACAAGAACTTAATGCCTTAAAAAATAGACTTGAAATACAAGGAAAATCTTTAAATAATATACTGCATATGATTGATGATTATTTAAAGCTTGTAGAAAAACCAAAAACATGCCCATTTTGCAACACTAACCAAGACAAAATAATACTTGAACTTCCATGGGATTATTTTTTTAATGACCATGAACATAATATTAACCCTATTCAAATTCGCACTTGGCTAGAAAAAGTTAAAACAGAGGATTTGGTTTATTTGGGATTTAATCCTTTAAATAGACCAGAGTGGATGATTTTTACTCACTTTCTTGTTGCACCTTTGACAGTTAGGCCAACAATTACACTTGAAACAGGAGTAAAAGCAGAAGATGACCTCACCCATAAATATGCTGACATATTAAGAATTAACAATTATTTATCAGCCAGCTTGGAAAAGGGCGCACCTGAAGTTGTTATTGAAGATATGTGGTCGCTTTTGCAATATCATATTGGCACTCTGATTGATAATGAGCTTTCGCGCGTGGCCGTTGCGCGTCACCCATCTTCAAATATCCCTTTGAACACACTTATACAGAGATTGACTTCAAAAGATGGAATGTTTAGAAATAATTTGTTAGGAAAAAGAACTGACTATGCAGCAAGAAGCGTAATTAGCGCAGATCCTTATCTTAAACTTGATGAAGTAGGAGTACCTGAAACAATAGCAAGAAATATGGGTATTTCAGATGTAGTAACATCACGAAACATTGAAGAAATGAAGAGTTATATTTTAAACAGCGGAACATATCCTAGTGCATTAAATGTTGTTTTGCCTACTGGTTCAAAACGACGAATTACTGCTGAAAATAAAGAAGAATTAGCAAGCAGTTTAGCTCCTGGTTGGATTATCTTTCGCAATGCAAAAGATGGAGATATTTTAATTTTTAATAGGCAACCATCTTTGCACAAATATAGTGTGATGGCATTTAAAGCAAAGGTTTTGCCAGGAATTCGCGCATTTAGATTTAATCCGGTGCTTACATCTCCTTTTAACGCTGACTTTGATGGAGATGAAATGAATATGTGGTTCTTGCAAGATATTGAAGCAAGAGCAGAGGCAGAAGCACTTATGAAAGTAAAGTATAATTTAATTTCAGCTAGAGATGGTAGTTTGCTAATAAAACCAAAACACGGACACATTTCCTCTTTGTATTTAATGTCTCACGATAAGTCGCTAATATCTTTTTCTCAAGCTCAGCAAATTTTAAGCAATTGCTCATTTGATGTGATTTCTAATCTTAAATCCAAGGATTCTTACCTACCTCTTGAAATATTGTCAGCCATATTTCCAAAAGATTATGAATACAAAGGAAAAGATGTTATTATAAAAGATGGAATAATATCTGGGATTTTGACAAACAAAACAGTTGGAGTTTTGATTAAGGATTTTTATATTAAAAGAACGCCTGAAGAAGCAGCTAAACTTATTGAAAATATTTGCAATATCAGTTTAAGTTATTTAATTCAATACAGGGGCTTTACTGTTGGTTTGTCTGATTATGTAGTTAATAAAAAAGTTGAAAACACAATTGATTCTTTTATTGAAACCAAATATGCTGAAGCTGAGAAAAAAATTAGATCTATGAAAGAACAAGAAATTATATATGAACTAGATAATATAAGAAATAATGTTTATGATATTCTTTTGAAAAATGCAAATATTAATAGCTCTGCACATATTATGGCTATTTCAGGTGCTCGTGGAGGATATCCTAACTTTGGTAAAATGGTTGGAATGTGTGGTCAGCAAATTATTACTAATGGAAGACCTGAAATAGGTTATGATGGACGCGCAATTTCTCATATAAAAAGAGACAACACCTCACCAGAAGCACGCGGATTTATTAAAAGCAACTTTAAAAAAGGACTAACACCGAGAGAGTTTGTTTTTGCATCTTATAGTTCGCGCGAGAGTTTTATTACTGCCTACACAATAATTCCTGAAACGGGTTATGGTGAAAGAAAATTAGTTTATGCTCTTCAAGATTTGTATATGGATGATAAAAATATAATTAGGGATGGTGATAGTAATGTTGTAACTTTTGAATATACAAAAAATAAATTTGTAGAAAACTTAAAATACCAAAATTTTGATTGTCCGCCAGTGGGAGCTCCTGTTGGCATAATTATTGCCCATGCCTTATCTGAAAAAATAAGTCAGAGCGCGTTAAGTGCGTTTCACTTTGCAGGATCATCAGGGTCACTTATTGGAACTATGGCTTCAAATGATTTGCTTGCTTTTCTTGAAATGCGCGCAAACCCGCCAAAAGAATTGATGCAAATTTATCCCAAGCAACCAACTGATTTGATAAATCTCGCAGATCAACTTGTTCAACGAAAGATACAAGACTATGTAAGTGATGTAAAATTAGATGTAGAAAATGGCATATTATTGCTAACTTGCTCTGATAAAGCAGATGTTGAGTTTATTGTAAAGCAACTTGAACATAGCAAGACATATGATTTAACAGAAAATGGAAACGAATTGCGATTTTCTATTAAAAAAATCGGGTTTAAAGAGATAATGTTTTTGAAAAACAGAATATTAAGAAAAATTGTGCGTGGAGTACCAAGAATTCTTGAAGCGCATGTTTTGGAAAATAAAGGTTGTATTGAAACGCGCGGGAGTAATATATTGGGTGTTTTGAAAAATGAATTAGTAGATCCAACTCGTGTTTTTTCTAATAATATTATAGAAATGACCAAAATCTTTGGTTTAGAAGCAGGTCGCGCCACATTTTTAGAAAATATAAATATTATTTTTACAGCTCAAGGTATTGATGTGCGCGAGGAATTTTTAGATTTGCTCGCAGATAGATTATTTTTCTATGGAAAACCTTTAGGAATTATGCGGTTTGGTGTGCTAGCACAAAAGGATGCGCTATTAACAAAAATTGCATTTGAATCCCCAAAACAAAATATTATTAACTCAGCAATTTATGGCAGTGATACAAATTTCAAGCATAATATTATGGAAAATGTGATTGTAGGCCAAATTGTTCCTGTTGGAACTGGATTGTGGAATATTAAAGCAAAGTCACCTAAATAAATATAAAATTTACTGAGCAAACAAAAACCCCGGATATAAATAAATATGCTTGTTTTTGGGGTTTTTATACCCAAAAGTTATATGCTTCTACAAAGTGCAACCCTTTTTAAACTACCTTGCTAAAAGACATTATAGAAGAGTTTTTACTTTTCTGTATTAAATCCCCTGTAAGGCAGGAGATTTATAAAGTTTGCAACGCAAACTTTCACATAAAATAAATACAAAAAACAATAAAAAAGAGGAAACAATGGTAGAAAAAACTAACAAAAGAACAGAAGCAATTAAATTCTATGAAAAATACCTGAAAATTGTATTTTATGAAAATTCCCTGAAAATTAAGAAAAAAATCAGAGATAAAGCAGGCGAGTCAGTATGTTATGGAAATTTAGGTGTTGCTTACTATAGTTTAGGTGATTTTAAAAAAGCAATTGAATTCAATTTAAAAGCAGAGAAAATTTTTGAGGAATTAGGGCAAATAAATTACCTTAAACTTGTTTATGAAAATACAGCAAAGGCTTATAACAAAATGGATGATTTTGAAAATGCAGAGAAATACAAAATAAAAGCAGAAGATTTAAGTGAGTTATTAAAAAATCCTTTATTAGAAATCTTAAGCATGGGTCCCCACAACCTTAAATTATAAATAACCTTTAATTGTTAAGAAAGAGAGAAAGACATATTTATTTTGCCTGAACCTGAACGTGTGATGAGAAATACTTTAATTATGTGCAAAATTTGGGTTGATTATAAAGAATTAGAAAGGAAATACAACCTTTCCCTTTCCAAAAGACAGCAGTACTTACAGTTGTAAAAAGCAATTATATAAAGACAAACATTTTATTTTTTTATTTGATTCATATAAAAATTATTTATCGAATCGCGCGCACTTTTTCATTCCTATTAAACACACCTTACTATTTTCTGCCTCATCTAAAACCTTTAATCCACACAAACCTGCCAATGTTTTTGAAAATTGACGCACTTGTTCATGAGTGCATTGGTTTTCTTTTTTCAGCCGTTTTCTAGAGTATCCAAGAAACATATATGACTTAATTTCAATAAAATTAGGATTAGCTAATTTAATTAGTTGTGCGAACTTTTCTGCTGCATCGTTGCTGTCATTTTTGTCTTTTATTAGAGTTAAACGAATGATGGTTCTGCATTTTTCTTTTAAGTTTGGGATGAGTTTCAATGTTTGCAAAATTCGCTTCCAACTATTTTTAACTAAAGGGCAATTAATGTTTTTGTGCATTTTTTCGTTAATTGCAGTAAGAGAAATATATATTTGGTCAGGCAGAGAGTCACTGTTATAAAGCTTTTTAAGCATTTGTGGATGCGACCCATTGCTAACAAGAAAAGAGATTATTTTGCGCGCCCTTAATTCTCTAATAAATTCAGGTAGTTTTTTATATAGTGTTGGCTCACCATTTAGAGAAATTGCAAATGAGAATGGATTTTGCGCTTCTTGCCATTTTTTAAGATTTGTCTTTTCATTGCCTTTAAAACCAGAAAGTTGCTTGCGTTGCGCTTCAATTGCACCATCTATAATTGTTTTTGGGTCGTCAATATTTCCTTTCATACTTGTTCCTTGTGAGTATTCGTGCGATCGCCAGCAATACAAGCAAGCAAAATCACACCACGCTACTGCAGGAGTCATTTGAATGCAGCGATGACTTTTTATACCATAAAACTTTTCTTTATAACAAACACCTTTGTTTAGCAGCGATTTTTTTGTCCAAGAGCAAACTTCAACAGCAGAGTGGTTTCCAACAACAGAATAATGCTGCCTTTTGAAAATTTTTAGATTTGCTGGTTTGATTTTTGCCATGTTATATTTTTCCTAATTTTTTACCAAAAAAAGCAAGTATTTTTCCCATAAATATTTTAAAAAATATAAGATGGTCGAACAAAGTGCAGGAATTCTTTTGTACAGATTTAAAAACAGCGAACTTGAGGTTTTGCTTATACATCCAGGAGGACCTTTTTGGGTAAAAAAAGATAGTGGTGCGTGGTCAATTCCCAAAGGCAAAATAAAAAAAGATGAAAAACCATTTGATGCAGCAAAAAGAGAGTTTAAAGAAGAAACAGGTTTTGAAGTTGAGGGTATTGTGAATGACTCTATTTATTTAGAAGAGTTACGGCAACCTAGCGGAAAAATAATGTTTGTTTGGGCTCTTGAAAAAGATGTTGATGAAACAAAAGCAAGAAGCAACACCCTTACACTTGAATATCCAAAGAACTCGGGAAAAATGCACAAATATTTTGAAGTTGACAAAGCAAGCTGGTTTGGAATTGAGCAAGCAAAACTAAAAATTCTAAAAGGCCAGGCAGGTTTTATAGATAAACTTATAGAACACATAAAATATATTCCAAAAGAAAAAAATGAAAATAAAAACAAATGTCAGCAAAAGACATTATTTTAAATTTTACTTCCTAACAACTCTATTTTAACAACTTTTAGATATTTTTAATAAAGTTTACTTCCTAACAACTCTGTTTTAACAACTTTTAAATATCTTATTTTATAACAACCTTGCTTTAATATAAAATTTTACTTTCTAACCTTTCCACCTTTCTTTTTTGTTTGCCAGGAGTATTTTTTTATTTTAGCTGTTTTACCAAATCCACATCCTGCGCAAATTCCGTGCGCGATGTGAAAAGAATGCTCTCCGCACCTGCGGCAAATTTTGTGTGTTGCTTTGTGCTTTGATCCAAAAGTCGCTGGTCCTTGTTTCATTTTATTCCCTCAACATACAGAATATTATCCCCACGCACCAACATTGTAGGAACTATTTTCTTTTTTTTATCTTGCATAATTTCAGCATCTTCAAGACCTATATTAAGATGAATATCAAATGCAATTAGAATGCCTGTAATTGTTCTTCCATCTTTTAAATAGATTGTTATGTTCTTGCCTTTGGCGCGATTTAATATGTCCAGCGGTTTATCTACCATATATTTTTTAATATAGAATTATTTCTAAAAAATATATGGTTATTATCTCCTCGTCAAAGGCAAACATTACACCTTATGATTCTCTACCTTCATCTTACTTAACTTATGAATCCTCATCGTCAAACGCTGGCTTGTTAGGTGTTGAGGAAAAGTTGCGCGAACTTGTTAAAAAAAATAGCCGCGCAATTCGCGTTGTCGGCATTGGCGGAGCTGGTAACAATACTTTGAATAATTTGATGGAATTTAGTGGTTTGGGTTTTGAAACAATAGCAATAAACACAGATGCTCAAGACCTTTTGAATAAAAAGGCGCATAAAAAAATACTGATTGGCGAAGATCTTACCCATGGCTTAGGAACAGGCGCAGATCCTGAAAAAGGAAGAAAAGCAGCAGAAAACAGTAGTAAGGAAATTCAAGATGTGTTAGATAATGCAGATATGGTTTTTATAACTTGCGGACTTGGGGGTGGGACAGGTAGTGGAGCAGCACCTGTTATCGCAGCAATAGCAAAAAAAACTGGTGCATTAGTAGTTGGAATTGTCACTTTACCTTTTGAAGCAGAAGGAAAGCAGAGATGGGAAAACAGCAAAAAAGCATTTCGCGAGATTGAAAACATAGTTCATACACTTATTGTTGTTCCAAATGATAAACTATTAAATATAAGTCCTACTTTATCACTTAAAGATGCATTTAAGTTGTGCGACAATATTATATCTAATGCAGTAAAAGGTATTGCAGATATGGTTGTTAAACCAGGACTTATAAATTTGGACTTTAATGATGTTCGCAGCATAATGAAAGAAGGAGGTGTAGCAATGATTGGAGTAAGCAGTATTACGCAAAATAATGAGGGTTTTGTTGACGAACTAATAAACAATACAACTTCAAATCCTTTGCTTAGTGTAGATATTTCAGATGCTACAGGTATGCTTATAAACATAACAATTAACAATAAAGTGACCTTGCCGCAAGTAAATCAAATAATTAAAAAACTTGACAATATGGCTCATGGTGCTAAGAAAATTTGGGGCTGTCAATATGACGAAGCCCAAGAAAATGCAGTTAAACTTTTACTGTTAATCACAAATGTTAATTCTGCACAAATACTGGGTCCCCGGGCAACTATGGAGAAAAAAGCTACTGAAACCTTAGCGCGCAATTTAAACATTGAAGCACTAACAAGTGGAGCAAACGAGGACGCAAAAGAAAGAATTGAAAGAGAGCGCGCAAAAAATCAAGATATTTTAGAACTTGGAATTAAAGACATAAATTCTGATGAAGACGATGATAATTTTGAGAACCTTAAATATAATTTGTAATCTTGCCTTTTTGCTGTTTATAAATTTCTTCAACAACTTCCAAATCACTGGCATCTGTCGGCAGCCGATCATCTCTAATTTTTACTAATCTCGGAAATCTTAAAGCATACTTGCTTGTATAAACAAGTGATTTTTGTATCTCTTCATAAGCAACCTCAACAACAATTTTTGGATAAAATTGCACACTCTTTCCTTCTTGCTTTATTATGTCTTTTTTTAGTTCAACAGTAATGTTTGCAAACTCTTCATCTGTTAAGCCTGAGCCCATTTTTCCAATTGTCAAATATTCACCTGTTTGTTTATTGACACACGCCAAAAGAAAAGATCCAAACCACTGCGTGCGCTTTCCTTCACCCCAATCACCACCAACAATAACTAAATCTAATGTTTCTAAAACAGGTTTAAGTTTTAGCATATGTCCTACTCTTTTTCCAGGAACATAAGGTGAATCGCGATTTTTAAGTATTATTCCTTCATGACCTATTTTTAATGCATCTTTATAAAATTTATTAATCTCGTCAGCAGAATCGCTTATGATTTGCTTAGCAAGATAAAAGTTTTTACTTTCCTTAACAATTAATTCTAATTTTTTTCTCCTCTCTTTAAAGGGGGTATTTATTATAATTTCTTCATCAACAAGCAAACAATCAAATAAATTGATTTCAATAGGTATTTGTTTTATTATTTTTTCAATACCATATTTTCGTTTAACTCTCTGGGATAAAAATTGAAATGGTAGGGGTTTTCTATTTTCATCAATAGCTACAATTTCTCCTTCAACAATTGCTTGTTCTGCTTTTATGTTTGTTTTTACTAACTTAGCAAGCTCAGGGAATTGTTTTGTTATATTTTCTAACCGTCGCGTAAAAATTATAACTATATCTTTTTTTTTATGAATTTGTGCGCGCATTCCATCATACTTTTGTTCTATTGCTGACGGTTTTTCAAACCTTTTTAATGCTTCTTCAATTGAAGGCTCTTTTTGCGCTAACATAGAAGAAATCGGCTTAAACAAGCAAGGTTTAATTTTTTCAATCCTATTTTCAACCACTGCAACAGCAACTTCTGAAATGTCATTTGTATAATCAATGGCTTGCTGAACAATATTTGGATCTTTGTCAAAAGCATTGGCTAGCGCATTTCTAACAAAACCGTCAGACACACCCGTTCTTAGTTGACCTAAAATAGTTCTAATCAAATAGCGTTTTTCAAGCGGCGATGCTTGATTTAAAAGATTAAGAAGTATGTTTATTTTGATATTTTGAGATTTTTTTCCTTCTATTTCTGCAAGTTTTCTTAGATTAGCAATTATATCTGAAATTGTTAGCTCTTTTGAAAAAAGTGATTTTTGATAATTGTTTTCAAGAATTTTTTCTGTTGTTAGCCCGAGGTCTCCTGTTTTTGCAAAAATGTCTTTGATATATTTGATAGATTTTCCGCTGCTCAAAGAAATTGCTTTTATAATTAAATTTTCAGCCATATTAAATACAACCCCTTCAATTTTTGATGATGCGCGCCCCAAAATAAGCATAATTACATTTTCTATTTCACTTTTTGATGTCATATTTTTTAAAAAGTTAGATATTATTTTTGTTTTTTCGAGTGTGCTAGGTGTTTCTTCCAATATTTTGTAAAGTTCAGCAAGTTTAAGATATTTCATATGTTTTTTGGCTGTCTTCTAAAAAATTTACAAAATTGATTAGATATTATATCTATTCACTAATCTAAAAAATTTACAAAATTGATTAGATATTATATCTATTCACTAATCTAAAAAATTTACAAAATTGTTTATCTATCATGCTTGTTCACTAATCTAAAAAATTTATGAAAATACTTTCTCTTAATCAACTTGATAACTCTTTTCTTTTAACAGCAGCGCGCAGTGTAGGGTTTAAATTACCCCAAACAAGTTTGCTTGTTTGTCAAAAGCAAGATGAATCTGCTCTTGATGAACAGCAGTTGCGCGCTTTTTATGTGTCTTTCACTTCTAATACACAACAGCAACTCACTTATGCTAATATTTCACTTGCGAAAACACATGATATTTTTCCAATAAGTTTGTTTTGTGAAGATTTTGAAAAATATAATATTCGAAGTTTTGCGGATTTTTTTGCTAATATAAAGTCCATTGTTAAAGATGGAAAAAATATTCTTGTGCAACGCACAATTTTTGCAGAAAAAAGTGGGGATGTTGAGTTTAAAAATTCTGAAATTAGAATAAAAGCCAAAATAGGTATGTATGCTAAGGACTCTGAATTTGAAGAATATATTTTTGATCAGAACAGTCAAGAAATTGTGCCTAAAAAGATTTTTTCACAAACAAAGAGGTTAGCAAGAGACGATTACACATTTGATTTAATATCTGTGCCTATTTCCCAAGAGCAGCAAACACAACAAAAATTAAATACACAAGACAAAATATTGCTTCGGCAATTTATTGCACAACTTCAACAACTAAATTTAAAAAATACTGTTGCACAATTTGTTATAGAAAATAGTTCTATCTTTTTAATAAGATTTATTAATATTATTGAAAATCAAGTTAAAGAAACTGATTTAAATTTACAATTGCCTTTTACCCAAGTTTTATTTTTAGCAAACCTAAACAATAATCTTGCTTCTTATATATATTTTAATAATAAATCGGCAGATAGTTCTAAGTGGATAATTGTAAAAAAAGAGCAAATAAATACCTTGTTGTCTATGGCAAGCACATATTTTTTGCGCGATTTAAAAATTTTGCTTGATTGCTCTGGTTTTGATATTTTTCAAATTGAAGAGGTTGTTTCTGTTTTGCGAAGTTTTAATTATATTTTTGGTTTTTTAGTTCGTGAGCAAGACGCGCTTTCTATTGACGATCTATTGAAATTGCATCCAAAACAACTTTTGTTAAAAGTAAATTCTTTGTCTGAAAATTTACTACTACAAGAACTAGAATATATTAGCGCGCGCTGTAAGACTATTGGTGTTGATTGTGTATTTTTTATGCAGTCGCAAGATTCAGAAACAATTTTACAATTGCTTTTATTAGAACAGCCACTATGTTTTGAAATATTTGATGAAAATAGCATTTTAAACATTTATGGGCAGATTCAAAATTGCGAGCAAAAACTTCTTTTTAAAGCAGCAATAAAAATACTAAAAAGAAAACAAGTCTGTTAAGATTTGATTAATTAAAGAATTCCAACAGCCCATTATAAAGCGTAGTTTATCTTAAACAAATATTTTATATCTTGCTGTGGAAAGATTTACTTGATTTGTTAAAAGGTATTTAAACTATATATAATAATATTATGGGTCGATGGGATGATTGGAAAAGTGAAAAAAGTGAGAAAGACGAGACAGAAAAACTTCCGCCCGTAGAAGTTGAAGAACAGACAACTAAAGCAAAAATAGAAACAATTATGCAATCTCCTTTGCAAAACATTGATGAGTCGCTATTGTTCATAAAAATTCCTAATTATAAGCAAATTGTCGACGAGCTAAACAAATTAGATGTGTCTCTTAAAGAGATAAGTCAAAAAATAATTGAATTAGAAAAGCAAAAAGAAGAAGAAATGCTTAGTATTGAAATTATTAAACAAAAAATTGTTGGGTTTGAGGGAATTCTAATAGAACTAGATAAAAGGTTTGGCGGGCGTTTGGAATGATTATACCAAAAATGGGATCTTTATTTATTGATACTGCTGAGTATAATGAAATTAATTTGCTTTTTGAAAAAATAAAACTCGAGCTTATTGGTCTTAATGAAAATTTAAAAAAAACTGAAAACAGTGTTCTGCTTATAAAAACCATAAATAATGAAATTAAGAGGTCATTTACAGAACTTGAAACCACAAAAAACAAAATAACTGAAATACTACAAGAAAATGAAAAAGCTTAACTAAATATAAATAAGTTATTTTAAGATTATAATTCTTTGCTTATTTTATAGCATTAACAACCAATTCATTTTGCTGCTTAAAACACTCAAATCTTGCATTTCCATTTAGATCAACAATTTTTACTGATAAATTACTATTTTTAATATTTATTTTTGGGACCAAAATTTCATCAATACTGCCGTCTTTATTTAAGAACACAAACGCATTAATAACACTGATGGCAACAATAAAAGGCAAGTTGCTGAAAATAAAATGAAGCGCGCACACTTTGTCAGCGATATTTAAAGTGCTTATTGTTGTTATATTTGCTAATCTGAGGTCTGCAAACAATTTCACATCTTCCTGTGTTTTGATTTCATCAAATAATAATTCATCGGTTCTACTTGATAAAATCAACTGCTTTAAATCTTCTGTTGTGATTGTAGATTTGTTGTATTGATTTATATTTTCACACATAATTTGCTCTGGCTGGGATTCAAGTATTTTTGCGACTTTTTCAGTTCCGCATTTTGATAGTTTGAAGAAAAGTGCGCGCGCAAAAGATGTTTTTCCACCGCCAATTTCGCTTGCAATGATAACACTTTTGGCATTTATCAAAAAATCTGTATGTTGTTTAGATATCTTATACTCTGCAAATGTTTTTATGGTTCTCTGTTTAATAACAATTATTTCTAACCTTACACTAAGTGGAGGAGTTGTCATTATGATGCGATATTCATTTATTTTCCCCAAAATATAATTTTGATCAGCGCTTTCTGAAACAAAAAGAGGGTGGTTTTTTATTTCGTGGTGTATTCTTTTTATTTCATCATAGGATAAAAAGTTTTTTGATATTTTTATATAATTTACTTTTTTGTTTTTTCTTATTTTTGCAAAAACAAAACTGTCTTGAATCAAATGAATTGACAGTGTGTCTTTGTTGAAAAATTCTTCAAAAGATAAAGTAGTGGGCTCTTTTGTTTGAAAGTCAGAAACGAATTTGTTGCTCGAAAAATCATAAAAATATGTTTTGCAACCTTGAGCAGCTGCTACTTTTGATTGCACGCGATCTGCGGTAATTAATATTGCATTATTGCGAATTGCTGCTTTAACAATGATGTCATCAAGAGATCCTAATTTTGCAGAAGTGACATCTCCTACTGTGTAAAGAACATCTTCATAAATCAACTCTATTTTTCCGCTTTTTGCAAAATCTTGCAAAGTTTGTAGTTCTTCAAGTCCCGCATATCCTCTTCTCTCTTTACGGTTTGCTTGGTGTTCAAGTTCGCGCAAAGCAATAGTTGGTACAATTATTATACTGTGATCAGGAATGCTGTTTGCTTTTATTAATTCGCTTATTTTTTGATTAATTATTACGCTTGTGTCAAGAAGATATTTATTTTTCTCGTCTTGCTTTATAGATTTCATATATTATTTAAGATGTTTTGTTGTGTTTTCTGTTTTTGTTTTATTTTGATTTATTAAATCTGTTTTTGTTTTATTCTAATCCCTCAAATCTGTTTTTGTTTTATTCTAATTTATTAAATTTATTTTTATCCTATTCTAATCTATCAAAGGTTGTTTGTTTATTGCTGTTGCTTTTTCGCTTTATTTGTTTAAGCGTATCCCAGCAGGTCCTTGCACAGTTAGGCCAACAATGATTTTTTTTATAATATTCCTTTAAAAAATAAATTGTTTTTTCATCGCTTGGGTAGCCAGATCCAAAGTCGCCAAATTGTTTATAAAGGTGCGCAATCTTATTATCTCTTTCAACTTTTGCAATAATTGAAGCAGCACCAACAATTATATAATCGCGATCTGCTTTGTTTCTTGCTATAATTTCGCCATCAAAGTTTTTGAGATTATTTTTAATTTTTTCCTTAAATTTTTTTAGATTTGTTTCTAGAGAATCAATGATTATTTGGTCACACCTAGATTGATCTATCAGCTCGCAGAATGCATGGATTTCTATTTGGTTGAGATTGTTTAAAGTAGTAAGTTTATTAATTTTTGAGACCTCAATTTTCTGAATTTTAACAAGGTCTGCGATTTTTTTGATTTTTTCAGCGAGTTTTGCACGCATTTCTGGCGATAATAATTTTGAGTCCTTTACACCTATTTTTTGCAATTGTTCGGTTTTTTCTTCGCTTATACTAACTAAACAAACAACCAAGGGCCCAATAACACACCCACGACCTGCTTCGTCAATCCCCCCAATAAAATTAGCCATAATTGATTTTAGAAAGAATAAAAGAAGAGAAAATAATATGAACACAAACTAAAATTTATTTAGAATATGCAAAATATATTGTATTTGAACTAAAAGACAAATAAAAATTGAGCGACCAGAAAAATATGGGAGAAATATTAAATTTAGTTCTTATGAAGAATTGGAGACAGCATTCAAAGACAGAAATTAAAGTCAATTGATTTAAAATTAGGAGTAGCAAAAGCAATAAACGAACTGCTTAAGCCAATAAGAAAGCATTTTGCTGATGATAAAAAAGCAAAAGATTTGCTTGAAAAGGTTAAGAGCTTTCAGGTTACAAAATAAACTTTCTCAAAAGAAAATAATTGTAAAAAGCTAATAGTTTTATAATTACACAATAAAAAGAAAATAATTGTAAAAAGCCAATAGTTTTATAATTACACAATAAAAAGAAAATAATTGTAAAAAGATAATAGTTTTATAATTACACAATAAAAAGAAAATAATTATGCAATTATATATTTTAAGCACATCTTATTGTAATTATATATTTTAAGCACATCTTATTGTAATTATATATTTTAAGCACACATTATAAAAATCTTATGAAATGCTTTGGCGATACTGAAATACACAGACGTATTTGCAAAATAATATCTCAAATAGGGTTTGATCATTGCGATCCTACGCACATTTTTTGTGTTCGGAGCTATGGCACAAAAACAAGAGCAATTGCGCGCATTTGGTCTTTGCCACTTATTTGGCGTCAGTGTTTGCGTTTGCCGGTGTATTATGTTATTGAGGTTATAACAGAAAAATTTGATGCATTGCCAGAGGAGGATAAAGATCGCGTGCTGATTCATGAGTTATTGCATATACCTACTCATTTTTCAGGTGGGCTTGTGCCTCACTATTGCTTTGGAAAAAAAATTGATAACAAGCGTGTTGATGAGTTATATAAATTAATAAATAAATAATATTATGATAAAAGTTAAGAAAATAACCCATAACACTACAAAAAACCAGAAATTTGATAAAACATCGGACAAAAACAAATCAACAAAACACAATTATAAAATATTATCTAAAAATAAATTAGTAAAACACAAAGATAAAACATCGGACAAAAACAAATCAACAAAACACAATTATAAAATATTATCTAAAAATAAATTAGTAAAACACAAAGATAAAACATCGGACAAAAACAAATCAACAAAACACAATTATAAAATATTATCTAAAAATAAATTAGTAAAACACAACAAAATATTGTTTGTAAGCAAGCCAAAATACAAAGTATTGTCAAGATCTAGTTTGAAAAACTTAAAAAATGCAAACAAAAAATTTATCGAAAAAGAGCAGAACATGGAAGAGAATATTAAAACTAGCGCTAATATATCTCAATCTAAATTTGAAGAAGATATTAAAAATGTACATGCTTTTCAAGACAATGATAATATTAAAGACAAAGAAGATGAGATATTGCCTGCCGAGAAAAAAATTCCTAGTAAAATTTCGCTTACTCCTGAACAGCAAGAAGATATTCGTCAGTTTTTTTTTAAAGTTTTTAAAGAAGTCAGAGACACCCAGCAAACATCTAAAAGACAAGCAGATGTTTGTCCTAATTGTGGAGGAAAAATTATTATAGATTTAACAACAGGTGAGGAATTTTGTGAAAAATGCGGTAATATTATTGATATTTCTATTAACACAGGTCAAGAATGGCGCGCATTTGACTTTAATCAGCTTGTTTCACGAACAAGAGCACAAGCATCAAAATCAATTCATCATGCAGACGGAATAGGATCTATGGTTGGTAGGGGGTCTGTTGATATTAAGCATGTTCCTGCTTATAAACAAAAAGAATATTACCGCTTGCACAAATGGCAAATGATGATTGTCACAACAATTGAACGAAATCTTCAAATGGCGTATGGTGAGCTATTAAGAATGCAACGTTATTTTGATCTTCCTTTTTATATTACAGAAGAAATTAAGCTTCTTTATAAAAAGTTAATAACAGAGAAAGTTGTCCGCGGAAGGGCGCGCGAACAGATATTAGGGGCTTTGCTGTATATTGTAATGCGAAAACATAAAACTCCACTAACATTTTCAGAAATTGCAAAATATTTCGGAATTGATAACAAGAAAATAAACATTACTTATAAACTTATTTTTCAAACAATTGGATTTTGTATTACTCCTGTGCGAATCGATGGATATTTTAATAGGTTTGCAAAGCTTGTTATTCTTAATGCTGAATCGCGAAAGAGAGTAGATAAATTATACAATCTTGCTAAAAGTAAAAGAAAAAACAATGATGAAAAAAATGCAGTTGTAGATGCTGCTGCTCTTGTACTAATTGCTGCATACGAGCAGAATCCAAGTATAACTCCTGATATTTTTTTAAGTTTAAAAGGTGATGATATTACTCTTATAAATCTCAAAAAGAGTGTATCACTTTTTGTAAAAGATCTAAAATTAAATTATGATATTTTAAATATTTTTAAATAAAATCATAAACAATATACAATAAAAGACGTTAAGATTAGCTTTTTGTAAAAGATCTAAAATTAAATTATGATATTTTAAATATTTTTAAATAATTTTTAAATAAAATTATAAATAATATATGATAGAAAATATCAAGATTAATTATGTGGAAGCCAAGAAATATAATGGTTTGGTTAACTTACAAATGTTTCAGGTTCAAAACCAGCCAAAACTATTAGAGTTGGATAAAGAAAGCGATCTTTTGCTTAATATTAGCTTTGAATGTTCTATTGAATATGTTCCAAGTATTGGGTTTATACATTTTAGAGGTTTTCTAAAATACAAAACTACTACTCCTGACGAAACAAATCAGATGGTTGCTCAATGGAAACAAAAAAAATTAGATCAAAACTTAGTAAATCAGTGGCTTAGCTCTATTTTTCAGATTTGTTTGATCAAATCAATTGCTATTTCTGAAATTGTAGGTCTGCCTATTGCGATTCCTTTACCAAATATGATGTCAAAACAATCACCACAACCAACACAAATTCATAGCAAAACGCGCAATAATAAAAAGTGATTTTGGGGGGTTAATACTTTTGTCAGGTTTTGATGCTATTGCTTAAATTTACAATATATTATCTTAAATAAGTGCGCGAGTTTAAATTCATAATATTAAATTAAATAAAGTGCAGTGGTTTAAATTCATAATATTAAATTAAATAAAATGCAGTGGTTTAAATTCATAATATTAAATTAAATAAAATGCGCGACATGGCTGAGCATTTGAAAAATTTCTGCAAGAAATTTTATTTAAGATATATTATATAGTCATTTATATAGTCATCCTGCAAGGCGAACGAGAGAGTGAAAAGCAACAAATAATACAACATGTGGGCGTGCTACTTATTTGAAAGAAATTATTTGGAATCCATATTTTTCAATATCTTTTTTTGGCCAAAAAATATGACCTTTGGTCTTGTCAACATAAATTACAGTTTTCTCAATAACTCTGCCAGTATATTCTTTTGTTTTAGGGTCCCATTCTTTCAAAACCAAAACATCTTTGGGCTTACATTCAAAGTTGGCAAGACGCAACTCATAAGTTTTAACACCTCCAATAATTTTCTGGAAATATTCTGGCCAAGTTTTCTTTTCTATTTTCATATTTTATTTATTAAATGTTGAAATTTATAAAAATTTGGTTAAGGCGCGCACTAACTAATATTACACATAGCTGTTTGATAAAAGCCCTAGGGGAGAGTTGGACTCCCGGCCTGCTGATTACAAGTCAGCCGCTCTACCAACTGAGCTACTAGGGCATAAATTTTATAGTGCTCACGCCGGGATTTGAACCCGGATCAGAAGCTCCGCAAGCTCCCAGGTTATCCATTACCCCACGCGAGCAGTAAAATACGAGGAGCAGGTGCAAGTTATGCAAAACGCACAACAATGCCCCTTAAATGCGGGAAGCAGGATTCGAACCTGCAAGTCCTCACGAACACACGCTTTCCAGGCGTGCGCGTTGCCGTTCCGCCATCCCCGCAATATATAAAAGTTTGTGTGTAAGATGTTATGTAAAATAATCTATTTCACATAAAACCATAAATTTTTTGAAATATTGTTTGCTTATTGTTTAGTTGACTAAATTTAGTACACCTAACCTAATTACATAAACAATTCAACTTTTACTGTTGTTGGAATAGGGAGGCGCGTAATTTGCTGAAGCGCGCGATCATTTAATGTGTCAAAAATATAAATTCTGCGATGAATACGCATTTGAAATTTGTGATAAGTGCTTACTCCTTCACCACAAGGACTTTTTCTTGGTGAAACCCGCAAGATTTTTGTAGGTAAAGGAACAGGTCCTCTAACGTTAGCGCCTGTGCGGTCAATAACCTCTTTTATGAGAGATATAACATTATTTAACTCGTCAATGCTCGTACTTGTAAGTTTTATTTTCGTTTGTTTAGCCATTACAAAATCCTTGTTTGTAATGTTTTAATTTTTTGAGTTAATACCATAAGATATTTTAACATAAATATAATAGTTGTTGAAACAACTTTTGCGTATTTTGCACAAGAGTATATTTAACAAAAGATATTTTAAAAGAGACAAATGTTTTTACATTTATATACTAAATAGAGGCATATAAATCACTTTTCTTTTTAAATCAACTTACCTATACACATTATGATATGAAAAGTTCCAGAGCGAACTTTTTATGTAAAATCGTTACATACAACGGTTTTATATACTTTACTAAGTAAAGTATGTCTGCATTTTGCGCGAGCAAAGTGTTAAAAGGAAAATGTAAAGTTTCTAAAAAATTTTGCAACCTTTTCAAATACACAAAACAAAGAATAGGAAATAATATTAACCTTAAAAGTTAATGTATTTTTATTTTTTCAAAGGGGGGAAAAAATGGCAAAAAAAGCAACAAGTAGTCAGAAGAAATATTATGTTCTTCTTGACAACAAAGGCAAAGATACAAATGTTATATTTCACAACAAATCACCACGAGCTGCTGCATTAAAAGCTGCTGCAAGAGGAAGCACAAACATAGATCTAAGAGAAAGAAAAAGATTGCAAGACAATGTAATTAGAGTACATACATTTAAAGGAAACAGAAAACAAATTTCAGTTCCTAGTGGTGCTCCTAAATGGCTTGGAAGCAAAGTTTGGAAAGCAAATGTTAAGAAAGTTGGCGTAGAACGAAAAGTAAGAAAATAATTTATTTACTCTTGTTTTTGTTTTAATGTTTGTATGTAATTTGAATAAAGATTCTATAAATTAAAGTGTGCTTTTTGTAGTAAAGGTTTGCTATATTTGAAAATCAAAAGGTTACTGAGCTAAAAGTTTAAATATTGCGAAAATTATAAATCTCTTAACAAACACAATTTTGACAATATTTATTTATGGCTGCTAAGTGCTGCAATATTTGCTAATAATGCAGTAATTTGTATAAGTGAATCTGCGCCTTCATTTACCCTAAATTCTGCATCACCTATTAAAGACAATATTTTTGCGCGCTCAACATCGTCAAGTCTTAGTTCTGTATTTTCAGCAATTTGGTGGCTTATTTCTTTAAGAATAAAATGGCTCTCTATACCTTGATTAAACAAGAAGTCGCGCAACTTTTTGCGCGCATTTATAAACTCATTATTTAAACACAAGAATAATAATTCTAGGATTTGATTTGATTGGGCTCTGCCCAATATTTCATAAACTTCTTTTATTTTAACATCTGGCGACGCTATTTGAAGAATATTAATTGCTTGTCTTAAATCTCCTTCTGCGACTTTTGCGATTTCTTCAATAGCACCTTCTTCGCATTTAATTTGTTCTTTTTCTGTGATGTCCTTTATTTTTTTAGCTATGTCTGCTGCATCAACATTTTTAAATCGAAAAATTGCGCATCGGGATTGAATAGGGTCTATGATGCGCGAAGAGTAGTTGCATATTAAGATAAAGCGGCAGGTTTTTGAAAATGTTTCCATTGTTCGTCGCAAAGCATGTTGTGCGTCTTTTGTTAAAGCATCTGCTTCATCTAAGCAAATTATTTTGTATTCTGTATTAAGTGGTGCGGTTTTTGCGAATTCTTTAATTTTATCGCGAACAATATCAATTCCGCGCTCGTCAGATGCGTTCATTTCTATGTAATTTGCTTTCCACTCTTGTCCAAATAATTCTTTTGCCATTGCAATTGCAGCGCTCGTTTTTCCAACGCCCGGTGGTCCTGCAAACAAGCAGTGAGGGATGTTTTTAGCTTTTATAAATGCAGCCAAACGTAAAGTGATCTCTGGCTGTCCCACAACATCTTTAACTTTTGACGGCCTATATTTTTCAGTTAATATTTCTAACATATGATTTTTGTAGATTTATCAGCAATACTTTATATAATATTTTTTGTAAGATATTTTCAGTTAATATTTCTAACATATGATTTTTGTAGATTTATCAGCAATACTTTATATGAAATTGAATTATTTTTATAATTTTTGTGGGTTTATTCAACAACATCTTCAATTTCGCGCTCAATGCTTTCAAGAGGGCGCGCGCCAACAATTCGCTTAACTGTCTCGCCGCCTTTAAATATAATAAAAGTAGGTATTCCGCTAACACTATATTGACTTGGTTTTTCATTATTTTCATCTACATTTAATTTTACAAAAGTCCAATCCTCATGCTTTTTTGAAAGTTCTTCAAAAATAGGAGCCATCATCTGACAGGGCCCGCACCATGGCGCCCAAAAGTCAACAATGACTATGTTGTTCTCTTCGATTGTTTTGTCAAATTCATTATCTGAAATTTCTAATACCATAATATTATTATTAATATTTATACATTGTTAAAATAAAGAGCGTTGTTTTTTGTTATCAAACCAAGAGATGGTTAGTTATCTAAATCAATATATGGCTTTATTTAAAAAAGAAATTTTAAAAAATCAGTTTATTCAAAGCAAAATGCTTATTTTTGTTGTGATATTTATGTTATTTTTCATAGGATCAACTCTTGTTAGCTCGTTCGCAAACTCTCCAATAACCAGCGTAACATTCTACATCAATGCACCCGATACAAACATCTGCAACGAATCAAACCTTTCAATTATAACCACAAACAATGCAGGCGATTATTTATATAACTTAACAATTAATTATACTCTACCTGCAAATACTTCTTTGCTCGAATGGTTTGTGAGCGGCAACACTAGCGCGCTCGAAAACGCAACAAATGACAACATCCTTATTTTCAACACAACTAATTTAAGCCACAGTTCCACACTAAACATCATATTAAACCTAAAAACAAATTGTAGTGCAGCAGGTATGCATTACGCAAATTTTTCATATTATGCAGAAGACAAAGAAGGCAATTTTAATAATTATACAAAAACAGCAACACATGGACAAAACATTTTTACGCCGTCATTGACATTAAAAATTGAGGCAGTTGCTGTGAATGGACAGTCAATTGTGCCAACGCAAACACCAAAAGCAAAAGTTGGAGATATATTAACATGGGAGGTAACATTAAAAAATGA
>Ga0210024_1001055_pt1 | contig 25131 bp, 24 predicted proteins | sample CryGeymeta201525_FD_183988 | JGI IMG/M metagenome (GOLD analysis project Ga0210024, IMG submission 183988) | Groundwater microbial communities from Crystal Geyser aquifers in Utah, USA - Crystal Geyser metaG 2015-25 (SPAdes) (version 2) | ecosystem: Environmental > Aquatic > Deep subsurface >...
GGCCATGCCGCCGGCATTTTCTACACCCTGATCGAAAGCGCCAAGGCCAACGGCCACAACCCGCGCGTCTACCTCGAAGACGTTCTGCGCCGCCTGCCCACGACCCTCGACAAACACCTCGACACCCTGCTCCCGCATCGCTGGATCCCGCCCGCCAATACCGCTGACAGTTAACCGCAGCCCGCAGCTCGCGAATAGATGGGCTGTGGCGGACGGTTACGTTTTGTGCGCAGGGCCACCGCTACCAATTCGCAGATGTAGCGCTCACTCTACAGCCAACCAGCATCACCCGATGAGACTAGCTGACGCTTGTTGCTAATCAGGTAACGGGTAGCATAGAACAGACTTGGATATGTCTTGAATCAACTGTTCAAACTCCCTATAGCAGCCGAACGTTTGGCAGGGTACGCATGCCTCGATCAAACGTGGCAACGGCCTCACAGTTATGAGATTGGGCTAGTGCGATGACCAAGCAATCCGGGAAATCCACGCTGCCCTGCTCGAACAAGCGTAGCGCTTCGACGGCGGCAGCTCGGGATTGCCAAGCCAGTGTTGCATTGTCGAGCATGACACGCAGCGTGTGTGCGATGGCCTCGCCAGGCAGGGCGTAGCGGCTGCGCAGCACCCAGGCGAATTCCGCCAGCACCACGTCGCTGACGAAGAGGCTTGCGTCGCTGTGGGCATGGGTCTCGACCAGTTCACGAGCACGCAGTGCCTGCGCTTCATCGTCGCGCAGCACCAGCCGCACGAGCACATTGGTGTCGAGTGCGATCACCGGCGCACCTTGCGCTTGGTAGCCGAAGTGTTGGAACTGCCGCGGATGCGTTCGTCGTCTTCGGCGAGATATTGGCCCACGGCCTCGTTCATTTGTTCGACCGTGCTCGCAGCGCGATCTGGGTCATGCAACAAGCCGAACAGATCGGCCGCACCGCGGCGCAGTGGCCGCACGCGCAGGGAGCCATCGGCTTCGATGCTGAAATCGAGCTTGCTGCCAGCCACGAGGCCAAGCTGGTCGCGAATTTCTTTGGGCAGCGTGAGCTGACCTTTGCTGGTGATGGTGGCAAGCACGTTGATTCCTTACTTTTTATTCAAGTAAGGATATTGTACATCGAGATTTGTTTTTATAAAAGTAAGGAACAATGCAACTATTCCACTATACCGCGACGTCGGACTCGTGATGGCAGGGTTTTTGGCTCTGGTCGGGCTGACCGGCAACCTTCGCCACAATGCCGACAACCACAACGCCAGCCACGCAAGGCAGCAATGACCACCGCCAGCACCAAGCCAACCCAGACGCCCACAAGGTTGACTCCGATGTCGTCCCGTCGCGTCGATCGATCGGTTGATAGTCCCTGCATCAATTCCGCAGCGACCGCGAGGATCACCATCACGGCAATCGCTTTCGGGCCACACAGGTCAGGGCGCAGCGTCCACAGCACCAAGGCCAGCCACACGAACGCGATGAAGTGCGCCGCGGCCGCCAACGTCCACGCATACGTGCCGGCCACAGACTCCAGCGCTGCAAGTGCATCGGCACCGACGACCGCAACAAGCAGGCTCGAAGGCAGAAACAATGCCGCGGAAATCACCAGCGCAGACCCCAGCAACACGCTGCGTGCCACCGCGCCGCGGTGTCGCGCTATCGATGCGCTGACCACAACCACCAGTAACAGCAGCAGCAAGCCATCTACCACGTGCAGGGGGAGCCAGTACGCGAACCATCCGCTGCGATCGAAATCGACCCCGTTGGGTTGCTCGTCGCGGGAACCAACAGCGGCCTTAGCATTTCGCGTAGCCATCGCTTGCCGGAAGTGATCCACAGGATCAACGCCGGTTCCCGAAATCTCCGCTGGGCACGCTGGTAGTTCACATCAGGGTTCCACCCGACGGGTCAAGGCAATCGGCGCGTCCGCAACATTCGTTACAGCCAATCCATTTACGACCTGTCGTACGATCGCTGCCGGGGAAAATATCCGCTGCACGAGCGACTGTCCGGCCACGCCCATCCGTGATCGCAACGTCGGATTCGCGAGCAAGACCTCGGCGTAGCGCAAAAGCACCTCGCGCTGCTCACCGGCAACCACATGGCCAATGCCCTCGTCATTGATCAACGCCTCCAGGTCGTTACCCAGGTTGATCCGCGCCAGCACCGGCAGGCCGGCATGCAGGTAGCTCAACAGCTTGCCGGGAATGTTGTGGGTGGTGTGCCGAGGGTCGAGCGCGATCAGACCGACGTGGCACTGCGCCAACAGCCCCGGGATCTGGTCGGCGTCGACCTCATCGATGAACTGCACATTGGTCAAACCATGCTCGATGGCAAGCGCACGCAGGCGCGGCACCTCGCTGCCACGGCCGATAAACACGAAGCCAGCCTCGCTGCGATCGCGTAGCCGCAGCGCCAGATCGATCAGGCAATCCATGCCCTGGGCGGCACCCATGTTGCCGGTGTAGGCAAACAATGTGCGGCCGGCGAGCGGCCCGCAAGACAGATCGATCGATGTCCTGATGACCGTCGGCGCGGCCAGCCAGTTGTTCAGCACCTCGATATGCGCACCCGCCGGGCAGTCAGCGCGCACCAACGGCACATTGGCCGGGGTCTGCACGCCGATCACGTCGGCCGCCGCGTACTGCTGCCGCTCAACGCGTTTGAAGAACCGGTAGACCAAACCCTTGCGCAGGATGCCAGCATCTACCGCCCAGTCTGGGAACAGGTCGCGCAGTATCAGGTAGCCACGGCAACCCCAGCGGCGCTGGAGTGCGATCACCATCGGCGCCAGGAAAATCGTCGGCGAGTACCAAACGATGCCATCCCAGCGGGTATCCGCCAGCGGGCTGCGGCGCAATCCGCGCAACAATGCGTACGGTAGCAGCCACTCCGCCAGCACGCGCTGGCACTTGTTGACATCCTTGGCCTGCAACGTACGCACGCGCAGGACCTCAATGCCATCATGCGAATCCAGACTCCATAGCGCTGATTGCTCAGGCGCGGGCACGATGACGATAGGGGTATGGCCTTGGCGGAAAAACTCCAATGCCAAGTGCTGCATGAGCACGGCGCCGGATGTACGCATGGGCGGATATGTATCCGCAATCAGCGCCACCCGCATGCTGGTCGCCACTACTGGCGCCATACCGTCCGTCGCACGAAGTCGGTGTAACTCAGAATCAGTCGAACCACCTTCTTCGACACATTGGCGGCGTCGTAATCGACAGGGGCACGTAATACGCCCCTCGCCTGAGTCGTCACTACCTTCACGGCCTCAATAACCCGATCCGCCTGAAGACTGCTCATGATCAGCGTGCCTTCGTCCATACCTTCCGGCCGTTCGTGCGCCTCGCGAACGGTGATGGCGGGGAACCCGAGGATCGCCGACTCTTCGGTGATCGTGCCGCTGTCCGAAACCGTACAGAACGCATCGGTTTGCAGCTTGACGTAGTCGAAGAATCCCAGCGGCATCAGGAACTCGACGCTTGCGGGCACGGATATCCCGAACGACTCTATTCGCGCGCGGGTGCGGGGATGTGCCGAGAACAGGACACGCTTGCCGAAGGTGGAAGCCAACGCCACCAACGTGTCGATCAGCGCCTGCAAACGCTCCGGCACATCCACGTTCTCCTCGCGGTGCGCGGAAACGATGAAGAACTCGCCCGGGGCGAGGCCAAGCCTATCGAGCACGTCCGAGCGGGAAATGCTCTGCGAGAACGTCGAAAGCACCTCGCGCATCGGCGACCCGGTCTTGATGACCATGTCGGCCCGCATCCCCTCTGCCAGCAGATAGCGACGCGCATGCTCCGTGTAGACCAGGTTGATGTCGCTGACGTGGTCGACGATCCGACGGTTGATCTCCTCTGGAACACGGAAATCGAAACAGCGGTTGCCGGCCTCCATGTGGAAGATCGGTATCTTGCGGCGCTTGGCCGCGATCACCCCCAGGCAGGAGTTCGTGTCGCCCAGCACCAGCATCGCATCGGGCTGCACTTCGGCCAGCACCTTGTCAAAGCGCTCTATCACCCGCGCGATGGTCTCCGCCGCGGTAGCCCCAGCCGCCTCCAGAAAGTGATCCGGCTTGCGTATCGCCAGGTCGCAAAAGAACACCCCGTTCAACTCGAAGTCGTAGTTCTGGCCGCTGTGCACCAGTACGTGCTGGACGTGCCGGTCGAGTTCGGCGATTACCAGCGACAGCTTGATCAATTCGGGCCGCGTACCTACCAGCGTAAGGACCTTAAGCACCCAACTCCTCCTTGACGAAATCCAGCGTCATCAGGAGCGCCTTGACCTGCTCCACGTCCAACTGTTCGGTGTTATGGGAGGTGTAATCATCGAGCGTAGCGATGATCGGCTCGCCCTCGACGAAGAACTGGTCGTAGTTCAGGTCGCGATTGTCCGCCGGAATGCGGTAATAACGGCCAGCGTCTTCTGCCTTCCCCATTTCCTCGCGGGATACCAGCGATTCGTACAGCTTCTCGCCATGTCGGGTGCCGATGACCTTGATCGGCGTGGGCCGAGCAAACAACTCAATCAGCGCCTGGGCCAACGCTTCGATCGTGGACGCCGGCGCCTTCTGGACAAAAATGTCGCCCTGCTTGCCGTGCTCGAACGCATGCAACACAAGGTCAACCGAATCTTCAAGCGACATCAGGAAGCGCGTCATCGACGCGTCCGTGATGGTCAATGGCTTGCCATCCTTGATCTGCTGGATGAACAAGGGGATCACGGACCCGCGCGAGGCCATGACGTTGCCGTACCGCGTGGCACACAGCACAGTATCGCCCTCCCCCTGCACCCGGGACTTGGCTACTGCCAGTTTCTCCATCATCGCCTTCGACATGCCCATCGCGTTGATCGGATAGACCGCCTTGTCGGTGCTGAGCACCACGACCTTCCGCACCTTGTTGGCGATCGCCGCATTCATCACGTTCTCGGCGCCGAGGATATTCGTGCGCACCGCCTCCATCGGATAGAACTCGCAGGACGGCACCTGCTTGAGCGCTGCGGCATGGAACACGTAGTCCACGCCGCGCATGGCATCAAAAAGGCTGGAGTACTCTCGGACGTCGCCGATGTAGTACTTCACGCGCGGCTCGTTGATGGCCTTGCGCATGTCATCCTGCTTCTTCTCGTCGCGGCTGAATATTCGGATCTCACCCACGTCCAGGGAAAGCAGGCGGCGGAGCACGGCGTTACCGAACGAACCGGTTCCGCCGGTGATGAGGACAATCTTACCGTTGAGCATCATGCGTAGCGAGCCTCGATTTGGGTGCCAAGTTCGTAAATCATCGCATCCCAGGACGGCGGGACATAGCCGAATTCTTCTTGGAAGCGCCGCGACAGCATGCTGCGGTCGCAACTGAAGTCGTCATCCGGTGCGATCTCGATCGAACGCCCGAGCCGGTCGCGCAGCTTGCACAACAGCGTGTACTTGTCGATCGGCGCAGTGCTGACGTGGTACACGCCTCTCTTGCCCGAGTGCCCGACCAGTACATGCTCGATGACCCGGGCCATCTCCAGCGTGGTAAGCCCGGTGTAGATGGCCTTGCGGAAGCCCTTGATCGCCCCGTTCTGGGCGAGGAACCATTCAACGAGGCTCTTCTTGCGGGATAGTTCGAGGCCGATGATCGATGTTCGCAGCGTGATGCAGCCGGCGTCGCTCACTTCCCCGAGCAGCTTGGTGCGCCCGTAGAGATCGTCGGCATCGGCGAAATCGGTCTCGACGTAGTTGCCCTGGCGACCCGAGAACACGCAATCGGTACTGACGTGGATCAGGCGGGTCCCGATCTCGGCGCAGGAAATGGCCAGACGATGCGGCAGCAACGCGTTGATCTCGATGCTGCTGATCGCGTGCTTCGACTCCGGCCGCTGTTTGACGATCCCTACGGCATTGATGACAGCGTCGGGCCGGACCAGCGCGATCGCGCGAGCAACCGACCCATAGTCCTGGACATCGACCCCGTACACCGCAGTTTTGGGCAAGAAGCCTGCAATGGGGACATACGAATTCGCGTCCAACCTCAGTGTTCCGACCACGTCATGTCGTGGACCGAGGCTTTCCACCAATTGATGGCCCAACATGCCGTCTGCGCCCAGTACAAGTATCTTCATGTCGTCCTGCCCCACTATTGCTTACTCCTCTCAGTGTCGATGTGGTGCGTTGGGGCAGCATTGTCGTCAATGCCCGCACCTTTTTGCGCCTTTTCGCTTTTCGCTGACATGGCACTGCTGATCGCATCCAGAAATAGACGCCGGTTAGCTTCCAGTGTGTCGGGGTTCTTACTTGTCTCAAGCGCGAATGCGCGCGCTCTCGCTGCGCACTGCTGCCGTTCTGTCAATGACCAGCCAGCCACATCCTCGACTCGATGGGCGAATGCGCCAAGATCGTGCAGCGGCAGATCCCAGCCGACACCGCGCTCCGCCAACTGCTGCCACGGCGTCTGATCACTGATCAGCAATGGCAGACCTGCGCGCAGCGCTTCTTGGATGACGTGGCCAAAATTCTCGCCACGGGTGGGAAACAGGAACAGATCGTGTTGCGCGAGCGTCGAGACAACCAGCTCTGGCTGTATCGCACCTTTGTGCATGGCCTCGACATTGGATGGCAGTTTCGCAATCAATGCCTCGCATTCGGACCAATAGACAAGATCCTCGATCGGCCCATAGATCACGAACCGCACTGGCACGTGCACCTGCGCCAGAACGCGGAGCGCAAAATCCAGGTTCTTCATGGGACTGATGCGGGAGAGAAAACAAGCCTGCAGGGGGGCATGCATCCCGCGCGCAGGCGCAGTCCCAATCGATGGACCGGCAATATCTCCGGAATGGGACAGATCAGGCGACACCGCAACATGGCCGCTGACGCCTACCCGGCCGGCCATATTCTGCCCGACGGACAGCGCACGCTGGATATCGTCTACCTCTCGCACACTGGATGCCTGCCACGTCAGTCCGTCATAAATTTTGAACAGTTTGGCCAACCTTATGAACGCGAGTTTCCTCCACCGCTTTATACGCAGGGCACCTGCAGAGAACTCACCGCGCGACGCAATCACGATTGGTCGTCCACTCAAGCGACCCAGCCGGTGACTGACCAGCACCTGCTGGGTGAAGCGCGGATCGAAGAAGCTGTTGAGATAAATCACGTCATGCGGAGTCGACCGCACGATTTCCGCGACCTCCCGCAACCCAAAGCAATTGGGCGCGACATAGTGCACTAGTGCTTTGCCACAGGGCGTCCAGACGCCCGACTGGACATCAGGATACGAACAACCATCGCCCAGGTCGCGATCGAGCGTGACAATTCGGAACTCAAATGAGTCTCCCAACCGCTCAACCATGCTGGAGATTGTTCGGATCGGTCCGCCAGCACGGAATCCGGGGAGGTAGTAACGAGCAAACGTTAGTATGACCGGGTTCGTGCGTCCAAAGACCGATGCGCCAAGCGGCACGCCCTCCCCGTCGACACCCGAAGAAATCTCTGAGCGCCCGTCAACTGCCATGGCGCCGCCACTCCTGTAAACAAAAAATCGTCACCGATAATCCACGCGCGTCAGACACACAAGGGAGCCGCCCAGCACCGCGGCATGCACCAAGGCAAACATCTCGGCATGCCCCGTATATAAGACAAGCCAAGCCGCCTGAGCAGCGACAAGAATTCCGGCATACTCTGAGGCACGCGCCTGCTTTGGACGCGCTAGAAATAACAGAGGAAGAGCCAAGAAAAGGATCCCTAAAAGAATTCCCGGTACTCCTAGCGCGTACCAAAGGTGAACAAAAAGACTAAGGTGACTAGGCATCATACTTATGCCTAACCATTTCGCGAATTCCAAATTAGCGTTACCTAGACCAAAACCGAAGAATGGAGGGGTCTGCGAAACTACATATTCGGTCACGTAATCGCGATTAAAACTGGCATTGCCAAATCCAAGCATTGAAGCTGTTCTATCGATCAAAACGCCAGAATAGCCCAGCTGAAATGAGTAGTCAGCGATGATAACCATTGTGAGAAACAGCGATGCTATTCCGACAGCCTTGCGCCACTCGGAGCGTCCACCCAATATACTTACTAAAACCAAAACCATCCACCCCATGGCGAACGCAAAAAGGCCCAAGAGGCTGCCCGACAAAATCAAAGCAGCAATCATTATGGCGCGGCAAGCAAAAATTGCCCAACCCTGTTTCGCGAATGAGAAGAGGATTGGGGCGACGAGCCATTGCGCAAGATGGCTCGGTTCCTGAAAACTTCCAAGCGCCCGATGAAACGCATAAGTAAAAACTACCGATTCCGTAGTGAAGTCCTGCCCTCCCGTACCAGTGCGCGTGCGGGGCAGTTCCCAAAAACCAATTTTTTGGGCGGCGTAGGCATATATAGCGTAAGCAGCGGCCGCCGTTCCAAGGCCAACTAACATCTGAAACAGCGCGGGCAGGCCGCTACCTTTGCTTAAAGCGTAAAATGCCAATATAGCGAGCAGGAAAGAAATCAGTTCAAGATATCGAAGTGCCACGAAAACGGGATAACTTGTGGTGGCTAGATAGGGCATGCCAGGCGCATCTGGCCAAGTGCCTACGGTGACCGCCAGCGAGTATAAAATAATAATTAATAGCGGCGCCAAATACGGCATCAGCCTGTGTGCAGGAAGAATCCGGCCCGGCGATAGAATCGTGTACGCGATTACGAACGCGTACGAAAGCTTTGGAAGTGGAATCCCACCGACTGAATAGGCACCTAATGTGTCAAACAAAAGCGCGGAGAACAGTAGCCACCGCGCCCTAATCGCAATAAATTTGTGGTTTTCCACGTTAGTTCACTCAGGATCCAAGGTTCGACTGTTTTGCTGGCCGCGCTCGGCTCGAATAAACGATTCGTCTAAAAAGTGCAGATCCCAACATCTTCCAGGTCCCTAGCTTTACAACAAGGTCCGGCCGCAACAACAAGGCATGGCACCAGCGATATCCGCCGAGCAAGTATCTAGCAGAACTGATATGCCTCTTCGCGGAGACAAGACTAGCCGCTCCCATAGCCCGGCGACGGGCGTGCCCCTGCAAAGGATAGGTCTCATTCGACACTACCGTGAGGATTTCGTCCGCTCGCTCGAACGACATTTTTCTAAACGAAGCAGATTCAGAATGCACGCGACAATTAGCCAGTGGCACTGGAGCGCGGATAAAATTGCCATAGAGAGACATACGAGTCCAAAACTCGAAATCTGGGATTTGCCGCAAGTTAACGTTCCAGCCCCCTGCGACATAGAATGCACTTTTCAAAAACAGCGCTCCAGGCCCTGGTTGACATACAAGGTCTTCAATTAGTCTTATCCGCAGAAAATCCTCTGTTTTTACCTTTCTAATCGGACCTCCGTTGTTGTCAATAAGATCAAAATCGCAGTAGACAACGACGGCATCCGGCTGCGACTGCAAAGTTTTGACTAGTATGGAAATGGCATTGGGCGCCAACAAGTCATCGGAGCTCAGGTATCCCAATATCGTACCTTGCGCAAGCGACCAACCTCGATTCAGTGTCGCTGCTTGACCGCAGTTGGCTTGGGAAAGCCATTTTATTCGTCCGTCGTACCGGGCTAACACGGCGGCAGTCGAGTCCGTGGATCCGTCGTCGATCACAATGTATTCCACATTCGGATAGTCCTGAGCAAGAACGCTCTCAATAGCTTCTGCAAGGTACTCAGCCTGGTTGTAGGCTGGGGTTACTATCGTGACGAGCGGTGTATTCTCCATTTTACTCTTGATCTTTTTGATATGGGAGACACATGAAAGCTTCGGCTACCTCTATTCGCCCACAGTTCGCCGTAATGCATTGTGTTTTCCAAGGCGCAACAACATTGCCCTCGGCAACATGAGGAACACCGATCGGTGATGTTGATCCTGAATCGATAACGCGAGCAGCGCTAAAGTGATGCACAACAAAATCACTCGGAACGCTAATCCGCTGCCGTAACCCGACACTGCGGCAATGGCACTGGCAGCAACCAAGACAAACACCACAATAACGTTTCGCGTGGAAACCGCACCGCCACCCCAGTGCTTGGTGACCACCAGGAGTGACACGAGCGACAATAGCATCATGGTGCCGGTGCGAGCAAAGGCGGCGCCGTTCAACCCATACCGGGGCGTCAGCACTATTGCCGCACCGAACAGCAACACCAGTCCAAATATCATGGTGTTACGGCTGAAACGGGCGTTGGTTGCAACCTGCAACACATGGTTTTGGCTGGACACGGTCATTGCAAGTAGGCCGACGGCGAATATCGCCAAAGGTGCAGACGCCTGTCGATAACCGTCACCGAAGGCAAGCGAAACCAGCTCCGGCCCCAGGCAGATCAGCAGCAATGCCCCCGCGCCGCAAAGCATGAGTTGCACGTCCATTACCGAACGCGCGGTGGCGATGGCTTCGTCGCGCCGACCACTGCCCCACAACATCGTGAGCTGTGGCGCGACGCCAGACAACGCCAGCATCACGCCCTGAATCGCGCCCCCGAACAACGTCAAAGCCGCGGCGTACTGCGCGACACCGGCATCACCGAGATAGGCCCGCACGATGGGCATCTCGCCCCGCGACCAGACCAGACTCCACAGCAAGGCGGTGATCCAGATATTGAGCGCATAGCCGCGGATATCGCGCCAGCCACCTGGCTCGATGAATCCGACCGCGCCGGCGGTCAGTTGCGTCACTGCGGAGATTCCCACAGTCGCCGCTGCTCCGCATGCGACGGCCATTAGCCCGAACAGGAGCCCGACATCGTCACCATGCAGCGGTAGCACAAGCACACCCGTCAGCATGAAGGCTGCAGCAAGCACGCTGGCGCGAAATATCAGGTCGAAGCGTTGCAGCCCGACCAATGCCGCGGTCTGCATCGCCCAAAGACCATGGGCTGCAGTCCACACGGCCAGCATCGACAATGCGGCGGCGCCCAAATTCAGATCTGAAAGTAGGGCGCCAAGTAACACTGCGCCGCTCGCCACCACTGGCAACCCGCACGCGTACGGACGCCAACGCACCATGAGCGCCGCCAATCTTTCAGGTCGCGTGCGGTATTCCGCGGCGTATCGACCGATGACGCCGGTTGCGCCGAGGGAGCACACAAGGAACACCAAGTCGACCAGCCATTGGGCATAGGCGAACTGCCCGAACCCAACTTGCGTCAATCTCCTGGCCACTATTGCGGCCAGCGCAAATCTTGCGCCAGCAAGTGCTATAGCTGCTGCAGCGGCCCAAACTGAGTTACGAACGATCGACACCTGATTAGCTAGCCAAAGAGTAGCAGGGAATATATACGTTCACGAACTTGGCCACAGATACATCAATGGCCGTGAGTGTGCAATCGGCAGCATGTTTCCAAACGTTCAAAGAGATTGCCCCATGTTGTCGACAGCAATAGCGTACGGACACGTCAAATCGCCACTTTCTCGTTTTGTGCGCCACGATTGAGAGCGCTGGCGCGGGGCTTCCGCTCGTGCTGCCAGGTCAGGGTCTGTTTCGAGTCGGCTTGCTTGCGCCAGAGTGAACGCGCTTGCAAACAGCCGCCGGTCGGTGGTGGCGAGGTGCCGGCATTCTTTGCGCACGACTCGCGCCAGAAATTGCAGGCGCAGTGTAGCCCCGGGTTTCACGGTCATAGCAACCGCCCTTCTTTGAATGCCAGGTCGTGAATGGGCAGGCGCATGAGGTTGGCTGCGCTGATCAGCACATCCACTTTGCGCCCGTGCATGGCACGCGACACTTTGGCGGACAGTTGCGCGGCCATGAGCGCGGGGTTGTCTACGGGCTCGGCTAATTCGAGCATGAGGTCAATATCGCCCCCGTGCGCCATGTCATCGAGCTTGGAGCCAAAAACTCGCACCCGCGATTGCTCTCCTGCCAGTTGCCGCGCATGTTGGGCGATCACGTGAATTTGGTGTTCAGTCAGGCGCATGGTTTTTGCGGGAAGCAGGGTAAAAGTAAAAGTAGCCGCGATGGAAGCACTGCGCAAACCGCGCTCTACTGGCCTGCGCCGGATGATAGCGCGGGCTCATGGCAGAATGCCGGTGCGTTTGGCGATTTCAAAAACCGGTGCGGCCGGCGTGTTGGCGTTCTCGAGAAGGACGTCGATCTTGCGGTCGCCCGGCACCAAGGTCGGCGCGCCGTACAATCGCCAAAGCACCTTGGCCCGGTTTTCGAGTTGCGCGTCGGTTTCAAAAAAGAGCTCGATATCGCCACCCTCGCGTTCGTCCAGCGCCTTGGCGCCATTGGCGCCAAACACGCTGACCCGCACGCCGGCAGCCAGCGCCCGCTGGGTGGTTTGGCGAATGGCCTGGACTCGATCGGCGGTCAAGCGCATCACGGTATCTTCACCTTGTTGGAACAGCCTCGTCGACTTCGTGCGCCGCTGATCGCTGGCCTCGCCCGGTCGCCCCACATCGTACTAGCGAAGGCTCGGGTCGGTTGCATCTTGACCTTCAATCGTGGCCAGTTCGACCGTTGCGCGGCCGTTGCGGGCACCCGGTTGCAGCGCGCGCTGCACGCGCGCCAAGCGCTGCACCGCGGCGGCGCGGTTGCGTGTCGCCAGGAAGTGACCAATCACCAGCAGGCCAAATACCGCCAGCAGCACCGGCGCGGGCACGTGCGCCTTTACTGCCAGGGCGCCGGCAGTGCCGATGACGCCGGTGACGGCGGCCAGCAGCCAGGCGATCGCGGCCGGGGGGAAGCCGGCATCGCGCAGCAGGTGGTGGATGTGGTTGTGGTCGGCACTGAACGGGCTGCGGCCCGCGCGCAGGCGGCGCGCGATCAGCACCAGGGTGTCGATCACCGGCGGCGCGATCAGGAAGGGAGCAAGAATTGGGGTAACCGGATGGCCGGTGGTTTGCGTCAACCGGAAGGCGACCCAGGCAACGGTAAAGCCGAGGAATGCGCTGCCGGCGTTGCCCATGAACACGTGGGCGCGGGGTCGCCACGGGGAACGCATGTTGAACCACAAAAACGCACCCAGGGCACCCAGCACCAGCGCAATGCGTTCGGTCAGCACGGTGTTGCCGGTGTAGGCTGCGGCGGCGGCGAGCATGGCCATGGCCACCCAGGAAACCAGCCCGGCCAGGCCATCGGAGCCATCGATCATGTTGATGGCGTTGATGCAGCCCACGGTGGCAAACACGGTGAATGGCACCGACCAGAAGCCGAGGTCGATGCGTTCCAGGCCAAACAGCACGCCCAGGTTGTCGATGCGCACGCCGCCAGCATAGATCATGATCAGGGCGGCCAGGCATTGCACGCCCACGCGCAGGCGCCAATCGAGGTCGTGGCGGTCGTCCCACAAGCCGACCGCTACGAGCAGGCCCACGCACACCGCGTAGCTGACGATCAGATTGGGCAGATTGTGCGAAAGCAGCGAACCGATGACGATGGCAATCGCCATGGCCATGCCGCCGGTGACCGGGGTCGCGTGTTCATGATCTTTACGGCCACCGGGGTGGTCGAGCAGATCAAAGCGGTGAGCGAGTGGGCGCAGCACATACAATGCGAGCACCGTGACCGCGGCGCTTGCAAACAACAGCCAACTGAACTGGGCCATCCGCCCCCCCCGTGGTGAATCCGGTCCCGCGCTTGATTATATTCCCAGATGCGAGGCGCACAATGAGAAAAAGTCTTGGGTTTTCCGGAAAACCGTTCAGATTGGCGGCCACCTGTTGTGCGCATTTCCACGGACCGCCCGCCCAGCGTCGGCGCTGCGGTAGTGGCCCGGCTGGCGCGGACCGGGGTGACTACCACGCGATTCTGGATGACGTTGCAAACCAACCGTGAACTGGCACAGGCCGAACAGCGTGCGCAGCCGGTGCTGCAATTTCTGCAAGCGGTACGAGTGGATCGCCGCGTCATTGTCTGCGGGGATCCATCACCGGGCGTGTCTGCGATGCCCGGCTGTGGTGTGATTAGCGTGGTGCCGACGACGGTATGCGCAGTGCGGCGCCATTGGCTATCAGACCGAGCAACACGCCGGCGAATGCGATCAGCGCCGGTGTGCGCAGCGGGTAGTCCACCAGACTGTGCAGCAGCATCAAGCTGAGGCTTAGCCAGGCGGCACGAGCCAGCAGCAACGCGTGCGGCGGAACGTCCGTTCCACGCCAGAGCCGCAGGGCCATCCAGAACCACAGTGCCAGACACGCTGCGAGCAGAGCCAAGCCGGGCCAGCCGGCCTCCAGCCACAGTTCCAGGTAGTCGTTGTGGGCATGATTGACGTAGGCCGAATAGGTGGTTTCGCGCCGTTCAAAGCCGGCGTAGGCCGGTACGAAGCTGCCCAGGCCGCTGCCCACCGGGGCGTAGTGGTGCGCTGCCCGGCTGGTTACCGTGGCGATGGTGAAGCGGGCGTCGTCGAGCGGGTCGGCGTCAAAGCGCTGCAACAAACCATACAGGCCAAACTGCACCGCCAGCACCAGCCCGAACACGCCGCTGATTCCAATCCAGCGCACGCCACGGCGTGGCCCGTGTTTGCCTTGCAGCAGCAGTGTCAGGCTGCCCATGAGGGCCAGCATGCCGAGCACGACGCCGGCGCGCGAATGGGTTAACGCCAGGCCCAACAGCAGCACCGCTCCAAGGCCAATACCGGCAGTCAGGCCCAGCGCCTTGTGGGTGGCCGCATGACGCTCGGCACGCAACCAGCCCAGGGTCCACACGATAATCAGAGGAAAGCAGGCAGCCAGCCACAGCGCTTGGTGATTGCGGTTGCCAAAAAAGCCGGTGGCATCGACGCCGGGGCCCAGCGTATGAAAGCGCAGCGGGCTTTGCGCGCCATCGGCGAACTGGGCCAGCCCCAGCACCACGCTCAATACCGCCACGCCGAAAATTACCCGCAATAGCCGCTGGCCCGCGCCCGCAACCGGCAGCGCGCGAGTCGCGCTATAGGCAGCCAGTGCGATCAGCAGGTGCATGAAGGCGGCGCGGCTGCCATCGGGGTTCAGGCTCAATGGCATCCAGCCCGGTACTACGCCAGCCACTGCCAGCCCATTGACCACCTCGGCGCGGCCAGGCAAGGCGGTCCACAGGGCCGGCGGCAAGGGCAACAGATGCAACAACGGCAGCATCAGCGCGAACAGCCACGCACACGCGATGGCGCGATCGAGCGGCGCGCTCGGCCAGCGCAGCGGCGCGCGCAGACACAGCGCGGCGAGCACCGCCACCGCCGCGAGTTGAATGACGATATCGCCGGACGCACCCCGGTTACTGCCGCCAAGCACCAACGCCACAATCAGCAGCAACGCCAGCAGCGGCCAATGCAGCCGTTCAGCGATGCGCGAAACCGTCGGGGTTGGCGTCATTTCGGGCATGGCTGGCACTCGGGACGGGAACCCCTCGGTTCGTCATTCCAGCGAAAGCTGGAATCCAGTGACTTCAGCTTTCGACCCGATGGCATACCGGCGAAAGGCTCTGGATTCCAGCTTTCGCTGGAATGACGGTGAGGGATGCCAGCGTTTGCTGGCCGTCGCCACCGGTTCGGTCGCCCAGCCGCTTCGCTCGATCCGGTCGGCTGACGCACATTGCTAATCAGGAAACCCATTCTGCCGCAACGCCGCACGCCGCGTAACCGCGGATGCAGCGCTGCTGCACACCACCCACGCCACTTGCTTACTGGCTGATGGGGTTGCTGGGGTTGTTGCTGGTGGTCGCCACAGCAACGCCGATGCCAACAACCAGCGCACCGACTACATAGGTGCTGGTCGCCAGACCGCCAGAGCCAGAGGATGAGCCACCGCCGACCGCCTGCGCATACATTTGCCCGACCTGTTCGGTCTGCGCCATCGCACCGCCACAGGTGGATGCCGCTGGAACCGTGGTGATGGAGCCACCCGTCAGCGGCAGGGCGCAACCATCGGCAAACTGGACGACTGCCTCAGCACCGACCATGACCATCACGCGGTCGCCCGAAGCCAGCGCAACGCCGGGTTGCGCGGTAACAAACTCTTCGCCCTGATTCACCAGCACATTGCCCTTGGTCGATTCCAGGGTGGCGACCGGCGTGGCCGCGACGGCGCTGCCCGCGAACAGGGCAAAAGCAATAAAGCCGAGGCTTGAGGTTTTCATCGCGCTACTCCATGGCAAGAAACGGGTGATAAAGGACCGGCACACACTCCCCAGCGGGCAAAACCGCGTGGCGGTAAAGCACACAGGCTGAAGATAGCCCATCGCTTCACCCAATACAAGGCCCAATGCACTCAAGGAACATCCTGCCCAGCCGTCACCCCCGCGACGCGGCGCGCAGCGCCCGAACGCCAAAGGCGGCCCGAACGGCGAGCACACAGTGCGAGTAAAACTGGGCCCCATGTCAATACGGTTCGGTTTGTCCATATTCCGTTTGCTCTGGCTTGCCGAATGGCAGCCGTAGCGCCGCGCATGGTTCGACAAGCTCACCACGAACGGGTTAACCGAACAGCATTGGGGCGCATGTTGCCCTTTTGTGCAACACCACGAGGAAAATTCCAGCTTCCGCGGGAATGACGAGATTGGGGATCGACCTGGTCAACCGAATAGCATTGAGATCTGCCCTTGCTGCCGTGTCTGCCGTGTACGGGGCGATGCCGGCGCGGCTCAGGGGCGCTGGCGGACGATGCGCAGGTCGTCGTACCAGATCTGGCCACTGATGCGCTGCTCGGCCGGGATACGTGCGGCGAGAACCAGTTGCAGCCATTGCGCTTGGCAATCGCGCTCGGGTACCGAAAACGCCGCCGAGAAGGGCTGCCACGGCCCGGTACCGCTGGCCCGTCCGGTTTCAACCAGGGTTTGTCGTCCGCCTTGCGCGCAGGCCACTCGCCAGCGCAGGCCGCGCTCGTTGCGCAGATCGTCCAGTCGCACTCTTCCGTCCAGACGATAGTCGCCGGACGCGAGGGCGAGCAACTGCTGGACATGGCTGAAAGGCACGCGTTGGTTGCTGAACTGCACGCGCAGCGCTTGCTTTCCGCCCACGCCTTCGCCATTGATCTGCTCGATGCGGGCGCCGGCAACGCGGCCGATGCGCCAGCCAAAACCGCCGTTCTCGGGTGGCTGTTCAAAACCGCCGTCGAAGACGTTGCCGAGCACGGCACGACCATCTGCAGACAAGAACGCGGCCCATGCCAGATAGGCCTCGGTATAACGCTGTTCGCGCTGCAGTCGGTCGAGGTAGACGTTGCGCTCACCATCGTGCAACGGCGCCGCCGCGCTGGCCAGTGGCTGAAACAGCGCGTGAAGCGCATCAACGTGGGCAACCGATGCCGCGGCATGGGCGAGAAAGCCGGCCCGCCAGGGTGGGTCGGTTGCCAGCGACGGCAGCAAGGCGCTGGCAGCACCCTGCTCCACCAATTGAGCGAGCAACGGATAGATAGTGCCGGCCAACCCGGGACGAACCAGCAGCATGCGGTCGTAGTGGCCTACGGCGGTGGCCACATCGCCGCGCGCGAGCGCGTCCGCCGCCAGCCATTGCCGGCTGAAAAGGTCGCGCGGCTGCACTGCAACCGCTTGCGTATACAGCTGTGCGGCCCACTGCCGCTGCCCAGCTTTTTCGGCGCTTTGAGCCAACAAGCGATAGGCATCGGCGCGCAACGGCTCGCGCGCCAAAACCGATTGCGCCAATGCCTGCGCTGGCGCGGGATCATCGTGCTCCAGCCGCTGCCACGCCTGTGCCATCGGGTCGGGCGCGATGAAGCGACCAAGGTGCTCGGCAAAGGCCACGTAGGCGCTGGCGATGACCGCCAGCAGCGCGAGCACGGAAACGGTGCGGCTGCTTTGCAATGTTGGGGACACGGTCGATGGTTCTCCAGACGTGGTGCTGCGTTCTTGAAGTATTTCGTGCGGTGGCGTCGTCGGCTCCAGCGCAAGCGCCTTGATCCAAGCTACGAAAGCCGCGCACAACCCGATACATCGCGCGACGCGGAAAACGACACCCAACCGACAATCTCACGATGAAAACGCCGTTACTCGTGCTCCAGGTTCAGGGGTCGATCCGGTGTTCCAGACGCACGATACGCAAGCCAGGCGCGTCGGCGCGCAGTGTAAACCGAATCGAACCGGCGACTTGGCGAACGCTTGCGAATTGCTCGCTCGCGACGCTGGCCACAAAGCGACCCTCAGCCACCCAGCCATCGGGTGGGTGTTGCCACTGCATGTTCGATAGTGCCAAGCGCCGGTCGCTGCTGTCGCGGAACAGTTGTCCATAATCTTCGGCGATGGCGGCCAATCCACCGCGCTCGATGCGGGCATCGTCGGCAAACAGGCTGAGCAAGCCCGGCAGATCGCCCGCTGCGTAGCGATCGACGAAAGCTACCAGCAGCGCTGTTGCATCATCAAGACCCACACTGACCTTGTTACCGGCGACGCCGCGCTCGATGCCATCGCTGCCGACCGGGTCGAGATCGGGTGCTGCGGCGGAATCGGGCTCGGTAGTGGGTATGTCGGTGCCGACCGCGACGGCGGGCGGCGCCGTGGCGGTGAGTATTTCCGGCACCGGCACGGGGGCCTTGGGCAACGCCGGGGTTGCAACGCCGGCGGGGCTGGGAGTTGATGGCACGGGTCTGGTGCGCGCGGGTCGTTGGGCGCGGTTGGAGGCTACTCCAGTCCTTTCGGCAACGACCGGATCCACAACCGCCCTTGCTACCGCCAGCGGAGCCGCGGGCGAAGCCAACGTCTCAACGCCGGCCATGCTTGCCGCCAGCGATGGCGGCCGGGGCTGCGCAAAAATCACGGCGTTATTCGCCCCGACCGCAGGCGCGTCAGTCACCAAGCTTGCTGCCGACCCGGTACCCGGCGAGCGGGCGTGCCACAACGCCAGCAACAACAAGGTTAGCAACGCCATACCCAGGCCGACCACCAGCGCCGGCAGGTGCGCCGCCCACGCGCGCGGGCCGGGCGCCGGCAATGGTTCATACACCGCGTTGGGGCGCCACGCGATATCGTGTGCGCCGCGCGCCACGGGGTTCAGGGCTTTTCGCGTTGCGTCGTAGGCCCGGCGCACGGCGGGTGCACGCAAATCGCTCGCGGCGCGATTGATCCTTGGAGCGTGCACCGAGTGCCAATCGTGAGCATCGCGGTCCGGGTGCAACCAGCGCATCAACAGGCGGTAGTGTTCCTTGATCTGCGCCTGCGCGCAATCGGGGCGCAGGCCGAGAATGCGGTAGCTGTCGGCCGTCGGCGCAAACAACAGCTCGGTGACGAAGAACACACAGGCCTCGTGCAGATGGGCCGGGGCGATCTGTAATTTGCCAGCGATAGCCTCGCGCTCGGACTCGGCAGCCACCAGCAGACGCAGCAGTTGCTCAGTGCCTTCGGGCAGCGGCCGATCGCGCGCGCCGGCCAATCGCAGCGGTGTCTGGAACAGCGCCAGTGCCAATTCCAGCGCCGGACCGGGCACCGCGCTCATCGCTGGCCGAGTTTGGGTGTGTCGCCATAGCTGTAGTAGCTGTGGTCACCATAGCCATAGCCGTAGCCAGCGCTGCGCACGTCAAACTTGGTCAACAGCGCTCCCAGCAGACGAACGCGGGCAGCAGCGAGGCGCTTGAGGCTGGCGCGCACCACACCCATGCGGGCGTTGCCGAACTCGACCACCAGCAGGGTGCCACCGGCCTGATTGGCGATGATCGGTGCATCGGCCAAGCCCATCACCGGTGGGCCATCGATGATGACCTGATCATACTTGTGACAGGCCGCAGTAAGCAGCGACACGAGGCGCGGACCTGCCAGCAGTTCGGCGGGGTTGGGCGGCAACGGTCCGGCCAGCAGCACCGACAGGCCTTCAGTCCGGGTTGCCTGAATCAGTTCCGGTACCTTGACGGCGCCGGTCAGGCAGTTGCTGAGACCGGCACCGTTATCCAGGCCGAGCAGCTTGTGCTGCGAAGGATTACGCAAATCGGCATCGATCAGCAGCACCCGCCGGCCCAACTGCGCGAAGTTCTGCGCCAGCACCAGAGCAGTGGTGCTCTTACCCTCGGAGGGGGTGGCGCTGGTGATCAGCAGGCTCCTGGGCACGCCATCGCTGGTGGAAAATTGCAGCGCCGTGCGCAGCGAGCGGTACGCCTCGGCGAAGGCCGAGCGCGGATCGGCCAAAGCCTGGATTGGAGTACCCACCTTGAGTTTTGGAATGATGCCCAGCACCGCCAGCCGAAGCAGCTTTTCGATGTCCTCCGGGCTCTTGATGGTGTCGTCCAGATGCTCGGTCAGGAACGCCAACGATACACCGGCAAACCCGCCCAGCAGCAGACCAAGCGCAAGGTTCAGCGCCAACCGCGGGCTGTGTTTCCCGGTGGGCACCTCGGCGCGGTCAACCACCGAGATGTTGTTGGTGCCAACGCCGCCAGCCAGCCCGACCTCCTTGAAGCGCTGCAGCAGGCCATCATAGAGCTGCCGATTGGTATCCACTTCGCGCTTGAGGATGTTGTACTGGATCGATCGACTCTGCAGATCCAGCACCTCAACCTTGAGTTCGTCGATCTGATTGTGCAACAGGTTTTCCTGCGCCCTGGCGGCCGCGAAGTTGCCGGCAATCGCGCCTTTGATATCGGCGGCTTGCGCATCGATCAGACGCTGGAACTCATCGATCTGCCCTTTCAGCCGCAGCATCTCCGGGTAATCGGGTTTGAACACCCGCAGTTTGTCCTGATACTCGGCCTGCGCCGCGGATCGTTTTGCCTGCAGATCCTGGATGTTTTTCGAGTCGAGCACGTCGGCCAGACCGATGCCGTCGGTCATCTGCGCTTGCATGTAGCGTGCCTCGGCACGCATGCGCTCGTCCTGCGTTCTGGACAGGGCTTCGTTGAGCTGCGAGAGGTTCTGTGCCACCAGGCTCTGGTGATCGTCGATATCGACAATCCGCTCTTTTTGTGCAAATACCACCAGCTCCTTCTCGGAGTCCTGCAGGCGCAGTTTGAGTTGCTGCAACTGGTCTTCGAGGAAATTCTTGGCGTAGGAGGATGACTCGAAACGTCGATCGAGCGCGGAAGCGATGTACGCCTCGGCCATCGCGTTGACAACCTTGGCGGAAAACGCTGGATCGATGCTGTCGAAGTGAATCCGCACCAGCCGCGAATTGCGCACCGGCTCGACGCTCAGATGCTCCAGAAACGCCGTGATGCGCCGGCTCTCGGCCAAGCCACTGGCGCCAGGTTTGGCAAGCGCTTCGGCGCTGTCGTCGCTCGCGCCGAACACGCTGCCCAGCAGCTTCGCCAGCGGCGAGGGCTCGGACATGCGCTGCCACACCGGATGGTCGGCCAGCGCCAGTTGCGCGATCACGCGTTGCGCCAGGGCGCGGCTTTGCAGCAGTTCATACTGGGTCTGGTAGTAGTCTTTGTCCAGTGGCGACTCGCCAGGGGTCAGGTCGCCGACATTGACCACCTTGATGGAATCGCGATCGATCTGCAGCGTGGTGCTGGCGCGATAGATCGGCGTCATCAGCAAGGTGCCGACCAAGGCGATGGCGAACACCAACGCGAGGGTAGCGAGCACCGTCCAGCGCCGCTTGACGATGATCCGCCAATAGTCGAGCAGGTCGATTTCGTCGTCGTCGCGCTCGGGCTCTGGCTCGGTGTAGCGAAGCGCGGTACCCAGCGCGGTACCATGATCTGCGGGCACCGCTGCCAATGGCCGCGGCCGCGGAGCCGCTGCGATCGGCAGCCGGTTATCGTCATGCGGGCCTTGCGGGCTGTTTGCTTCCATAAAAGTAATCGTCCGTGAAGGCGTTACGAACTCAGAAAGTCCGGAAGCCGATGAAGCCGCGCAGGGTGTCGGCGAAGTTCTTGATCGCCGAGCGTGCACCCGACTTCTCGACCACGACGACGTCGTCGCCGTATATCCGCGGGTCTTCCGCCTCGCCGGCACGGATCAGCACCAGGTCGAACAGCGCGGCCATGCGTTGGCCATCGATGGTGCGAAATACCACTACCGTACGCGGGTCGGCCAGCGGATCCAGGCCTTCGGACAGGGCGACCGCCTGCAGCAGGGTGGTGCGACCGGTGATCGGGAAGATCCCCGGCTTTTTTACTGCGCCCTCGAGGGTAACTCGCTGACTGGTGAACTCCTTGACGAATACGCTGACCTGCGGATTTTGCAGATAGGCCTGCGACAACATTTCCGCGATCTCGCTTTCGAGCTCTTGCACCGTTTTGCCGCCCGCTTGCACGGCACCGATCAGTGGCAGCGAAATGAACCCCGACGTATTGACGCGGATTTCGCGATCCATATCTTCGACTTGAAACACCTTGACTTCCAGCAAGTCGAGCGGACCGATGTGGTAATCGGAGACGCCGGTGTACGCGCCCGACGCAGAAGTGGAGTCGGGTGCAGGCAGGCTTTCGGTGGCGGTTACGGCACGCGCAGTGCCGGCACGCAATGCGCCCGATCGGGCTGTACAGCCGACCGAAACCAACGCCACAACGGCCAGCGCAATAGCAAGCATAGCAAGCAGTAGCCGATTCACAAGTTTCCCCTTCTCACAGTTCTCAAACGCTGCTGAACAGCCGTCGCAGAAAACCGATCTTCGACGCGGCAGTATGCGCTATCGCCGGCAACGGCGGCAATTCGCCCGGCGCCGTGTTGTCCAGCACGCCCTGCGGACGCACCCGAACCTGATTCAGCGCTTCGGCCTCACCGAGGCGGCGCGCGACGGCATCACGCGCCTCGGCGAGTAGCGGCGGCCGCTTGCAGGCGCGATGGGCATCGGTGGCGACGATGTGTACCAGGCGCTCGTCGAGCAGGCGCTCGGCCCAGTACCGCGGGCGACCTCCAAATCGGCCGGTGATTGAGCCGGCGGTCACTTGCACCCACGCGCCGGAGCGCACCAGGCGCGCGAAAATGGCGTAGTGGCCGTCGATCCAGGTCAGGCGTTCGGGATGGGTGATGATCGGCACGTAGCCGGCGGTGAGCAGCGCGAACACGGATTCTTCCAGCCGTGGTGGGGCGATGTGATGTGGCGGTTCAAACAAGAAATAACGCGAACCGGCCAGGGTGGGAATGTCGCCAGCGCGCAGGCGTTGCAGCATGTCCGGCGCCAGGTGGGTATCGGCGCCCTCGACCAGTTCCAGGTCGATCCCCTCGGCCGCCAAGGCAATGCGAAACGCAACGATGGCGTCGCGAATGCCGGTGGCGTCGTTTTCGTACAGGCCCGGGTAAATGTGCGGCGTGCAGGCAGTGACCATGATCCCATCGGCCACCGCCACGCGCGCCATCGCCAGCGCTTCGGCCATATCCGGTGCGCCGTCGTCGATGCCCGGCAGCATGTGGCAATGCAAGTCAATCAAGGTGGCGATTCAACGTCTGCTTGGTCGGTGTAACTTTCATGCTACACCGTTCGCATGCCGATCAACGTGGCGACCGTTCACACAACGCTATTGATTCGGCCCTTGAACAGTATCACGCAGCATAGTTGACGTGCGGGTTGCGAAGGCAGGCTTTTACGCGCTCGGGATCACTACCGATCACAGCCATATGCTCCGCAGTGACGGAACGCAGTTTCGCCTTGCTTCGCGCCGGTACTTTGCTGCGGATGACATGCTTGAGGTCTGCATTCAAGCGCTCCTCGGGATTGAGTTCAGGGCTATAGCTGGGCAGATAGAACACTTCCATCCGGTCGGGTTGCTCAGCCAGCCACTGCTTGACGGGCTTGCAGTGATGCACACCCATGTTGTCCAGAATCAGAAACACCTTGCGCCTGGCAGCCTGCCGGCCTTGACGCTGATCTACTCGGCAATCGCTCCTGCATTGCTCTACCTCCTGCATCCATGCAGTCGTGCGGAAAAGCCGAAATTGGTCAAATTTTCCGCTTTTTCTCGTTAAAGGACGCTGCGTTTCGCCTCAAAAATGCGGAAAATCCGCCTCAAATCGGCTGTCCCTCGCTACGATCGGTCAAGCCCGATCGGCTGCTAGTCCACCGCGTATAATCGGCGGCTGCTTCCCTCACCCGATGCCGCATGAACAGCCCTGCAGCCCCCGTCTTGAGCCTGCCCGACGCACAGCACCTGTGCGCCGCCGACATGACGGCGGTAAATACCCTGATCCGTCAGCAACTGGCCTCGGATGTGCTGCTGATCAACCAGATCGGTGAACACATCATCAGTGCCGGCGGTAAACGGCTGCGCCCGATGCTGGTGCTGCTGGCGGCAAAAGCGCTGGATTACCAGGGCCGCGATCACCTGAATCTGGCCGCAATCATCGAGTTCATCCACACCGCCACCCTGCTGCACGACGATGTGGTTGACGAGAGCGATCTGCGCCGCGGCCGCAAAACCGCGAACGCGCTATGGGGCAATGCCGCCAGCGTGCTGGTCGGCGATTTTCTGTATTCGCGCAGCTTCCAGATGATGGTAACGCTGCAACGCATGGCCATCATGCAGGTGCTGGCCGATACCACCAATGCCATCGCCGAGGGCGAGGTGTTGCAACTGCTGCACATCAACAACCCGGATGTCGATGAAGCGGCGTACCAGCGGGTGATCGAACGCAAAACCGCAATCCTGTTCGCGGCCGCCACCCGTCTGGGGGCGCTGCTGGCCGGAGCCGACGCCACCACCCAGGATGCGATGGCCCGCTACGGCATGCAGTTGGGGCTGGCCTTCCAGATCGCGGACGATGTGCTCGACTACACCGCCGACGCGCAGGCGCTGGGCAAGAACCTGGGTGACGATCTGGCCGATGGCAAGGCGACGCTACCGGTAATCCACGCCATGGCCAATGCCGATCAAGGCACTCGGCAACGCCTGCGTACGATCATCGAACAAGGCGATATCGATGCCTTGCCCGAGTTGCTGGCGGCGATTGCACAATCGGGCAGCATCGGCTACAGCCTTGACCGTGCTACCCACTACGCGCACGCGGCCGAACAGGCGCTATTGGGCCTGCCGGAAACCGACGCACTGGCCGCATTGCGCGGGCTGGCACGGTATGCGGTCAAGCGCGAGCATTGACGGCAACCGCTCGCAACCTGCTGCGAGGGGGTTGCAAGCGGGTTCTGACTAGCCCTGTTTGTTCAAGCGGCCGCGGCGGCGCGCGCCAGCGGCGATGTTGAGCGCTTCGACCACGCCGGAAAAGGCCATCGCAAAATACAGATAGCCGCGCGGAATGTGATACGCCAGGCCATCGGCAATCAACGCCACGCCGACCAGTATCAGGAACGCCAGCGCCAATAGCTTCAATGACGGGTGTGCGT
>Ga0210024_1001061_pt1 | contig 25049 bp, 16 predicted proteins | sample CryGeymeta201525_FD_183988 | JGI IMG/M metagenome (GOLD analysis project Ga0210024, IMG submission 183988) | Groundwater microbial communities from Crystal Geyser aquifers in Utah, USA - Crystal Geyser metaG 2015-25 (SPAdes) (version 2) | ecosystem: Environmental > Aquatic > Deep subsurface >...
CAGACCGCCCGCTTCAACTAAAAATTCGAAAATCACCCTGCCCGAATGGCTTTTCGAATAGGGTCAGGCTAAGGCTGAAGCCGCCGATGTGTGAGAGGGGTCTGCTAGGCGAGGATGTCGGTGACGACTTTGGCGGGTTCCACGCCGGTGAGGCGTTGGTCGAGGCCTTGGAACTTGTAGCTGAGGCGTTCGTGGTTGAGACCGAGTTGATGGAGGAGGGTAGCGTGGAGGTCGCGAATGTGGACGGGGTTCTCGACGATATTGTAACCCATTTCGTCGGTTTCTCCGTAGACCTGACCGCCCTTGATGCCACCACCAGCCATCCAGAGGGAGAAACAACGAGGGTGGTGGTCACGACCGTAGTTTGTTTCTGTTAGAGTGCCCTGACTGTAGACGGTGCGGCCGAATTCACCGCCCCAGATGACGAGGGTGTCTTCGAGCATGCCGCGTTGCTTGAGGTCTTGGATAAGACCGTAGCATCCTTGGTCGACGTCCTTGCATTGCGAGGTGAGATCGCGGGGGAGGTTTCCGTGCTGGTCCCAGCCGCGGTGAAAGATCTGGACGAAGCGGGTGCCGCGTTCGAGCAGGCGGCGCGCCATCAGGGCGGAGTTGGCGAAGGTGCCTCGCTCCTTGCTGTCGGCTCCGTAGAGTTCGTGGATGTGCTCGGGTTCGCCGGAGAGGTCAGTGAGCTCGGGGACACTGGCCTGCATGCGGAAAGCCATTTCATACTGCTGCATGCGGGTCTGGATCTCCGGGTCGCCGACGGAATCATAGGTCTTTTGATTGAGGGCATAGAGGCCATCGAGCATCGAGCGCCTCATCTCGCGCGCGACTCCGTCGGAGTCCTTTAGATAAAGAACGGGGTCACCCTTGGAGCGGAAGGCGACGCCGGCGTATTTCCCGGGAAGATAACCAGCTCCCCAGAGTCGGGCGGAAATGGCTTGGACGTTGGAATAGGGAGAGGAGTGGGTGGCGTGGAGGACGACGAAAGAAGGAAGGTCTTCGTTCATCGATCCGAGTCCGTAGGAAAGCCAGGATCCCATGGATGCTTTGCCTGATTGCATGGAACCGGTGTAGACGAGCTGGTTGGCGGGCTCGTGGTTGATGGCCTCGGTGTGCATCGATTTGATGATGCAGAGGTCGTCGGCCATCTTGGCCGTCCATGGCAGAGCCTCGGAGATCCATGCTCCGGATTGGCCGTGCTGGTTGAATTTGAAAATCGAGGGCGCGAGGGGAAACTTCGCCTGCCCGGAGGTCATGCCGGTGAGCCGCTCGCCTTGCTTGGCGAGGTAATCCTTGAGGTCTTCTTTGAAGCGCTTATTGAGCTCCGGCTTGTAGTCGAAGGTGTCGAGCTGAGAAGGAGCGCCGATGAGTGAGATGTAGATTGCCCGCTTCGCCTTCGGGGCGAAGTGGCTGAGGGTGTCGGGAAGACCAGCTTCGGAGCCGAGCCCGGTTTTGTTGAGAAGCGAGGAAAGAGCGGCGACGCCGAGCCCAGTGCCGTTCTTGCGGAAGAATTGGCGGCGGTTGATGGCGGCGTTGTAGTCGGAAAGGGAGAACATGGCGCTTACTTGGTGAGGGTTTCGTCGAGGTTGAGAAGCTGGCTTGCGACCAAGGTCCACGAGGCGAGTTCGGCAGGGTCGAGAGAGGCGTCGGCTTTGGTTTCGCCGGTGGCGATCATCGCCTTGGCGGCTTCAGGGTCGGCTTTGAAGGAATCCAAGGCGTGATCCAGCGTGGCCTTGACGATCGTATTTTCGTCGTCGGCCATGCTGCGCCCGAGGAGGCGGGTGGAGATGAAGTCAAGTCGGGCATCGAAGTCGGCGGCCCCTTTGACGGCGTGCTCGGCGAGATTGCGTGAAGCCTCGACAAACTGCGGGTCGTTGAGGGTGACGAATGCCTGGAGCGGGGTGTTTGTTCGTTCTCGGGCGACGCAGAAAACCTCACGCGTTGGGGCGTTGAGGATTTCCATGGCGGGGTGAGGTGCCGTGCGTTTCCAGAAAGTGTAGATGGAGCGCCGATAGAGGTTCTCGCCGCTGTCCTGCGTGTAGTTGCGGGTGTTCGATTGGGGCATGGCCACTGCGGTCCAGACTCCGTCGGGCTGGTAGGGTTTGGCAGGAGGGCCACCGGATTTGGCGGAGAGCAGATCGGAGGCGGCGAGGGCGAGATCGCGGATTTGTTCGGCATCGAGGCGGTAGCGTGGGCCTCGGGAAATCAGGCGGTTTCCGGGATCGATCTCGAGCTTCTCGGGAGTGATTTTTTGCGACTGACGGTAGGCTGCGGAGGTGACGATGGTTTTGACCATGTGGCGGTGGTCCCAGCCGGAGTCCATGAATTCGGCGGCGAGCCAATCGAGCAGCTGCGGGTGGCTCGGGCGGGCACCCATGATGCCGAAGTCGCCGGGGGTCTCGACGATGCCTGTGCCAAAGAGTTGATGCCAGAGCCGATTGATGGTGACTCGGGCGGTGAGCGGATTCTCTTTGGAGACGAGCCAGTTGGCGAGGCCGAGGCGGTTTTTCGGGGCATCGTCCGGCATCGGAGGTAGGGCCGAGGGCGTGTTGGCGATGACTTTCTCGCCCTTATCGGTGTAGACGCCCCGGTTGAGAATGTAGGCGGAGGCTTCCGAGTTGGGTTTCTCCTGCATGACCAGAGTGACGGATCCTCGTTTCTTGAGCGCGTCCTGCTCAACTTTGAGAGCATCAAGGCGGGTTCTGATTTCCCTCGATGGGCCGTCGATACTGGAGATGTAGTAGTTGAATGCCGTCGTGAGTTGTTCCTGACTACGTTTTTCAGGCGGAGTTTCGAGGATTCCACGGATCATTCCTTTTTCGGCCAGTGACTTGATCTCTCCGGTGTTGAGCATCCGTCGATAGAATCGGAAATCCTGAAGCGCGACTTTGCCGCCATTGAGCTTCGAGTCATTGTTGTGGCGTGAGCCAAGGGTGAGCGGGACTTCTGTTTCGATGTTTCCTCCCACCGAATTGGGATCGAGACCTGTGGCTGCCTTGACTCCGTCGATGTAGAGCGCGCTAGCCTGGTGACCGGACTTTGTTCCATCGAAGGTGAACATGACATGGTGCCAAGTGCCGGCTTCCAACGGTTTCTTGGAAACCAGCTTGTTGGCAGCCTTGTCCCAACTGTCGATGACGTGGGTCGTCGGGGCTCCACTCTGAAGATAGATGTCCCAACCGCGGAAACTCTGCTCGGGGTTCATGCGGGCGATCACGGCACCCGTTGGCTTGCCTTCGATCCGGATGAAGCCTCCATAGGTGACTTGATCGGAGCGCGAAAACGAGGCGAGGTTGCCAAGTTCGACGGGGTGGGTGCTGACGACTGGGGCCGTTCCGGCCGGGCCCTCGATGCGAGGCAGGTCACTCTGCCACTCGTGGGATTCTCCATCGACCAGACCCCGGATGGTGGCGTCGGTTTCGTTGAGAGGCAGGTGGATGGAAAGGGTGGAATCAATCTCAGTTGTCGTTTCGAGCTCGGCGGAACTGAGCCACTTCTCGAAATCCGGGCGCGCTCCCTTTTGGCGTGCGAGAAGTTCCTTTTCGACCTCCGCGATTTCCGGGGAAAGGGAAGTCCAGCGCGATCTGTCATCGGAATGGGGGACAAAGATGTTAGGTGGGTGTTCCGCGTTGTTCCCATCGAGCGCCGACATCGGAGTGTTGAGGAAGAAGGCGTTGAAGGAATAGGTGTCCTTTTGGCTGATGGGATCGAACTTGTGGTCGTGGCAGGCCGCGCAGCCTACCGTGAGACCGAGCCAGACGGCGGACGTGGTGTTGGTGCGATCCTGGGCATAGATGGCGAAGTATTCGTCGGCGATCGCTCCACCTTCGCCGGTTGTGGGTAGGCAGCGGTTGAAGCCGGTGGCGATTTTTTGATCGAGGGTGGCGTCGGGGAGCATGTCGCCGGCGATTTGTTCAATGGTGAACTGGTCCCACGGCATGTTCGCCTTGAAAGCATTAATCACCCAGTCGCGGTAGGGCCAGATGGCGCGGTAGTTGTCGATGTGGATGCCATGAGTGTCCGCATAGCGTGCGGCGTCGAGCCAGTAGCGGGCGAAGTGCTCGGCACTACTAGTGGTGGCGAGGAGGCGATCGACTTCGGTATCGAGCTTGTCCCATGAGAATGCGGCAACATCTTCTGGAGTTGGGGGCAGGCCCGTGAGGTCGAGGTGCAAGCGGCGATAGAAACGAGCGGGTTCCTCAGGAGGATTTGGATCGAGTCCTTTGGCTTCGAGTTTCTCAAAAATGAAATGGTCGATTGGATTGGCGGCCCATGTTGCGCCGGAGGCGGGTGTTTTCGGACGTGTTACGGGAATGAGTGACCAGTGTTCCTGGTATTCGGCACCTTGCTCGACCCATTTTTCAAGAAGGGCGATTTGCTCCGGCTTGAGTTCCTTGTGGGACCTGGGCGGAGGCATGATCGTGTCTGGATCCTTGGAGTGGATCAGCTTTACGAGGAGGGAGGCGGCGGGATCGCCTGCGATGATCACGGGCTTGCCGTTCTCGCGGGGCTCATAGGCGTGTTCGGCGCGATCGAGTCGCAGCGGGGAATCTTCCGGGAAGCGCGTTTTTTCGTCGGGACCGTGGCAGTGGTAGCAGTATTCGGAGAGGATCGGCTGGATGTGCTCGTTGAAAGAGACTTCCTCTGGAAGGGCGAAACTGGCTTCCTCGATGACGGGCTCGGCGGGATTCGTAGCGGGTGCTTCGGATCGGCTTTGAGTCGCATCGCGGCACTGCGGGAGGCACAGCACTGCAATCAAAGGCAAGAATCGATTTTGGAGGCGCATGGTGTGGAAAGGAACTTGGCAGTCGAAGCGGGTAACGCAAATTTCTTTGGGGATTTTTCAAGAGTTCCCGATTTTGCCCACGATTCTGCGATTCCTGTTGGTGCTTTCACTAGGGAAATGCCTTGGCAGGGCTATTGGGGACAAATGCGACTCCCAGGACTGCTTCCTGGATTCCGAAAGCTACTTCACCACGGCGCTGAACGATCCGGAGAGTTCGTCTACGACGATCCAGCGTCCGTCCTCTTTTTCGGCTTTTACGGCTTGGCCGTCGATGTAAACACCGGAAGACGGACCGGTCGCGGGAAGGTCGAGTTTTGCTGTCATGCCTACCGGAAGTTTGGCCGAGATCGTGAAGCTTTTCTCGTTATTCCATTCGATCAGGACAGGGCCCTTCGGCGTTGGAACCTTGCCCTTGGCGAACTTGAGCTTGCCGGGATTGGGGCGGATCGAGACTTGATGCCATCCTGGTGCGATGGCTTCGGCGCCGAGGACAAAGCGAGGAAGCAGGTTCGCCGGTGCCGCGCCCCAGGCGTGGTTCCAATCTTGGTTGGGTTTGTATTTCTGATCCCAAGCCTCCCAAGTGATGGTGGTGCCGCTGTTGACCATGTGCTTCCAGCTTCGGTCGTTGTCGGCGGTGATCAGGGAAAGCGCCTTGTCGGCAGCGCCATGCATGAAGAGGCCTTCGAGCAAATACTGAGCCGCATAAACGGAGCAATCCATGCCCTTGCTTCGAAGGAACTTCAATACTCCTTGCTGCTTTTCGGGTGGCACGAGACCGAAGGCGAGAGGGAAGAAGTTGGCATGATGAGAGGCGTGATTCGTGCCCACTCCGTCGCGGTACACTCCGCGCTTTGAGTCGAAGAGTTGCTTCTGAAACTCGGTGTGAGTTTTCTTGAATCGTGTGTCGAATTCTGCGGCTTCTTCGTCTTTACCGATGGCGCGAGCGAGATCCGCCAAGCGTTTGATGGCGGCGAGGTGGAAGGCGTTGACGACGGTATTGCGCTCGGTGAAAACGTATCCGTCGCGTTCGGTTTTCGGCCAGTCGACGATGTCGGTTTTCTTGATCTGCTGCTCATTGCTTGCGATGAGCCCATCCGGTCCGGCTCGCTCGGTTAGGGCTTTCGTTTTGAGTCTCTCATAGCGAGGGGCAAGCCATTCTTTGTCGCCGGTTCGCATCCAGTCGGCATGAGCCATGAAGATCATGTGCGGGGCCCATTCAGTCGGCCACGTGGCAAAGTCAATCAGGCGATCATAAGTGTCGCGTGCCATCTGGATGTTCGTGTCGGTATAGTAGTGGCTGAGCTGATTGAGGTAGGCATCCGCTTCGTAGGGAATCCGTTCGCGGTCACCATCGACGTAGATGCCGGCGAATGTCGTGGCCTTGATCGAGTAGCGGCAAAGTTCCCAGATTTGGTTGAGGGTTTCATCTGAGCACTCGAACGCAGCGGCGTCGTCATCCCAAGTGGCGGAGAACGCGGCACGGCGGATGATTTGATCCGGCAGGAGTTCGCCTGGCCAGCCTTCGATTTCGACCCAGCGGAAGGGCATGACGACGTCCCATTCCTTCGGAGTGAGAACGGCGGGAGGATGTTGGTCGTTGGTCTCTTTGGTGTTCCGTTTGTCTGCGGGCGGAGCAACGACGACAGGTTGCTGGTCCTTGAGACGGACCCTGGTGATAGCGTAGCGGACCGTGCCGGGCGGCTTACGGTCAATTCGGCCACTTTTTTGAGCTTCTCCGAAATGGAAGGTGATGGCTTGGTCGGTCCCGAACGATGGCCTGAGCTCAAGGTTGCCGAATGCTACTTTGCCGAAATCGATCAAGATGGTCTTGTCACTCAGTTCGGTGATTTCAACGGGAGACTGGTCGACCAGCTTCGTCGGCGCGCTCAGGAGGGGAGGCGAGACGGCGATGAAGAGTAGGGCAATATGAGCGGGACGAATATGGAAACGAAGCATGGGAGAGAGGAATGGGAGAGAGGAATGGGAGAGGTTTCGAGATGTTGATTCTTCTAATCGATCATAATCTGGCCTTGGTTGGCCCCGGGTTTAAGTAGCAGTGGTTGGAAGAGAACTCATTTGTCCGGTCGGGAGGCAAGCGAACTTTTGTGGAGCCCCCCAAGCACAGGAAGAGAGGATGTTCTTTTTGATCGAGCTCGATCTGGCGCAGCGCTGGGAGAGACGGCGGCGTCTGGCCGGGAAGTGCCGAAAGATTGAGTTGCTAAGAAAATTTCTTATCGGTAGTCACTTGATCGCGATGGCGAGAAAGAAGGTTCGATTGAAGGATGTCGCGGAGAAGGCGGGAGTGGCGGTGAACACGGCCTCGACGATCCTGAACCGGCGTCCGAACTCCTGGGCATCCAAGGAAACGGAGGAGCGTGTCTTTGAGGCCGCGAAGGTCCTGGGCTATCGGCCGAATCGCGCGGCGGTGGCTTTGCAGGCGGGCCGCTTCAGCACGATCGGGTTGCTGATTGCCGATCTGAAGAATCCTTACTTCACGCAGTTTGCTTCATTAATGGGAGCGGCGCTTGAGGAAAAGGGATACAATCTGGTGATTGAAAACTGGCGTAATGATCTCGAACGGGAGAAAAAGTCGTTAGAGGATTTCGTTCATCGGGATGTCGATGGGGTGGCGGTTTTCGTGAGTGATGTGGATGCGCATCGGGAATTTCTCGAGCACCAGAGCAAGCTGGGTTTTCCGATCGTCGCCTATGCGATGCCCGGTGCGGGCTCGGCGTATGTGGATATGGTGATTCCGAATTTTGAGGTCGGTCTGAGTCAGGCGGCTGAGAACTTGCATGAGCTCGGGCACCGGAACTTTGTGTTTCTTTCCGCACGCTCGGAAGGTCAGCGGGTCGGGATGCGTCCTGCCTTGTTTCGCGATGCGATTGCTAAGCTTGATGGCCAAAGTCAGGTGGAGGTGGTTTCGTGCGGTCCTTCGATTGATGATGCGCGGGAAGTGGGTTTAAGAATTCTTGCGGGTGACGAGAGGCCCAGCGCGGTGGTGGCTCTGAATGACTTCACGGCCTTGGGTATCATGAGGGCGGCGAAGGAACTGGGCCTGCGGATTCCCGAGGATCTTTCCGTGGTTGGAATCGATGGCGTGCCACTGGGCGCTCAACTGATGATCTCACTTTCGACGGTGGCGCAGCCCTTGGTGGAGATGGCCGCGACGACCGTGGAGATGCTAATTTCCCGGATTGAAGGCGAGGAAGAGCTACCACCGATGCGGGAAGAGTTCGCCACCAGTTTCATCAAACGGGAATCGATCGGCCCGGCTGCCGGTTCAAGCGCTCGGATGAAGTGATGATCGGCGTGAAAGATGGAACGGTGGAGCCTGAGTCACATACAAGGCTGGCGGACTCCAACCAACGGACTCCAACCAAGTTTCTTATCATGAGGCTGTAGCCCTTGAATTTGTGGGGATTGGTTTCAAAAGGCACTACAAAGTCGGCCGCTCCAACACAGGAGGTGATAGGCAAGGACGCTGATGTGGGCTTACCTCTGCATTGAGTTAAGCATCAACGAGTTTTTGGGAGGAAGAATCCGAGGGATCCGTCTGCCCGCGCCAACGCTGGATGGCCTCCGGGCTGACCGAGCGCGAATGCGATGTCCTGTGGTGGATGACGGCGGGAAAACAGAACCCGGAGATCGCCGCCATCCTCGGCATCAGCCTCGCCACCGTGCAGAAACACGTCGCTCACCTCATCCCCAAGCTGAAGGCCGAAAACCGCCACGCCGCCACCGTGCTCGCCCTGCGCGACATGATCGCGGGCGGAGCATCCTTCCCTCCCACCACCCCATGAGTGGGTATGGACAAAATTACGCGTTTTCCTTCAGGCTCCCGCGATGAAACAACTTTCACGTCTTCATGAGAATTCATCGGCATTCGCAGCCACGCGATCCGCTCTTGCCGCCATCGCGATCCTTGCCGCCACCTGGCCCGGCAATGCCCGCGCGATCGTCACTTCGGATGGCGTCGGCACCCACGTCGTCACACCGGGCGTGCCGGCCTTCGGGGTGAATCTGGATGGCGTGGTGAAGATCGGAATTGAAGCCTTCCCCGGAATTGGCGGATCGGGTGCGCTGATCTCCGACACCCATGTCCTCACGGCCGCTCATATCATCGTCTCCACTGATAAATTCGGCTTAAATCCATTCCTGACGTCCGTCCGCTTCGACCTACCGGGCGGTCCGGTCTGGATTCCGGTGAAGGGCTACGCGGTTCATCCGGACTACGATCCGGTCAATAGCGGCTTTAATAGCGACGTGGCCGTTCTCGAGTTGGCCAGTCCCGCCCCTGCGGGCGTCCCTCGCTACGAACTCTACACCACCAATGACGAGATCGGCAAAGCCTTCGTGGTCGCGGGTTACGGGGCGACGGGCAGCGGGGAGACAGGCTTCACGTTCTCGGATGGCAACAAACGGGCTGGCCGGAACCGTTTTGAGATGACCGGCACCGCGATCCTCGCCTTGAACCCTCCCGATCCGGAAAATTTTGCATCGAGCGCTCTTTACTATGATTTCGACAGCGGGCAAGCGGCCAATGATCTGACACCGCTGGTGACGGGTTCCCAGGATTTGGGTTTTGGTGCCGATGAGGTGACCGTGGCTCCCGGGGATTCCGGCGGGCCTGCCTTTATCGAGGGGGGTGATGGGATCTTCCGCATCGCCGGAATCAGCTCCTTTGGGAGTTCTATTGGCGAGCCTAGTGATTATCTAGCCGGCCTTAACAGTAGTTGGGGAGATTTTGGCGGCAGCTCCCGGGTTTCCGAAAGCCTCGCCTTCATCAATGGGGCGATGGCCGGGAATCTGCGTCGCCAACGGATCTTTAACGACGGTCTCACCCATGTGATCGATGATGGTCTCGATGCCGGCGCTGTTGTCGTGGATAACTCGCCCGCGCCGGATGATGCGGCGACAACCGTCACGCTGGAGAATGCCGTGATCCGGGGTCTGGATTCGGAAGCTCAAGCGCTGGAAGTCAGCGGCACCTCCCTGGTGGAAATGGAGGCGGGGCTGATCGAAGGTGCGCCTGCCGCGAGAGTGCGGGAAGGCGGCCGGCTCCACATCTCGGGCGGCACACTGAATGCCGTGCCGAATCTTCCGGGTGGTTTGATCGACGACAGTTGGGCGATTTTTGCCCACGATAACAGCGAGATCCGTCTCTCCGGCGGCAGCCTCACGGGGATCAACAAAGGGATCTTTGCTATCGGCGACTCGCAGGTCTTCATCACTGCCGGCACCGTCACGGGTCAGGCCGAGGCTCTCTACCTCGGCGGCATGGCGGAGATCGACGGCGGCAGCTTTTCCTCCGCCGGAGAGGCACTTCGGGCCGTGGATAGTGGTTCGCTGACGGTGCGTGGCGGCACCTTTCATGGTCAGGTGAGAGGCGGGTACAGCAACAATACAGCCACGGTGACGATTTCTAACGGCAGCTTCACCGGTGGTGAAGCTGGCTTTCATTCCAGCGATACCTCGGAAGTCAATGTCAGCGGTGGAACCTTCAATGCGCCTTTCGCCTTCTTCGCAAACGGGAACTCCACGGCTGAGCTCAGCGGCGGGATTTTCACGGGAAGCACCGATGCCTTCCAGGTGTCCGGCACGTCGCGGGCGGTGATTCGGAACGGCACGTTCTCGGGCACGGTGGTCGGCGTTCGCTCGACATTCGGCGGCGATCTGGAAGTGAATGGCGGGTTCATTTCCGGAGAACTCGCGGGCTTCGCGAACATGACCTCGAAGACCCGCATTCGCAGCGGGCATTTCGATGGCACGGTGAACGGGTTCCGCGCGGCCGACACGGCGATGGTGGAGGTCGAGGGCGGCACGTTCATCGGCGGTGAGGATGGCTTGAAGGCCGACGGCGCATCGGAAGTGGTGATCCGGGGCGGGACTTTCAGCGGGGATTACGGGTTCTACGGAATCGACGATGCCACGACGGAATTCTTCGGCGGCTCTTTCAGCGGCGCCGAGTTGGATGTCCTGATCGAGAATGCGGCGGTGGTGCGCGTTTATGGCTACGGTTTCAACCTTCCGCTCGGCGAGGTGACGGACGAATCGGGCACGCTCAGCGGGACGTATTTCGACGGCACGCCGTTCTCCTTCGGGTTCGAGCGGTACGACAACAGCGTGATCGAGCTGGTCTCCGGCTACGAAGGCTGGGCGGCGTTCCATCGCTTGGAAGGCGGTGACGCGCTCCCCGCGGCCGACGCCAACGGCAACGGTTTCCCGAACATCCTCGAGCTGATCCTCGGCGGGAACCCGGCGACAGGAGCCGTCCCAACCGGAATCGCCAACGCCCTCGTCCGTGAGGATGCCGGTGAGGGCGAGCGGGATTACTTCAAACTCACCTACCCGGTGACGCAAATGTCCGTCGGTTTCGGCGCGGAAAGCTTCGTCGAATTCGGCACCGATCTCACATCGTCCTCGTGGAGCAAGGCGAGCCATGGCAGCGACGGCGTGATCATCACAAGCACGCCTGACGGCTTCTCGCCGGGCGTGCACCGCATCGAGGTCTGGATTCCGAAATCCCTCGCCCCGGACGGCAGGCTCTTCGCGCGGATCGGCGGCGATTCCTTGTGATCCCGGGCACCCCAAGGGTGACATCCAAGCGGCGTGGACGGCGAAAACCTTTCCCGCATCATCGGTTGGCGCGCCCCGTAGGTGAGGCTGCGCCACAACCATTCCATCGGCCCATATCGGAAAACCCTCAGCCATAGCGCGCTGAAAAGGATTTGCGCCGCGAAGACCAGAAGGGCGATTCCCATCGTCTCCAGCTTTCCGACCGTCCCGCCAGCAGCCCGAGGAGAAACAGCCCCAGATAGGCCGGCGCAAAAATCAGCACCGCGAAACCGCAAAGCGCGCACACGGAAAGGACATCGCCGTTCCATCGGAAAATCCCATGCGCCAGCCCGGACCCCATCAGGATCGAAAGGCGGCGAACGTAAACCGCGATGGGATCGAGCGCCCGCGAGGAAGCCGATCCATCTGGAACGCGAAACCAAGCCCGAACAGGAACGGGAAGAGCGGATAAAATTTCCCATCGATCAGCAGAAGGGATACCCAGTCCGCCAGCCGATCCATCGGCCCGAACCAAAGGCCGCGCCGTCAACCCTCCACCTCCAGCGGCTGGGCGAAGTGCAGCATGTTCGCGATCAGGATTCCCAGTCGGGGTCCCGCTAACTAACATCGCTTCCGCCTTGACCGGCGAAGCTCGTGTCTGGCCAGCTTTGAGGTGCCATGTCTTTCAGCCTGCTCGATGCTTTCCAGGAAAGAAGGGGTCAGGAAAAGCGCCGGTTTATCCCGGCGCTTTTGCCGACCCCAGACCCGTGACCCCGTTCCATTACGGGCCCAGACCCATGATGCCGCACTGCTCGGCGAAAACCGGCGCTCTGAGGCTGCTGGACTCGAAGGCGTCGAGGACTTCGCGCTTGTACTCGGCGCTGTAACGGGTGCGACCGGTGCGGTCACTCTTGATGATGGGACCGGCAGGCGGGTCGATAGGTGTTTCCATAGACCGCGAGCTTACCTCAATCCGGCCGCGCTTGGATAGAGGGGTTGTGTTGACCGTTTACCCTGTGATCGCCCCTCCGCCCGAAGCCCCGTCAGCCAAAATCCGCCCGGCGTTGGAGCCATTGGCAAGCCCGGCCTTCGAGGGTGATATCACCTGTGACTCATTGGTTTTTAGGTTGTTACGAAGTATCAAATAGAATTCTACTCGCCATCTAGTTACTGTTTGCCTGGCACCTATTCTTGTGGCACCTATTCTTGGCACCTATTCTCGGGTGGTGGTCATCGGTGGTGGAACCGCCGGGATCAATGCCGCCCGTGTCGCCACCGGAGTCGGGGCAGATGTGACCATTTTGGACATCGATCTCGAACGCATGCGCTTCCTCGACATCACGATGTCCGGAGCCAACACGCTCTATTCCACTGAGGCGAACCTTTCGGAGCTGCTCCCGCGCGTTGACCTCGTCATCGGCGCGGTTCTCGTTCCAGGTGCCGCCGCGCCAAAGCTGATCACCCGGGAAATGCTCAAGCTGCTGCAACCCGGATCCGTTCTTGTGGATATCGCGGTCGATCAGGGTGGCTGTGCTGAAACCACGCGCCCAACCACTCACGAGAATCCCACTTATGTTGAGGAAGGCGTCCTCCACTACTGCGTCGCCAACATGCCGGGTGCCTACTCGAGGACTTCCACACAAGCGCTAAGCAACGTCACCGAACGTTATCTTCTAACCCTCGCCGACCTCGGTGTGACCGAGGCTTTGCGCAAGGACCGCAACCTCGCCAAGGGCCTCAATGTTCATCAAGGCCAACTGACATCCGCACCCGTTGCTGGAGCTCACGGGCTTCCCTTCATCTCGCTCGACGAAGCATTAGCCTAACAGTAGGACAGAGGGGTAAGGGAAGCCGGCATGAACCGAGCACATAGGTAACTGATACCGCGGTCTCTACGGCTGCTGGCGGGTGAAGTGGCCGAGGCCGTCGTTTTTCCATTGGATGAGCGTTGGGCCGATGTCGGCGAGGATGTCGAGATCTCCGTCGGCGTCCTGATCCTGGACAAAGAGGAAGTCGATCCACCCGGAGTCGTGCGTGGGATCATCGAAGAGCAGCGCCGTGCGGTCCACGAACGTCCGGTTTCCCTCGTTGACGAAGAGGCGGAGTTGCTGGGTTTCATCGGCGATGTTGGCGAGGGAGACGAGGAGGTCCCGGTCGCCGTCGCCGTCGAAATCCTCGGCCTCATAGTCATAGACCTCCCAGCCGGTGGGCAGGTTGAGCGAAAGCAGGGAGTCCCCGTAGGTGCCACGGCTGGAGCCCCAAAGTATCGCAGCCGGATCCAGGCCCACCGTGCCGCCAATGCCGAGATCGAGGTAGCCGTCTCCATCGAGATCGAAGAACTCGCTGGTCCAGATGTTTTTGTCCCAGACCTCTCCCACCAACTGCATGGTGGGTGTGAAGGCTCCCTTGCCGTCGTTGGCGAGGATCAGGTTGATGTCGCCGAGGTCCTTGGGGGAGGCGAGGAAAAGGTCGAGGTCACCGTCGTGATCGACATCGCCCAGCGCACCAGCGTGGTGGAAGCCGGTGTGCTCGGGGTAGATCGTCGTGGTGATGGTGCCACCGGGTTCGGATAGCATGACCTGGAGGGGGGCGCCGGGAAAGGGATCGGCGTCGTAACCGTGGTCGATGAGCACCGCGTCATCCACCATGTCACCGTTCAAGTCGCCGACGAGGAGCTTGCGTGAGTGGAGTCCGCCGGGAACCCCGCCAGTGAAGATGGATGCCCCGCTGGTGGGAGTTCCATCGATGTCGAGCGTGAGGACGGCGGGTTCGGGAGTCAGAGCGAGAAAGAAGCCGGGGAAATTGAAGGCATCAGTCTTGCCGTCGCCATTGAAGTCGCCGTAGCCAAAGGCGGAAAGGAAGCCGCCCGAGATGAACTGATAGCGGTCGGTCCATCGATAGCGTTCCTGCGAGATCGCGTAAGATGTCTTCTCGTGAATGTTGGCCTGCGGGGTGAGGCCCAGATGGTTCGGACCGCGCAGGCGCCAGAACTGCGCGTCGAGACCGGGGTCCGGCATGACCGTCGCCGAGTCCTCGCCGTATGTGGGGTTGAAGGGCAGGCCGGTGGAGGTCCAGTCGGAGAGTGTCGTGCTTTTCTCGATCACGAACTGGGCGAAGATGTTGCCCAGAAACCTCAGGGTGTACTGCCCGCCGCCCGCGCTGGCGAGGCCGGTGACGCGCACGGGTTGGAGCGCTTGATCCACGCCTGTGACCGCAGGCGATCCGGAGGTGAGCGCGACGGAGGTGCCCGCGTCGGGATCGGTGGTTCCGCCGAACACGATGGGGTGATAGAAGGAATCTTCGAAGCCCGCGAAGAAGACCTTGTAGGTGTCGTAAGGCAGGCCGCGGAGGGTGTAGCTGCCGTCGGCGGCCGTGATGACGCGGAGACCGGTGGGCTGCCAGGATTCGTCCAAGGCATCGTAAACGAGCGCTTGGACACGGACCCCAGCTAAAGGCTGCCCCGTCGCCGCCTCCATGGCGGTGCCGGCAATGGAGCCTGCGGTTTGCAGCGTCGCGACGTAGCCCGTGAGGTCGGCGCCTGCCGCGACGATGATGTCCTGGGCCGATGCGAGATCGGCGCTGCCGTTGTAGAACGAGGGGAAATGCTCAAGGCCCTCTTCTTCGAAGCTGAGGCGGAAAATGCCGTCCGGCAGACCGCTGAGGGTGAAGCTGCCGTCCGGCGCGCTGGTGGTCTCGGCAAACAGCTCCCACTCGTTCGCAGTGGCGTTCCAGATGAAAGCGCGCGTGGTGATGCTGCCCAAGCCTGTGGCTCCCGAATCGCGAACTTCCCCCGAGATCGAGCCAGCAGCGGGAAGCGCGAGATCGATGTCGAACAAGGTGGCATCGGGCGTGACGGAAAGGGCGTCGTCAGCAAAGGTAGCAGCGGTGTGGAACTGCGGCGCATACGTCCCGTTCACATCGACGGCGCGCACCCGGTGGGGAACCTCCTCGCGCAGGCCGCTCAGGGTGTAACCGCCGAGGTCGTTCGTCGTGGTCCGGGCCACGACCCACCATTGGTTCAAGACGTTGTTGAAGGAGAGGGCTTCCATCTGGATCTGCCCGAGTGGAGCGCCTCCGGAGGCGGCGGTGACGGTCCCGGAAATCGCCCCGCCGGTGATCTCGCGCAGGTTGAGGCTCAGGTTCCCCGTCTCGCCATTCCAGCCGAAGACTCCGAAGTGGTACTCGACGCCTGTGTTGACTTCGAAGACGACGGAGGTGCCGTTGCGGGGTTCGTGGTCGGCTGCGATCACGTCGAGCGTGGCCAAGCTGGAGCCGACGCCCACCACCAAGCGGGTTTGGAAATCGCTGCCGAAGGTGTCCAATTGCACCAGGTCATCCACGGGGGAGGTCACTTTGAACCAGACCGAAGCCGCGAGGCTGGGATCGAGCGCCGTCTCCGCCGCCTCGACGGTGGCACCCAGCGTGGACGTGGTGGTGATGATCGGCAGGGGCTGATCGACCGGGATCAACTGCGCGTTGGCAAAGTCATCATTGGCCGGCTGGGCAGCAGCGGAGAGGGCGAAGAGGGCGGGAAGACCGACGAGGACGGAACAAGCCTGAGAGACTATCCGGAAAAATGAGATAAACTTGCTGGGAAATGGCTTTTTCAGGGGCCGACTGATGGAGCCCCGGCGGCCGGGGATGGAGGGGGTTGTGGAAGAGGAAGGGCCGTTTCTCATCAGAGCGTTTGATCGTTTAGTTCTCATGTAACTGAAAGTCCGGAATGGGAGCAAGCAGGAAGGCTGAATGGAGTTCAAATCCGCTTACAAACGCAGCTCAAGGGCGCAGTCTCCTCGACCCGCCGAACAAGCCGGGCCGAAAGGCACCAAGCGTGCCGGTCCGACTCCAAACATCTAACAGGAAAAGGGTCAGCAGAAAAGGGGTAAGGGAGAAATCTTGTAATAATGGTCCCGGCGGCTGCCTCCTTTCAAGCGGTGCCACGTTCGTCCCGGATCGAATATTCCCACGCTATTTACCATGTGCTGGCGCGTGGAAAGGTGCACGGCGGATTTTTGCAAACGGGTAACTCAACTACAACCCGAGACTAGGGCTAAGGTCAATGCCTTTAGGGAAAAGATTCGCAAAACTTTAACTTGTACTTTTATAAAACATCTCTAATTGGAAGAGATGTTTTGTAAAACGTCCAATCACCACTCCGATTTCATTGGAAAATTTGAAAGTCTGTTCGGTCCGATCCTGAAAGGATTTGAATCATTTCAGGAGCCGGGCCGTGGGCCGGCACCAAAGCTTTGTGCCTCGCGCCTGCTTGCCTCACTCGTGTATCATGTGATGAGTGGATCTGGTATCTTCTCCGCGCATGTGTTTCAACTTTTCGGCGTGAGCATCAAAGACAGTTCCTTGTCAGAAAGACGCCAGCGGATGGGACTCGGACCCTTTGAGTGGCTCATGAAGCACGCCCTGAGGCCGATGGCCGAAAAGGAGCAGGACCCAACCTGTTTTTACAAGGGATGGCGGCTCTGCGGGATTGACGGATCGCGCTGGAGCGTCACCAACACACCGCAGATCCTCAAGAAAATGACCAAGGCCGCGACGAGAAGGTTCGAAGCGGCTTTTGCAAAAGTGGAGATGTGTGTGCTCGTGGAGCTTGGCCTGCACAATCCGCTGGCAGCGGAGATAGGCCTCAAGGGCGAGGGCGAGTGGTGTCTCTCCGCTAGGCTTCTCGAAAGACTGCCCGAAGGTTCTCTACTCATCCTAGATCGCCTTTATGGATGCGGGAAATATCTCCGAGATATTATTGATGCATGCCGATCAAAGAATGGCGAGGTGCTCGTCCGCGCGCGCAGCAACGTGAAGAGCCGCAAGATAAAGCGACTCTCGGACGGCAGCGCGCTGGTCAGCATCACCCCGCCTGCCCGCAAGGGCGAGAGCAAGGAGCCTATCGAAGTTAGGGAGATCAAGGGACGGATCAGGAAGCCAGGAAACAAGGCGTGGATCGAAGTGAGATTTTGGACCACACTGACCGACGAGAAGACCTATCCGGCAATCGAACTCCTGAAACTCTACGGTTTTAGATGGGAACATGAGATATTTTACAAAGAGCTCAAAATTAGCATGAGGGGTGGTGATGTTTTGCATAGCCATACTCCAGAAACAGCGGCACAAGAAGTGGCTGCCCTGCTCATGGCTTGCTCGATCATCGCGGAACAGCGGCTTGCGGCGGGCCGGAGCGGCGAGGTCGATCCATTGACTATCAGTTTCATCAAGACGCTCGAACAGACAAACTCACTCTGGCTGGTTTTATCAGTATCGGAAGGACTTCTCAGCGACTCAACGATACTCGCAATGACAAACCGCGTAAGGGACTCAATAATCAGGCAGGCGACGGCTCCAAGACGAAAGCGAAACTGTCCCCGCAAGATCCGCCAACCGGTTTCCAGTTGGCCCCGACTAACGGCTAATGAGTCAAATGAAGGCGACTATACATTTGAAATCACCACCTTTCCCTAAAGGCATTGGGGCTAGCTTGGGTCCATCCTTAACATTCTAACTTTCATTGATTAGGTTCTGGGGCAGAGCACGAGCTGGTAACCAACGCATGACTGGACTTCAAAAGCGGCGGAGATGGGCGCAGCTACGATAGGGGTTGGGAATTCGCTTCGGACTCGGAAATCAGAGTGGCCTTCCCTTCACTGCGACGACCTTGGACTGACATAGGTAACCACGATTGGGTTTGCTCCATATCTCCATATGGTAAATTTTCATGAGCTTCTCCTATAACTTGGCGGGCGGCTTACAAAGCCGCTTTCCCTACGGGCTTACCACTTGTTGAAGTTCTTTTTGGCCTTCGGATTCGGCGCTGGGGCGATGGCGGCGGTGTCTTTGCGGAACTGATCGAGCTTGGCTTTCAGGGCGGCGGCTTTTTCCGGGTTCTTTGCGGCGAGGTTGTGCTGCTCGCCGGGATCGTTACTGAGGTCGAAGAGCTCGATGCCTTTTTTCCAGTAGTTGTCGACGAGCTTCCAGTTGCCCTCGCGGATGGCGGAGCTGGGGATGCCGCCTTGGTTTCCCCAGTGCGGGTAGTGCCAGAACAGGGGCGCGCGCGGGTGCTCGGCTTTCGGGTCCTTGAGCAGCTCGACGAAGCTGACGCCGTCCTTGTGCTGCTCGGGAAGCGGGTCGAGTCCACAGGCTTCGAGCAGGGTGGGGTAGAAGTCGGTGGAGATGACGGGGGTGTCGCAAACGGTGCCGCCTTTGATGGTTTTCGGCCAACGGACGATCAGCGGTTCGCGGATGCCGCCTTCGTACATCCAGCCCTTTCCGGCACGGTAGGGGAGGTTGCTGGTGGGGGAGCCTTCGGAGGTCGAGAGGCCGCCATTGTCTGAAAAGAAGATGACGATGGTGTCGTCGGCGATGCCGTTGTCGTCGAGCGCCTTGAGGACTTTGCCGACGGCGTTGTCCATGGCTTCGACCATGCCGGCGTAGACCGCGTGTTGCTGGATGGTGCGGTTTTCCCGGGGAGGCTCGGGGGCGAAGGCTGCCTTGAGGCCGAGTTTCTCGCGTTTGGCTTCGTATTTTTTCACGAGATCCTCGGGTGCCATGAGCGGCGTGTGGACGGAGTAGAAGGGCAGGTAGACGAAAAAGGGGCCGTCCTTGTGCTCGCTGATGAATTTGCTGACTTCGGTGGCGAGTCGGTCGGGAAGGTGCTCGCCGTCGGGTCCGTCGGGGAGGTTGGGATTTCCGTAGGGGGAAAAATATTTCTTCCCGCCGTAGGGGCCGCCGCGTTCGGTTCCGCCGATGTTGACGTCGAATCCGTGGTCTTCGGGCCATGATCCTTTGGGTCCGAGATGCCATTTTCCGGCGTGCATGGTGGCGTAGCCATGGGCTTTGAGAGCCTCGGCGAGGGTGGTGTGGGCGGCGTCGAGTTTCCCGATGTAAGGGGCGGGGAGGACGGGGTAATTGGCGCGCCCGCCGAATTTGCCGTCTTTTCCAGGGTCGTAGTCCTTGGGGATGACCATGAATTCGTTCGGGCCGCCGAAGTAGTCGGTGTTGCGGGTTCGTGCGGGGTACTGGCCGGTCAGGATCGAGGAGCGGGTCGGCGAGCAGACCGGGCAGGCGGCGTAGCCTGCGGTGAAGCGCATCGACTGGGTGGCCAACTGGTTGAGGTTTGGCGTGTCGTAGAAGCTTTCGGGGTTGTTAAAGCCGACGTCCATGTAGCCAAGGTCGTCGGCCATCATGAAAATGATGTTGGTGGCGTTGGCCGGCAGGGCGAGAGCGGCGATGAGAGCGAGCATTTTCATGAGGTCGGGAATGAGGTTTTGTGGGTTGAACTTGGGTCTTTGGCGCATCGACGTCACTCTCCGAGAAAACGGATGACAAACAAGATGGCTTGCTCCAGTAAGCTAATAGGTTTTTCTAGCGTCCAAAACTCATGGAAAAAGACATCACTCTGAAGGCACCTGTGGAATTGGGTTTTGTGCCGACTCATGCAAAATTTGTTGGTGGGCTTGTGCCTGAAGCTGACGGTCGCCTTCCCCGGACGAAGTCAGGGGAGTTTGTGGTCGTTGCGGCAGTGCGTGAGGTCATGGAGCGATCCCGGGTGAAGGTGGACATGGTGCAGATTTCCGTTTTTCCTGGAACTCGCGCTGATGAATACCCTGCTCAAGTTGCGGAGCTGAGGGCATTGGGGCTGAACGTGCATCTGGTGATCATGGTCGGTGGGGTGGATCCCATGGACCCGGCGGATGAGGATGCCACCATTGCGCAACTGCTGCCGACGCTCGCAGCTGCCAAGGAGCTTGGAATTACCCATCTGGCATCGACTTCGATCGAGCAGTGGATGCAGCCGGGCGCGATTCCCAAGAACGGCGCGGATTTTGATGCGGCCGTGGCTCAGACCGTCAAGGTCCACAGAAGGGCCTACCGTGAGGCCGGACTTGAGGACTCCAGCGTGCAATGCTGGGACATCGAATTTTTGCGCCCCGGCGAATTTCAGACCTTTACCGACCTCGGGCGTCTTTGGTCGTGGGTGAAGATGGCGAATGATGAGCTAGGGAAACCGTTTTTCCGTTGTTTGGTGGATGCCGCGCATTGCGGCGATTCGGTATTGGACATCCCTGCGAACGAGAAACTGATCGCCGAAATCGCGGCAGCCGGTGGCTTGGGCATGATGCATGCCTCGGCGAAGACGACCCGAGGTTGCCTTTCGACTGATGATGGTTGGGTGGCGGCACTGTTAGGCGCGGCAGCCCGGACGGGTGGGCTGAGTCAAGTTGCTGTCGAAATGTTCCACCATGAAGACGATGGGCTCGCCGCGTTGCGAGCGCTTGATCCGGGTCATGGAGTCGATACGCTGGATGGTCGGGACTACACTCAGGTGGTTGCCGATGGGCTTGCTAAGGTCACTCGCATACTGAATAACTACGTCAGTCGTGGTTGGATGCCAAAGGCTTGAATGATGGAACGGATTCATGGAGTAGAGGTTTGGAAGCTCACCAGTGATCTGGTGACGCTTGATGTCTCGATGACGGGTGGGATGAACACGGCGGAGTTTCGTCTTGGCGAGCGCTGTGTGCGGCCGTATTCGCTATCGCCTTGGGAGCCTGACGAGGTGGATGCCTCGCTTCCGGTTCTGTTGAAGGTGCTACGCGGTGACTTTTTCTGTCTGCCGTTCGGTCCTCAGGATGATGGTCCTCCTCATGGTGATCCTGCAAATGCGGATTGGTTCGAGGTTGATCAGGAAGGTGGCCGTTTGATCATCGGGATGAAGACGGGTGACAGTGGCGCGAAGGTTGAGAAGGAGTATCGACTCGTGCCGGGACATTCCGCGATCTACTATGAGTTTCGTATTTCAGATCTGGACGGCAAATGGAGCTACGGCAATCATCCGATCCTCGACTGCTCGTCGATGGCCGAGGGATCGGCGCGAGTGAGCGTATCGCCCTTCCGCTGGGGATCGGTTTACCAGGGCGTCTTTTCCAATCCGGATGCGGGCGAGCGCCAGTGTCTGAAGGACGGTGCGACCTTCGATTCGCTCGAAGCGGTCGAACTCGCCGCTGGCGGTACGACCGATCTGACCCGCTGGCCGAGCCGCAAGGGTTTCGAGGATCTGGTGATGATGGTCAACGAGCCGGCGAGCGACGAGCAGCCATTCGCCTGGTCGGCGGTGGTGATGGATGGCTATGTCTGGTTCTCGCTGAAGAACCCCGAGGACTTTCCCGCGACCCTGTTCTGGATGTCGAATGGCGGCCGCGACGGCGCGCCGTGGGAGGGACGGCACTTCGGCCGCATCGGCATCGAGGAAGTCTGTTCGCACTTCTGCGACAGTGTCACCCGTTCGCGCGAGGAGGCCCTGCCGGGGATTCCAACCGTGCGGGAGTTCAAGTCGGAGGAAACAACAGCCCTTTTCATTGTCCAAGCCGTTGCCGCAGTGCCGGCAGGCTTCGGCAGCGTCGCCTCGATCGCTCCAGCTGGTGATGGCCTCGTCCAGATCACCGGGGAAAACGGTGCCTCTGTGGAGTGCTCCGTTGACTGGTCCCACGTTCTCTGAGATCTCTCAATCCATAACCCCAAGAACACCATGAAACTCCATAACGCGATGTGGCCCGGCCTGGTTGGCAAGGAGCCCGATACCGATCATCCGCCGATCTCGCTCGATCACATGCTCGAACTCACCACCGCCGCCGAGGTCGGCGGTCGGAAATACGACGGCGTCGATCTGTTTATCTTCCACCCGCACACCGATCCCGATGCCTCGGAGGACGAGATCAAGAAGATGGCGGACAAGATCGCGGGCGCCGGGCTTTCGGTCGGTTCGCTGGTTGCGCCGGTCTGGCCGGGCACGGTCGGTGGTCCTGCCTTCGGTTCCGATGAGGATCGCAAGAATTTCGTGCTGGCTGTCGAGAAGACCTGCCGCATCGCTAGGATACTTAACGACCACGGTGTCCGCAAGTCGGGCGTGATCCGCGTCGACACCGCAGGTGGTACCCAGGACTTCGCCAAGGACCCCGCCGGCAACACCGCCAAGGTGGCCGAGACTTTCCGCGAAGCGGGCAAGGTCGCCGAACAATACGGCGAGCGCGTCGCCGCGGAAGGTGAGATCTGCTGGGGTGGCTTCCATTCATGGAAGGCCGCGGTCGATACTCTGGAAGCGACCTCCATGCCCGGCGTCGTCGGTTTCCAGGCCGACCTCGCGCACACCTACCTCTACCTGATGGGCTACAACGCCCCCGAGGCCGCGCTGCTTAAGGAAGGCTACTCGGACGACGAGTTCTGGGCCGCCTACAAGACGATGACGGACGCGCTTCGTCCGTGGACCATCGACTTCCACGTCGCCCAGAATGACGGCACGGTCCACGGCACCGGCAGTCATGACAAGACCGGTCGTCACTGCCCGGCGGACGATTCGAAGGGCAAGCTCGATATCGCCAAGTGCTCGACGTACTGGCTGCAGGGCGCGGCCGAACGGGGCATCGAGCACATCTGCTGGGATGGCTGCATGTTCGACAACTCGGTCCTCGAGGATCCGGCCACCTGGAACGCCATCCTCAAGGCGATGATCGACGTCGATCAGGCGCTCTGAAGCTGCCGCCATTCTACTACCTAATCTCAGAAATCCATCTGCCATGGCTGCTTCAACTCTCACGGAGAAACTGCACGAGTATCCGCAACACGATGTCATCGATGGAGGAGCGAATTCGATTCTCGATGACTGCCTCAATCAGAACGACGGGGTGCTTCAGCTTCTGCACCGCTATGCCGGCCGGACATTTTGTACCCCCGGGAGACGAATCCGTCTGGATGCGAAATCATACTATCCGGACTACATGGGCGGGACCGGGCTCGATGAGATCTGGATGTGCTGCACGGTGCCCATTGTGACCGGCGTCATCGATACTCGTACGGGAAAGGCACCCTTTCGAGAAGGGGAAGCCCACGTGCTCACGCCGGACGGCCAAGTCATCTCGCTGCAGGATTTGATTGCGGCCGACCCCAAAGCCGTCATGGGCGAGAAGATCATGGCCGTGTCAGAATCACTGTTCGGTGAAATCACCTGGCCGATTGTCTCCAAGAAGTTCGACAATCTGAATCCGATTCCGCATCACCTGCATTGGTCGAAGTGGGAGGTTTACGACATCAACTCCTTCGACAACCCCGGAGTCAATCCGTCGCATTATCACACCACCGCCATGGGGCTGTATCCGTTCGTCACGAAGGATGATTTTCTGGCGTGCATGAAGCGCTGGGGGCAAGGCGAATACAATGGGGTGCGGCATCTTTCGCCGCATACGATGATGCAGCTTGATAACGGCTTCGTGATGCCGAATGGCGTGCTTCACTCACCGACGGACCTTTGCACGCACGAGTTGCATGTGACGATGGACGAGCACTTCCTCGCCGAGGACCGAACGCTTGATGGCCGAATCGGCGCAGCGGATGCGTTTTACGCCTGCCGGGAAGAGGACTATCCGAAGGCCCGGCATGAAGACTGGGAGTTCCTGGTGGATACCTTTGATTTCAAAGCCAATCAGGACCCGGACTTCGTGAAGAAGAACTCGCGTCCGGCCATCATCGCTGAGGAATTTGTCGGCGACGGCGTGGATGCACGGTGGATTGTTTACGGTGATGTCCTCGGCGACCAGAAGTGCTCGATTCTCCGTCTCACCCTGGCACCCGGCGCTAAGATGGATTTCTGCCCGGAGAGCCCCGCGCTGTTCCACACGAATGGCGGACGCGGGAGGGTTGGAAAACTCGAAGTGCGCTATCATCAGGATATGAAGCTCGGTGAAATCTATCCTGAGATTGGATTCATTACCCAGGCTGCGCTGAATCGCGGCGGAGTGGAGATCGAGAACGTGGGGACTGAACCGCTCGTGCTGACCTTCGACTTCCCGCAAAACGCGCATTCTAAAACACCCGGTAACTCGTTCCCACTATCATGAAAAAGAAAATCCGAATCGGACTTATTGGCTATGGCTTCATGGGCCGAACTCACTCAAATGCCTACTCGCAGCTCGAACACTTTTTCGACACCCAGCACGTGCCCGTCCGTCAGGCCGTCTGCGGTCGTAACGAGGAAGCGGTAAAGGAGTTTGCCGAAAAGTGGGGCTACGCCTCGTATGAAACCGACTGGCGTGAGCTGGTGAAGCGCGACGACATTGACGCGGTTGACATCTGCACGCCTAACAATTCGCATGCCGAGATCGCGCTTGAGTGCATCAAGCACGGCAAGATGGTGCTTTGCGAAAAGCCGCTTGCGCTGAATGGCGAGGAGGGCGAGGAGATGGTGAAAGCCATCGAAGCTTCCGGGCTTCCGAATCTTGTTTGGTATAACTACCGCTTCCTGCCAGCCGTCACCCACGCGAAGAATATCGTCGCTGCCGGTGAACTCGGTCGTGTGTTCCACTACCGTGCGAACTTCCTTCAGGACTGGACGATTTCCGAAGACCTGCCGCAGGGTGGGGCCGCCTTGTGGCGTCTCGATGCGGCTGCCGCGGGATCGGGTGTGACCGGTGATTTGCTGGCGCACTGCATCGACACCGCTCGCTGGATCAACGGCAACATCGTTTCGGTATCGGCAATGACCGAGACCTTTATCAAGGAGCGCGTGCACCAGGAAACCGGTGAAAAGCAGGCGGTCACCATCGATGATGCCTGTGCCTTCCTCGCCCGCTTTGAAAACGGCTCGCTGGCGATTTTTGAAAGCACCCGCTATGCTCGCGGCCATAAGGCGCTTTACACTTTTGAGATC
>Ga0210024_1001066_pt1 | contig 25019 bp, 19 predicted proteins | sample CryGeymeta201525_FD_183988 | JGI IMG/M metagenome (GOLD analysis project Ga0210024, IMG submission 183988) | Groundwater microbial communities from Crystal Geyser aquifers in Utah, USA - Crystal Geyser metaG 2015-25 (SPAdes) (version 2) | ecosystem: Environmental > Aquatic > Deep subsurface >...
AAGGCGCTGCGCTTGCGGCAGATGATCGCTGCGGGAAAGGACGTGGAAGGCGGCGATCCACTTTTTGATCTCTGTCCCGTGTGGATGGCCAGCCCGGATACGGTGGCGCAGATTTTCCCGCGCGAGTGTCTTTTCGATATCGCGATTTTTGACGAAGCAAGTCAGTGCCGACTCGAGGAAGCCTTGCCGGTGCTGCTGCGGGCGAAGCGATTGGTCGTGGCAGGTGATCCGAAGCAGTTACCGCCAACTCGCTTCTTTGAGAGTGCCGTCGTCGACTCGGGTGATGGTGATTTCGAAGATGAAGAGGATCTGCATGCGCATCAGATGTCGGAGATGGAGGATTTGTTAGGTGCGGCCCTCAATCTGGATGTTTCCGAAGCTTTCCTTGATGTGCACTACCGCTCGCGGAATGAGTCGCTGATCGGATTCTCGAATGAGTCCTTCTACGGCCACCGCCTGCAGCCAATTCCGGGGCACCCGAAGAACAAGGCGCTGTCCGCACCGATCCGGCTGACGCATGTCGATGGTACCTACAAGGATCAGACGAACCCCGCGGAATGTCTGGCGGTGGTGGAGCGGATTGCGGAGTTGTTAGATGATGCGAATCCACCGAGTATCGGCGTCGCGACTTTCAACCTGAAGCAGCGGAATCTGATCCTCGAGTTGCTCGACGACAAATGCGCGGAGGATTCGGAATTCGCATCGCGGCTTGATCGGGCACGTCAACGCAAAGGAGCGGATTCATTCGAAGGGCTGTTCGTGAAGAACCTTGAAAATGTCCAGGGTGACGAGCGGGATGTGATGATCATCAGCACCACCTTTGGGCGTGATGAAACGGGGCGTTTCCGGCGAAACTTCGGGGCACTTTCGCGAGTTGGCGGCGAGCGGCGGCTGAATGTGCTCGTGACCCGGGCGCGGACGGAAATCCATGTGCTGACATCGATTCCCCGCGAGGAGTATCAGGCGGGACTCGCCGCGGCTCAAGGTGCAAAGCCCAACGGCCGGGTTCATCTTTACAGCTACCTGTGCTATGCCGAGCGACTGGAGTCCCTCTACAAGCACTACCACGACACTTTGGAAAACATGCGGGCTTCCGAGCAGGCGGAATGCGAGGTGCTCGAGGTCAGGCAGCCGTCAGCGGTGGCAGCGGCGCTGGGTGCCAGGATGCGTGACGAGCACGCGATAGGATCGACCGTGCATTGGGGAAATGATGGATTCTCGGTGGATGTGGCGCTTACTCATCCGGCGATGCCGGAGGATGTGACCATCGGTGTTCTAACTGATTTCAACCGCTACCGGAACACGCCTGATCCGATCGATTGGGAGTTGTTCCGAACCATGATTCACCGCAGTCAGGGATGGGAGCTTGAGAGGGTTTGGTCGCCGAGGCTCTTCCGCGACATCGCCGGAGAGATGAGCAAGATTGCGGATCGGCACCGGGAGGCGGTGCTTCCAGATGGGCAGGGGGTCATTGAAAAGGTCAGAAACGGTGAGGTCGACGCATCTTAACTCAACTTGGAAAATTCAAGCTCCCACTTGGCGAGGTATTTTTTCAGTCGATCGGCGTCGTTGGTGACTTTGCGTTTTTGGCGGGAGGCGGCGAAGAGTTCGCGGCCGGCTTCGGAGAGGGATTTGGTGCGCTGGCAGACGGCGACGACGTGGGCGAGCTGGACTCGGTCGAAGGGGTCGATCGCGGCGAGTTGGGTGGGGCTGAGGATCTTTGTGAGATCGGCGGCTTCGGAGCTGCTTTGCTGACCGGGGCGATGCCAGCTTTCGCGGAGGCGGGTGATCTCCTCGGTGACCTCTTCGCGGCGGATGCGGCCGCGCGGGGCGAGGGTGGCCATGCGGGTGATGGCGGCGTTGAGGTCGCGAAAATTGCCGAGCCAATGAGTGTCGGGCGACTGGGCGAACTTGAGGAATTCTTCGCGAGCTTCCTTGTTGAAAGAGGCTTGGCGGCCTTCCTTTTCGGTGAAGCGGCGGAGTTCGTAGTCGAGGTTTGGTGAGATGTCTTCGTGGCGGTCGCGCAGGGCGGGGAGCGAGAAGGTCCACAGGTGGATGCGGGCGAGCAGGTCTTCGCGGAAGCGGCCTTCGGCGACGGCTTCACGCAGGTCACGGTTGGTGCCGGCGATGAGTTGGAAGTCGCTCTTTACCGCCTGATCCGCACCCACGGGGAGGAAGGTTTTTTCTTCAAGGGCGTGGAGCAGTTTGGCTTGCTCGTCGAGGCCGAGTTCGCCGATCTCGTCGAGGAAAAGCAGGCCTTTGTGGGCTTGTCGGAGGAGGCCGGGCCGGTCGGCCTGGGCACCGGTAAAGGCTCCGCGGCGATGGCCGAAGAGGGCGGAGGCGGCGGTGTCGCCGCTGAGGGTCGCGCAGTTGACTTCGACGAAGTCGCCATCGAGTCCGCCGCGCTGGTGACGGAGCTGGTAGATGCGACGGGCGAGGTGGCTTTTGCCGGCACCGGTGGGACCTGTTAGAAGAATGGGTGCTTTCGAGCGTAGGGCGACTTGCTCGATGCGTTCGATGAGCTGGTTGAAGTTCTCGGAGCGGGTGGCGATGCCGCTTTTCAGGAAGTCGGTGGTTTCCTCAAGGTCGCGGGCGAAGCGGGTACTAAGGGCATCGTACTTCGAGAGGTCGAGGTCGATGAGCGAGTAGCGACCGGGGCCGTGGGCTTCCTTGCGTCGGCCGCCGCGTGGGGGTGCGGTCTGGATGAGTCGGCCAGGGAGGAAACCGGCTTCGTTGAGAAGGAAGAGCGAGATCTGGGCGATGTGGGTGCCGGTGGTGATGTGGATCAGGTAGTCGTTTTGATCGCGATCAAAGGCGTAGTCGCGGGCCCAGTCGTGGAGGCCGCCGTAGACGTCGGCGAGGTCCCAGGGGTCGCGACCGAAATTGATTTCGTGGAGGACGACGGTGGTTTCGGGGGAGACGAGGCGGATGTCGGCGGCGACTTGCTCGGCGAGGGGGAGGGAGTTGGCTTCGTGGAGGAGTTCGAAGCGGTCGATGAGGAGGTCTTCGTGCTGGAAGAGCGAGATGCTGGGTCGCCATTTGTCCCAGCGCTCGGGGGTGGTGCCGCGGTCGAGCTGGGTGCCAAGGATGCTGATGGCGACGCGTTTCATGGGAGGATTGGAACCACGGAAGACACGGGACGTGGGTTGTGAGGAAGAGTTTGGGGAACAACGAAAGGGCGCGAAATGAGACGAAATTTGAAAGGCAAGTTTGGGGAGAAGATGGACCGCTGACTAAAGTCAGCGGTCCGAGCGGGCTAGTCCTTAGCACATTAAGAATAAGAAACTAGCCAAAATGATAAAAATGGGTGGGAGTCGAGATTGCTTGAGATCAGAGAGGAAAGTTTTAGTGATCTGTAAGTATCTGATTGAGAGTGATAAAAGGTGGATCCAATGATTTCGGGAGTCGTCCTGGCACGGGGAGTGCCAATGGGGTTTTGTCCAAACGAACTACCGGACGAAACCAAAATGGCAAACAAGAACCTATTCCGAACTCTTCGTGGTGCTCTCGCTCCTAAGGCGACGACTCGAAACGATGCCGGCGGACCCGCATACGCTTTGTCGGACAAGGCGGCTCTGGCCCGCATCGCGGCGACGGGGTGCCTGACTCCTACTTTCTACGCCTCGGCGGAGAACCAGCTCGATCGGGTGCTCGAGCTGGCCGCCCGGGTGGACGTGGATTACCTGGCGAAGACGGCACTTTATGCGCGCCGTCGCGGTCACATGAAGGACATGCCAGCGCTGCTTTGTGCGGTGCTGGCGAGCCGTGACCTCGATCGTCTGGAAGAGATCTTCCTGCAGGTCATCGACAATGGTCGGATGCTTCGGAACTTTGTTCAGATCGTGCGATCGGGAGTTACGGGGCGGAAGTCTCTTGGCTCGGGACCGAAGCGTCTGGTCCGGCGTTGGCTGGAACGGGCGAGCGACCGGAAGTTACTTCAGGCATCGATCGGAAATGCACCATCGCTGGCGGACGTCGTGAAGATGGTCCATCCGCAGCCAAAGACGGCTTCGCGTGAAGCATTTTACGGATGGCTGTTAGGTCGCCCTTACGATGCGGAGGCGCTGCCTCGTTTGGTGCGTGATTTCGAATCCTGGAAGTTGGATCGTTCGGGAGAAGTTCCCGAGGTTCCTTTCCAGATGCTGACCGCGCTTGAGCTCGGTGCCCGGGAATGGGCGGCGATCGCAGGTGCAGCGACCTGGCAGACGACTCGGATGAATCTGAATGCTTTCTCGCGTCATGGCGTGTTCCGTTTCGGCGGAATGGCTGACAAGCTCGCGGCTCGTTTGAGTCATCCCGAGCTGGTCCGACGTGCGCGGGTGCTTCCTTATCAACTGCTCGTCGCTTATCTGAATACTTCGAAGGATGTTCCGGAGAAGGTTCGGGAGGCGCTGCAGGATGCGATGGAAGTCGCGCTCGAGAACGTTCCTCGGATCGAAGGGTCGGTCGTGGTCTGTCCTGATGTGTCGGGGTCGATGCAATGGCCGGTCACGGGGTATCAGAAGGGCGCAAGCTCGGCGGTTCGCTGTGTGGATGTTGCCGGCCTGGTGGCTGCGGCATTGCTGCGGACGAATCGTTCGGCGCGGGTGCTTCCTTTCGAGTTCAACGTGGTTGATGCCCATCTCAATCCTCGTGATTCGGTCATGACGAATGCGGAGAAGCTGACGAAGGTCGGTGGTGGCGGAACGAACTGTTCGGCTCCCTTGGCTCAGTTGAACCGTGAAAAGGCAGCGCCGGATCTGGTCATCTTCGTCTCGGACAACGAGTCGTGGGTCGATGCGGGTCGCGGTGGACGCGGAACGGCGGTCATGGCCGAGTGGGAGAAGCTCAAGCAGCGGAACCCACGGGCGAAGCTGGTCTGCATCGACATCGTGCCGAACAGCACGACCCAGGCGCCGGATCGGAACGACATCCTCAATATCGGAGGCTTCAGTGATGCGGTCTTCGAGATCATCGGGTCCTTTGCGAAGGACGGAAATGGAGCGGATCACTGGGTCCGTGAAATCGAAAACGAAACTCTAACAAAGCGAATCAAGATCGCGTGAACAATCGGCCGGTGCGGCGGATGCGGAGCCTGACTACAACTTCTTGTAACGAACAAACGTCATGCTCCATTTCTTGCCGCCGTGCTGGCCAACCTTGCCGAATGCAGGTGAGACTCCATTGGTAACCAGCGGGTTCGAATCCCGCCCGGGTCGCAAGACCTGTGATGTCTCACCGACTGTTGTCGGCACTCACTTTTAACTTCGCGAATGCGGAGAGGACTACATTTTTCGCCGGTTCGACTCCGGCTCCCGTCAGCGGGGTAGCTCAGTGGTAGAGCCATGAATGTCTTTTCAATCCCTTGTCGCGAAACTCTCTCGAACTTAACCAATCAACTATGTAAACCGGAGGACAAGAGTGTCCTCCCTCCCTAATCGCGGCGAATGCCGATGGAACTACATCGCTACGGACGACCAGGTCGCCGGTTCGAATCCGGCCTGGGCCACTTTCGACGGCCCGGTAGCTCAGTGGTAGAGCGGGAAAATACGTTTCATCAAACCTTGTCGCCGCGACCTTTTCAAAACCAGAGACCATGCTTGAAAACAGGATTCCTTACCATACAGTAAGATTATGACAGCAACGATCACCAGCAAAGGCCAGATCACGATTCCTCAGGCGATCCGGGACGAACTTGGTTTGAAGCCGGGCCAAAAGCTCGATTTCAAACTGACAGCGGACCGGAAGCTTCAAGTGGAGGTGGCCGAGGAGGTGACCTTGGACACACTCATGAACATCCTGCCTCCCTCGAAGATTCGTCTCAGCGTTGAGGAAATGGATGAAGCCATCAAGAAAGCAGTCTGCGATGCTCGGTCTTGATACCAATGTGCTCGTGAGGCTGTTGATCCGCGACGACGCGGCCCAGCTCAAGCGCGCCGAGAAATTGGTGCGCCGTGAGTGCACCACTTCGGACCCCGGATGGGTCAGCGTGATCGTTCTGTGTGAACTTGTCTGGGTGCTTGAGACGGCCTACGGCTACAAGCGTCCCGACATCCAATCGGTTGTCGAGCATTTGCTAAAGACACCGATTTTTCGAGTTGAAGGTGAAGTGATGGTCAGCAAGGCGCTCAACGCTTGGGCGAGTTCCAATTGTGACTTGGCCGATATGCTGATTGCCGCCCGCAACCAGAACGATGGTTGCACCACGACTTACACGTTTGACCGAAAGGCAGCCAAGCAGCCGGGTTTTACGGCAGTGCCTTAACTTAATCTTTTTACGAATTCATGGCACCACTGTGCCCAAATCCAACTTTATATCATGAACACCATCCACAAAACTGACGAGGCCATCGGCTTCATTCCTCTTCCTGGCGATAAAGGAAAGCCGATCACGGTGATCGGTAATGATCATATCCGCGCTGGCTTCGATGAGATGTGTCTGCAGCAGATCGTGAACTCGCGAATGGCTCCGGGCGTCACCGATACGATTCTCAATCCAGATGGACATGCCGGTTACGGGGCCCCGATTGGGTGTGTGATGGTTTCGCCAACACATATCTATCCCGGCCCGGTCGGGGTGGACATCAAGTGCTCGATGTCGCTCCTTCAGATGGATATCCCCGAGGATGTCATCGCGGATAAGAAGACGCGTCGTGCGCTGATCAATGCGATCATTGAACGAACTCCGACGGGTGCGGGGCGTGGTCAGCGTAGCGTGAAGAAGGGTCGTCGTGTCGGGCAAGAGCTAGGAATCCGTGTGGTGTCCGAAGGGGCCTCGCAGGGTGTCTGTGAAGAGCTCGGAATTCCGCCTGAGTGGGCGGATCGTTGCGAGGACTCGGCACACGTCGGTCATGACGGAACCATCGATGCGCTTGGGAATCGCCTTGAGTGGATTCTTGATCAGAAGCGTATCCGGAATTTCGGTGATAAGGTCGGTCAGCTCGGGTCCTACGGTGGGGGTAACCACTTCGGGGAGTGCGAGATTACGCGATTGATTGATCGGCCATCGGCTCGTGAGGCTTCGGATGCCTTTGGTCTGAAGGACGGGCACGTCTCGTTCCTAAGCCACTGCGGATCGCGTGGCTTCGGGAACCTGCTGGCGACGGCTCAGTTCAAGGATCTTGAGCGGAAGTTTGAGACGTGGAGCACGCCGTATCCTGCGGGTGACAAGAAGTTGGTCTATGCGCCGCTCGGGACTGCTGAGGCGGATGCTTATATCGACGACATGTCGCTGGGGTCAAACTTTGCGACGGTGAATCACATGCTGATCAATGCGCTGGTGCTTGAGGCTTTCCAGGAAGTCCTTCCGGGGACGAAGGGAAATCTGGTTTACTTCATATCGCATAACATCGCGCGTGAAGAGATCGTCAATGGAACGAAGTCATGGGTCCACCGCAAGGGGGCGACGCGTGCCGTTCCGGGTGGGCATTTCTCGCTGGCGGGGACACCGTTCGCGGAAAGTGGACATCCGATTTTGCTGCCGGGGAATCCTCGTGATGGTTCGGTCGTGATGGTGGCTCAAGGCGGTGCGGAGCGCACGGCTTGGTCGGTCAATCACGGGGCGGGTCGTCAGATGGGGCGTAAGCACGCGGCTCGGACGCTGGATCAGAAGACGGTGGATGCCGAGTTTGATACCTCGGACATCCTCTTCAATGGTCGGAAGTATCCGATCGATGAGGCGCCGGATGCTTATAAGAACTTCTCGGAAGTTCTTCATAGCGTGGAGGCGGCGGGGCTGGCGCAAACGGTGGCGAAGTTGCAGGCTCGCTTTGTGATTAAGGATTCGGCGGAGGCTGATGATTAAAAAAGGGAATATGAGTAAGTTGATTCAGTTAGATGGAGGTGGCGGGGGTGGGCAGATGCTGCGCACGGCTTTGTCGCTGGCGATGGTGACGGGGCAGGCGTTTTGGATGACGAATATTCGTGGGCAACGCCGCAAGCCGGGGCTGATGCGTCAGCACCTGACCTGTGTGCGGGCGGCTTGTGAAATCTCCGGAGGCACGGCGGATGGAGCGGAGATTGGTTCGACGGAGCTGGTCTTTCGTGGCGGTGAAGTGCGCGGTGGATCGTATCAGTTCGCGATTGGCACGGCGGGGAGCACGTCGTTGCTTTTGCAGACGCTATTGCCGGCACTGTGGTCGGCGAAGGAGCCGAGTACGCTGCGATTGGAAGGTGGGACTCATAATCCCTTGGCTCCGCCGGCGGATTTTATCAAGCGAGTGTTTCTTCCTGCGATGGAAAAGTTGGGGGCGAGGGCGGAGCTTCGCTTGGTCCAAGCGGGCTTCGCGCCAGTGGGTGGTGGGGTGATCGAGTGTGAGGTGCAACCTTGTGAGAAGCTCGGTCAGATCGAATGGATGGAGCGTGGTGAGTTGCGTGAAAAGTCGATTCGGGTGCCGGTGAGGGATTTGTCGCTGTCGATTGCTGGGCGGGTGTTAGATGCGGCACTGGCGGCCTATCCTTGTGAGGATGCGAAGGTGGTCGCTCTGCCGGAGGGTCCGGGGCGTGGGGTGGCTTGCTTCGTGGAGGCAGGCTTTGATCATGGCTATGAGTTGTGCGCGACCTTCGGTGAACATGGGACGAGCTCGGAGAAAGTGGGACGTCGTGCGGCAAAGATGATGAATGATTTCATCGGAAACGGCGCGGCGGTGGGTCGGCATTTGGCGGATCAGCTTTTGCTGCCGATGGCTTTGGCGGGTGGTGGTCGCTTTACGACGATGCCGCCGGATCGTCACGTGGTGACGAACATTGCGGTGATTGAGAAATTCCTGCCGGTGAAAATTTCAGGGGAGAAGGGAGATGGCGGGGTGTGTGAGGTGAGTGTTGTGGGACGGTGATGGGGTTGGTTCGGGCGAGTGAAAGTCGCCTCGCCCACCCATGGCGGTTAGGAATGCGCCACTCCGGATCTATTTCACGAAGATCAGGCGGCCCCATTTCTCGGGCATGTGCATGTTGATCTCGCCGGTGGGATTCCAGACCCAGTTTTCTTCGGGGTGTTGATTCGGTGGGATCTTGGTTCCGTGGGCGGGAATACGGACGTATTTTCCATCCTTGATGTCGTGCTTCCATTCGACTCGTGAGAAATTGATTCTCCAGGTGTCGCCGGCAGCTGGTGGTGAGTTTGCTTTTCCGCGGTAGCGGGCGAGGTCTTTCCATGGGAAGAAGACTTCGATGGTCCAGGCTTGGTCGGTGTCGGTAGGGTCGTTGAGGGTGCCGAGCACTTTGACGCCACTTCTCAGGCCGGGCAGGTTGGTGCCGAGTTCGGCTTCGCCGCCTTTGTTGTAGGGCTTGTCGAGAGTCAGTTCCCAGATGGTACCGAGGGCGTTCATCTCGAACTCGTAGTAGTTCAGGGTATCGCCATCAGGATCGATGAAGATCTCGAAGTCGTTGTCATGATAGATGATGGCATTCTTTTCTGTGAGAGTCCCCCAGACGTGGGTTTCCTCAAGTTTGGCAGCGACATGGAGGCCTTCTGCGGTCCAAAGCATTTTCGCGCGAGTGCGCTGGGCGGGCGCGAGATGATTGCCACCTCGGATATCGGCGAAGTCCTCTGTCCATTTGATCTTTTGCCAGACGGCGTCGGAGAGATCGCCGTCGGTGACCGGGGAGGTCTCAGAGAAGGTGCATTCGTAGCTGCGATGCTCGGCGGCGACGCCGAGTTGAATCAGGGCGGTGGCGAGTAATGTGATTCGAATCATGTTGGAGAGACTCGCTGATTCAGGCGAGATGACAATGAAAGCTTGCAGCTGTTTTTAAAGAGGAGCGAGCAAGTGGGCGAGAGTTTCCTGGTCGAGCTTGAGGGCGGTGGTTTCGTCGGAGAGGAGGGCTTCGACGAGGTTGGATTTGTGGCGTTGGAGGTCGATGATGCGGTCTTCGATGGTGCCTTGGCAGATGAGCTTGTGGACGAAGACAGGTTTCTCCTGACCGATGCGGTGGGCGCGGTCGGTGGCCTGGTTTTCGGCGGCGGGGTTCCACCAGGGGTCGTAGTGGATGACCGTATCGGCGGCTGTTAGATTGAGGCCGGTGCCGCCGGCTTTGAGGGAGATGAGGAAGATGGGGATGTTGCCTTGTTGGAATTTTTCGACGAGTTCGCCGCGATGTTTTGACTGGCCGGTGAGTTTGAGGAACGGGATGTGCGCTTTTTCCAAGTGCTCCTGAATGAGTGAGAGCATCGAGGTGAACTGCGAGAAAATCAGGATGCGTCGGCCTTCTTCGATGAGGGTCGGGAGGAGGTCTTCGGTGAGGTAGTTGAGCTTGGCGGATCCTGCTTCTGCCGGGGAATCCTCGATCAAGCGTGGATGGCAGCAGATCTGACGGAGCTTCATCAGCGCGCTAAGGACGATGATGTGGGATTGGCCGAGGCCTTTGCTGGAAATGGCGTCGCGAACGCGCTTGTCCATCGAGGCGCGGACGGATTCGTAGAGCTGGGTTTGGGATTTGTTGAGATCGATGTGGTGGATGATCTCGGTTTTGGCCGGGAGCTCGCTGGCGACTTGGTCCTTGGTGCGACGCAGGATGAGTGAGGAGACACGCTTGTTGAGTGCGACTTGGACATCGCTGGAGCGCTCGCTTTCGATCGGCTTTCTGAACTGGGTGTTGAAGGCTTTTTCGGTGCCGAGGAAGCCGGGCATGAGGAAACGCAGCAGGCTCCAGAGTTCGCCGAGGTGATTTTCCATCGGGGTGCCTGAAAGGCAGAGTCGTTGGGTTGCCTCGAGTTGGCAGGCACTGTGGGCGTTGATCGATTTCGGGTTCTTGATGTGCTGGGCTTCGTCGAGCAGGACGACGTGCCACTGGTGGCTAGCGAGTTCATCGATGTCGCGGCCGAGTAAGGGGTAAGAGGTTAGAACAAGGTCGGCGTCCGGGATTTCTTCGAAGTAATGGCGACGACTCGGGCCTTGAAGGATGAGCAGTTTGAGGTGCGGGGTGAACTTGGCGACTTCGGCGGACCAGTTCGGGACGACGGATGTGGGGGCGATGATGAGTGAAGGCCGGCCGGGGCGTTTGGCGTGTTCGGCGGCGAGGTGGGTGAGGGCTTGGAGGGTTTTTCCGAGGCCCATGTCGTCGGCGAGAATGCCGTGGAGTCCTTGGTTGGCGAGGAACTGGAGCCAGCGGAAGCCTTCCTTTTGATACTCACGGAGATCGGCGTCGACGTTTGGGGGGATGTCGATGGTGGGGAGTTCGTGAATGTCGCGCAGGCCGCGGCCGAGGCCGGCAAGGGTGCGGCTGGTTTCGGTGTCGTCGATCTCCAGCGCGTCGGCGACGGAGGCGGCGGAAAGGCGATCGAGTCGAAGTTTTCCCGCCTTGGGTTTGCCTTGGAAGAGGTGTCGGACTTGATCGACGGTTTCCATCAACTGTCTCGCGGGAAAGCGGATGAAGCCGTCTTCAGGATTTTCGCAGGGCAGCAGGATGTGCCCGGGCAGGTCGGGCGAATCGGCGGGCGGGTAGTCCTGCTCGATGGCCTGCGCGATCATCGGGATGAGGCTGAAGCTTTGGCCATCGATCTCGAAGGTGATGTCGAAGCGGAACCAGTCGATGCCATGGTCACTTTCGGCTTCGATGGCGGGAACGAATGATGAGGCATCACGAGCTGTTAGGCCGGCGCGTGGATCGAGTTCGATCTTCCAGCCGTCTTTGCGGAGTTGGTTGAACTCCGGGCCTTGAAGGAGGTTGAGCCAGGCCATTTCGTGGCTTGGTTTTGGATTTCTGGGGACGAGCGCGTTCGGGTTCGGAGACTTTCCGAAAGGGATCAATGGTAAACGTAGTAGTTCAGCATCGGCGAGGCGTTCGGCTTTGAAGTCGCGTGGCCAGACGACGCGTTTGCCCTCGATGTGTGCGGTGTGCTCGCGCGGTCCGCTGCTGGTGAGCGGGGGGAGGCGGTAGCTGTCGCCGTATTCAAAAAAGAGCTCGCCGATGAAACGGTGGGAGCGCTCCCATGAGGGACCGAGTGAGATTTTTCTGATCCACAGCACGGGCGTGGGCGCGACGGCGGGGCGGATGACGGCTTCGACGATCTTCGGTGTCGGGAGTTTGCCGCCGGGGAAGTTGGAAAGCCGCCGGATCATGGCGGGGATGTTGTCGGGCTTGATCACCGGGCCACGGGTCCAGGTGGCAAGGAGGTCGGAGGGGACGTTGGTTTTGACGAGCCCCATGGTGGCGGTTTTCGGGGCGATGTAGCGCGGCGGGGTCAGCGGTAGAAGTTCGAGGCCGCTGCGATCGGCATGGATCACCGGGCGGGCGCTGCCGTCGGGGAGGGTTTCCCAGTCAGCTTTGATGGTTTCCGTGTCACCGATGTTGATCGGGCGGTGCTCGGTGGTGCCTCGGTGATCGCTGGGTTCGTTTCCGAAGAAGAGTCGGCCAGCTGTTAGAGCGCCGTCGAGAAGCGTGCTCCAGTCCGCGCCTTCCAGTGGCATGGCGCCGAAAGTCTTCTTTTCGAACTGGCGTTTCTCGAACAGGCGGACGAGTTCGATGTCCTCCTCGATCATGCATGCGGTGGGCCTTTCCGGGTTCACCGAGGCGACGCCGCTCATGATTCTCACGCTACCGTTGCTGAGGCGCTTCGCGGTGCGCAAGACGAAGTGCAGCGAGGTGGAGAGAGGGTTTTGTGGGATCTCGATGCAGTAGGTGAGGAAGGTTTTTTGAGGGGGTTCCTGTTTCTCGGTTTTGTTAGAGACTGGGATGGAACTGCTCATCAAGGGCAGTTCAAACTGGACGAGTTGAGGTGTGGCTGGGGTGCCGGAGAGTTCCTTTTGGAGGAGTCGCAGGGTGGCGGCGGCGTGTTTGCATTCGTGGATGTCGGGGCAGGTGCAGTCGCTTTCGACCATCCATTCGCCGCGTGATTGGGTGAAGACGAGGGTGGCTTCGTTGCGCTCGCGCTTTTTACCGAGGATATCGGCAGTGACAGTCAGCTCGCCGCTGCCGTCGAGATCGATCCACTGGATGTTGGTGACCGCTTTTCCGTCGTCGAACTCGCTGGCCCGGGTAAGTGCGGCGTGGTCGAAGTGATCTTCCCACGCGTCTGAGACCAGCCACTCGCGGAGGGCTGGCCTTTCGGCGATGCGCTCGAGGGTTTCGTCCATAAATTCCGATGCCGTGCTTCCTTACTGGAGGTGAATGATTTGGCTGCGGGGGAGTAGCAAGGGAATCGGGAGTCGTCAAAAGAGGATTCGAGCAAGGATGGATGTCTCGCGAGCCGGAATTTTTCTGGACAGGGTCCAAAAGTGGACGAAGTCTCCCGGCGTGAGCGAGCCTGCCGAACTTCTGCGCCAAAATGGCATTCCGGTGACGGCCCAGCGCCTGGCGGTGCTGCGGGCGGTTTCGGATCGGCCACATGGCACGGCGGATGCCATTGCGGAGGATGTTCGCGGCAGCATTGGCGCGATTTCCCGGCAGGCGGTTTATGATTCACTTGGGATGCTGGTCAAAAAAGGGCTCATCCGGCGCATTCAGCCTGCGGGTTCACCGACACTTTATGAAAATCGCATCGGCGATAATCACCACCATTTGATCTGCCGCAGCTGCGGCAAGACGGTCGATGTCGATTGCGCGGCCGGCCATGCACCCTGCCTGACGGCGATCAATGACTCCGGGTTTCAGATCGATGAGGCGGAAGTCATTTACTGGGGGAACTGCCCCGATTGCCTCGTGGCGAAATGAAGTCGCTTGGCGTTTTACCTATCTAACAAATCACCAACAACATTATGTCAGACCAAACAACAGAACCCAAATGCCCGTTCAATCACGCCGGTGGCGGCGGCACGACCAACCAGGACTGGTGGCCGAATCGATTGAAAGTGGAGTTGCTCAATCAGCATTCCACCAAATCCAACCCGATGGACGGAGAGTTCAACTACGCCGAGGAGTTCAAGAGTCTTGATCTCGAGGCACTGAAAAAGGATCTCGCCGATTTGATGACCGACTCCCAGGACTGGTGGCCGGCGGATTTCGGAAATTATGGTCCCTTGTTCATCCGCATGGCCTGGCACAGCGCCGGGACCTACCGCACGGGTGACGGTCGCGGCGGTGGCGGTCGTGGACAGCAGCGTTTCGCGCCGCTCAACAGCTGGCCGGATAATGTGAGCCTCGACAAGGCACGCCGACTTCTCTGGCCGATCAAGCAGAAGTATGGCCGCAAGATTTCGTGGGCCGATCTGATGATTCTAACAGGCAACGTCGCACTGGAAACGATGGGCTTCAAGACCTTTGGCTTTGCCGGTGGCCGCGAGGACACCTGGGAGCCGGATCAGGATGTTTACTGGGGCAAGGAAACGACCTGGCTCGGTGGCGATGTGCGTTATGCGGAGGGCGCTGATGACAAATCGCGCGATCTGGAAAATCCGCTGGCGGCCGTGCAGATGGGTCTCATTTATGTGAATCCGGAAGGTCCCGATGGAAATCCTGACCCGCTCGCCTCAGCGCGGGACATTCGTGATACTTTCGCCCGCATGGCGATGAACGACGAGGAAACCGTCGCGCTGATTGCCGGTGGTCATACTTTTGGCAAGACCCACGGTGCCGGCCCGGCCGACAACGTCGGTGCCGATCCGGAAGCGGCTGGACTCGAAGAGCAGGGCTTCGGCTGGAAGAACAGCTTTGGCACGGGCAAGGGTGGCGACACGATCACCTCTGGTCTGGAAGTCACTTGGACGACCACGCCGACGCAGTGGAGTAACAACTACTTTGAGAATCTCTTCGGCTATGAGTGGGAACTCACCAAAAGCCCGGCAGGTGCGCATCAGTGGAAGCCGAAGGATGGTGGCGGAGAAGGCACGGTGCCTCACGCGCATGACTCGTCGAAGCGCATTGCGCCATCGATGTTGACCAGCGACATCGCGCTTCGTGCGGATCCGGCGTATGAGAAGATCTCACGTCGTTTCTACGAGAACCCTGACGAGTTTGCCGATGCCTTTGCGCGTGCTTGGTTCAAGCTGACGCATCGCGACATGGGGCCTCGCTCCCGTTATCTCGGCCCGGAAGTTCCTACGGAGGAGCTTCTCTGGCAGGATCCGATTCCGGCTGTGGATCATCCGTTGATCGATGATCAGGACATCGCGGCGCTGAAAGGCAAGATCCTTGAGAGCGGCCTAAGTGTTTCGCAACTGGTTTCCACCGCCTGGGCATCCGCCTCGACCTTCCGTGGATCGGACATGCGAGGTGGTGCGAATGGTGCGCGGGTGCGGCTCGCTCCACAGAAGGATTGGGAAGTGAATCAACCGTCCGCTCTGGCCCATGTGCTTGAGGTGCTTGAAGCCGTCCAGAGCGACTTCAATGCTTCTGCAAGCGGTGGCAAAAAGGTTTCGCTTGCGGATTTGATCGTGCTTGGTGGATGCGCCGGGATCGAGCAGGCAGCGAAGAATGCCGGACATGACGTTACCGTTCCTTTCACGCCGGGTCGCATGGACGCCACGCAGGAGCAGACAGATGTCGAGTCCTTCGACGTGCTTGAGCCGATTGCCGATGGCTTCCGCAACTACCTCAAAGGCCAATACACCGTGCCTGCTGAAGCGCTGCTGATCGACAAGGCGCAATTACTCACTCTAACAGCGCCCGAAATGACGGTGCTGGTCGGTGGCATGCGCGTGCTTGGAACGAATGCTGATGGATCGCCTCACGGTGTCTTCACCGAGCGTCCGGGAACCCTGAGCAATGACTTCTTCGTCAATCTGCTCAGCATGGCGACCGAGTGGAAACAGGTCTCGCCATGCGGCAATGCCTTCGCAGCATTCGATCGCAAGACCGGTGCGCCGAAATGGACGGGCACTCGTGCCGATCTGGTCTTCGGTTCCAACTCGATTCTGCGTGCTCTCGCGGAGGTATATGCCTGTGCGGATAGCGAAGCGAAGTTCATCCACGACTTCGTCGCGGCCTGGGACAAGGTGATGAACCTTGATCGTTTTGAGCTTCGTTGATGAAGGGAGCTAGCCCGCGACAGCTACTAGCACTTTGGACCCGCTCGAGGATTTCCGCGAGCGGGTCTTTTGCGCTGATAGACCCGATTTAGGAGTTCCGGGTGAGACGCTCGATGCTTCTCTTATGATATTGCTTTTGCATAAGCCGACTCACGAAGCTCCGGCGGCTGGGGGGGTGATAGGGGGTTCTGGATTCCCTCCACGGTCTAACCGCCCCAGCTCCATACCCACGCCAACAAACCGCACAGCGCCACCCCGATCACCAGCGGCATGAACGTCGCCACCACCGTCCACTTCACGCTGTGGGTTTCTTTGTAGATGGTGTAGATCGTCGTCGAACACGGGTTGTGGCAGAGCGAAAATACTAGGACCGATACCGCAGTTAGGGTCGTCCAGCCTCCCGCCCGGAGCAAGCCGGAGAGATCCCCGGGATCGCACTCGAACATCACCCCGGCCCCCTGCGCGCCTTCCACCGCTGTTCCTGTCACCAGCACCGTTAGCATCAGAATCGTTGGCACCACGATTTCGTTCGCCGGAATCGCGACGAGATAGGCCACGAGGATCACGCCGTTCAGTCCGATGAGCACGGCGACGGGGTCCAGCCAATCGACCAACCATTCTGCCGCCGACACGTCTCCAACCATGATGTTCGCGCTAAGCCAGATCACCGCCCCGGCTGGCAGCGCGAAGACGACCGCCCGCCATAGGACGAAGAGCGTCCGATCGATCAGCGAGGTGTAAAGCGTGTGCCAAATCCGTGGCGGACGATAGGGGGGAAGCTCCAGACTGAAACTCGACACCTGTCCGCGCAGCACGGTCCGTGATAAAAGCCACGACGTCGCGAAGGTCAGCAGCACGCCCAGCATCGCCACTCCGAAGACCGTCCCCGCCGCGACCAAGCCGGAAAAAGCCGCGGGTGCCAGCGACCCGAGAAACACCGTCGCGATCAGGATCTGCGTCGGCCAGCGTCCGTTGCAGAGCGCGAAGTTGTTCGTGATGATCGCGATCAGGCGTTCTCGCGGCGAATCGATCACGCGCGCCGCCACCACCCCAGCCGCGTTGCAACCGAATCCCATCGACATCGTCAGCGCCTGTTTCCCGTGCGCGCCGACGGATTGAAAAATGCGGTCCAGGTTGAACGCCACCCGCGGCAGATAACCGAGATCTTCCAGAATCGTGAACAGCGGAAAAAAGATCGCCATCGGCGGCAGCATCACGCTCACCACCCACGCCGTGGTCAGATACATTCCGTCGACCAGCATCCCGTTCAGCCAAGCCGGGAGATGCATCCACGCCGCCGCGTCCTGCAGGATGGGATGGACCTTCCCGATTAACAGTGATGCCAGCATCGTGGACGGCCCGTTAGCCCCGATGATGGTGATCCACAGCATCGCCGCAAACACCAGCATCATGGCCGGGATGCCGGTCCAGCGGCTTGTCAGGATTTCATCCATGCGCTTCTGCCAGCGCAGACGCGCGGAGTCTTCGGGGGTCCGGACATACTCCCGCGCCAAGGACGCCGAATGCCGGTAGATGTCCTCCACTGTTTTGTCATGAAAACCACGCGGCACGGTCCAACGCAAGCGGTCCGCCTCCTCGATCAATGCCGATTCCGAGAGGCATCCCTCCTCCGGTTCTTTCTCATCATCCGCCGCCAGCGAGTGGAGCCGTCCGTCCAAGACCGCTGCTTCGATCGAGCGGTCGCCCTGCAACAGGCGCAGCGCCACCCAGTCCGAATGACGCAGACCCGGATAGCATGCCTCCAAGTGCTCCATCAGTGGTGTCAGAGCCGCCTTCAGCCCCGGCACGTCCGGCATCCACTGCCGGGGCCGCGGTTGCTCTTTTCCCGACGCCACGTTCTGAATTGTTTCCAGCAATTTCGGCACGCCGACTCCCTGACGTGCCGCCATTGGCACCACTGGCACTCCCAGTGCTTTCGAGAGGCCTTCCACCTCGATCTCGATCCCGTGCATCCGCGCCTCGTCCATTAGGTTCAGGCAAACGACCACCCGCTCCGAGATCTTGAGAATCTGCAGCGCCAGATTCAGGTTTCGCTCCAGCGCGGTCGCATCGATCACGACCAGCGTCACATCCGGCTGCCCGAAAAGAATGAAGTCCCGCGCCACCTCTTCGTCCGGTGAGGCGGATAACAACGAGTAAGTCCCCGGCAGATCCACGATTTTGTAGCGGCTCCCGCCAAAGGAGAATCCGCCTTCCGCGCGTGTGATCGTCTTGCCCGGCCAGTTCCCGGTGTGCTGGTGCAGTCCGGTCAAGCGGTTGAAAATCGTGCTCTTTCCGGTGTTTGGATTGCCGGCTAGGGCGACCACGTAATCGACCCCAGCGGTATCAATCCCGAGTCGTTGCATCCTCGCCGTGGCCACTGGACAACTCGCACAGCCACTCGTCCCGCAGCTGCTCATGATGCGGCGTCCTCCATCACGAAAATGTTCTCTGCCTGGGCATGCCGAAGCCCCACTAGAGTTCCCCGGATCCGGTATCCCCGGGGCGATTGGAACGGACCGGTCAGGTCCACTTTAACCCGGCTCCCCGGCACCACCCCAAGGTCCAGCAGACGCATGCGTTCCGCCCCCCGGCAAACTGCGGACAGTGCCACGATCGTGGCCTCCGCGCCCTCTTTTAAATCCGACAGGCGCGACCATTCCGGCCGGATCTCCTCATCCAGCGCCGGGATCACCTGAATCTGCCGTGCTGCCACCGGATCAAGACGGCGGATTCGGCTTTCGGCTTCCAGCTCCACCTCCCGCGTGCTCACCTTTCGCACGCGCAGCACCACCCCCGGGGCCAAGCCCTGCGATATGATCTGCCGAAAGACCGAGGCCGGCTCGTCTTCGATGTGCGTAATCTGCACCACCGTGTTCTCGGTCACCTCCATCAACGCGCTCTCTCCCATGTCGGGCAGCGTCAAGTGGCGCGTTGGGATCGGATCGCCGTGCGGATCGAAGCGCGGCTGTCCGAGGCTCTCCGCCATCTCCTCGATCTCCTTTTCCGAAAGGAGGTGTTCCGCCTTCTCCGCCATCCGGTGCCATTCCGCCGCGTCCGTTCCGGTCTTGCGGGCCAGCCACGTCTCGAACATCCGGTGCGCCCGGACCACCTGCAACGCGTAACGCCGACCCGGCTCCGTGAGATCAAAGCCACGCCCTGACGCTTTAATAAAGCCATCCTCCTGCATGCGTTCCAGCAGCAGCCCGGCTTCGACCAGATCGTGCACCACCAGTCCGGCGAGGACTTCGATTGTCACCAGCCATCCTTCGTATTCTGCCCGGTGGAACTGCTTCAACGCGTCCTCGATGTTGAAGCGTTGCTTCATTCTTGGGTTAATACCCTATCCATCCTGATATCCCGATGCAACCCCGGCGTGAAGGATCGTGGATCAGCACGATCAAGCGAGGGGAAAAGCGCGTGAAAAACGGACGGCCGCGCTAAGGGCGCTCAACACCGATAAGGACCGCATGATGGGCGTCGTCGCGCATGACCTCAGAGGGCCGCTTGGCTCCATAAGGATGTGCTACGATGTGATTTCCGATGCCTCAAATGATGATAGGACCGAGGAAGGCCGATGATGATTCCGCTGGAAGAGCTTTCTACGGAGTGGTGGTCGGGAGTCATTGAGAAGGAGTATGGAGCGTGCCTGCGGATCGGTTTCGTGGGCCGACTTCAGAAACGGGATGGGGAGGACTTGTGACTGGTTGTCGACGTATGGAGGGTTGATCAGCTTGCAGCGGCTGCAGAACTTGCAGACCAGTTCGCGGGTGGGGACCCGGGAAAGACTGGAGGAGTTGGGAGTTTTCACGGAGCAGCAAGGCTTCCGGAATTGGAAGGGCTTGCCGACATGAGCCGGGACATTGCCGTCAGGAAGTGGGCAGAATTGGATATCAGCGTCGATCGAGTTGCGGGAAATGAGTGTGGTGCCGGAAGTCGCATTCGACTTGGAGGCCGTGCCAGAAGGTGTCGGATCCTCCTTCGCCGAGGCTTCGGCGGACAGGTTGTCCGAAGAAGGCACCGAAGCGGATCGACATGGCGGGCGTGATGGAACGCTTGCCGTGGACGATCTCGTTGATGGCGCGGGGGGGCGACGCCGATGGCGCGGGCCATGGCGTTTTGGGAGATGGTTATGGGGTTGAGGTATTGACTCGGAGTCCCCCGCTCGGACCCCTCGCCCTTCGGGCTCCGCTCTGCTCCGTCTAAAGCGCCTACAAGCCTTCGGCGCTTTTCCTCAAGGAGGATTTCGCCGGGGGTGACTCGGAATTTAGAGGGGGTTGGAAAAGCGGTGTCGACGCTCAGAGACTCGCTCTGCCACCGCAGTCCAAATTTTGCGATATGGAGAGCGCGACGCTGTCGCGCTGGGCTGGTTAAGCCGAATCACCTCAGCGGCCTATCCTACCCCTCGGGCAGCTCAGCGCGACAGCGTCGCGCGGTCCATGGGCTGGGGCCCATGGGGGGAAGCCGGGGTTGATAAAACGACAAGAGTGTCGTTGCTCCTTACGGCGGCTTTGCGCCGCTTGGCTAAGATGCGGGCGGGACGCCCATGCTCCCCTCAATCGAAGAGATCCAACTGCGGGGCGTTGGATTCGGGCATGTCGTTCTGGCGGGTGTTTTTGGCTTTGGGGCCGTGCTTTTTGGCGTCGGGTTTGGTCGAGTTGAGTTCGAGGTGGCTCAGGATGCTTTTGGCGCGCTCGATGATGGGTTTGGGGAGGCCGGCGAGGCGGGCGACTTGGATGCCGTAAGACTTGTCGGCGGCGCCGGGGAGGATCTTTCTTAGGAAGATGATCTCTTCGTTCCACTCGCGGACGGCGACGTTGTCGTTGGTGAAAGGCTTCATCTTGAGTCCAAAATTATGAAGTGGAATGCCCACCGGATTTGATGGTTGTTTCGAGACTTTCAGTAGGAAAGAAGATCATTTTTCGACCCTGTTTGTGTAAGTCGAGAAGTTGTTCTTCGGCTAAAGCCAGAAGATCAGTCCTCGCAGTATTGTAGGAAGTATCGTGGCTCGTTTGATGACCTTCGATCGTATAGGCGAATCCAGGATGTCTCAGAGCGTGCGCAAGCAATGCTTGCTGGCGTGGGTTGAGGTGTCTCCAATTTTTCAGGAAATGACGGGTGTCGCGGATTTCAATGCTCTTCTTGGCGATGTGTTCGTGAAGGCTCGCGATGGCCTTGCGGATCACGTCAGATTGATGGAGGAGAAAATAGGTGAGATCGTTTTCGTCCGTCTCTGAATAGAGGAATGCCCGGTAGTATTTGGTGGGTGCCCGTTTGAGAATGTCCGAGATGGAAATGAACTCGAAAAGCCAGTAATCCGCCCGGAGCATCGAGTGGTAGAAAAGGGCACGGGCGGTTCTTCCGTTCCCATCGACGAAGGGGTGATCATACGCGAGCCAGAAATGGAGAATCATGGCACGAATGACGGGATGCACAAAGGGTTCGATACTGTCGGAATTCGCAAACGAGCACATTGCTTCCATTCTCGCGGGCAACTGGGTTGCTTTTGGAGGGAGATGCATGATTTCTCCCGCGTCATCCTCAATCGTAATCAACTCTTCCGGGGTTCGAAAACGCCCAGCCGCACCGGGTATGTCCAGCGTGTCTTCCGTTACCATACGATGAAGTTCGAAGACGAGCTCAGGTGTGAGCGGTGCTTGTTTGAGATCCCTAATCCGTCGCATGGTCCTGTAGTTGTTCAGGATCATTTTTTCGCTTTTGTCTCTCGGGCTACGACCGCTTCTTAGCATTTCCTTGGCGACTTCCCGGGTCGTTACGGCACCCTCCAATTGGCTGGAGGTGATGGCCTCCTCCATCAAGGACCTGATCAAATACTGATCTCTTTGGTCCGCGTTGGCGACGAGTTCAGGGATTCCGATCCGGCCGCCAGCGCCAAGATCAATTTCGTGGAGTTGCCGACCGATGGTGTCCGGTACCGAGAAGGAAAAGGGTTCTCCGTCCGGCCCGAATAGAGGGATCTGCTTTTTGGTAGCAAAGCGTTGTAACTTGAGCGCGCACCACCATTCATCACGGCTGAGCCCGTTTGGGGGGCTTCGGTGTTTTAGTTCATCCCAATGTCGATAGTCGTCCGGCACACCGGGCCGAAGGGCTCTTGCGAGACTTTCGGGCGGCAATTTGGAGTAAATTTCAAGAAATGTCGGGGCGATTGACGGGATTTTCATGGAATTCTCAAATAATCTCAAAAACTACTAAATTGAGATTAACTTAAACTAGAGGCTCTGCAATCTCAATTTGAAGAATATTGAGAGTTTTTGAAATTCTTGGACGATAACCGTTATGTTTATGGTGGGGAGTGACTTAGGTGTTTTGGATGAGCTAGGGCGACGGGCTCATAGCAGTGAAAGACAAGAAGGATCCGATCACAAAGATCGAGAGCTTTCGCCGACCTAGTCGAAAAGATCCAGCTGCGGGGCCTTGGATTCGGGCATGTCGGGTTGGAGGGTGCTTTTGGCCTTGGGGCCGCGCTTCTTGGCGTCGGGTTTGGTCGAGTTGAGTTCGAGGTGTGTGAGTGGTTGGCGGGTGTTACATCGACCGGGTCGTGAAGGGCGAATGCTGGAAAAACGGGACCGGTACCGTTCAAACACCGTCCGGAGCAGGCGGGCGGGCCCGTGAGGGCCTAGCCCGGCCGACTGCTCCGGCGGCGGCCGCGAAGCTCTGTTAGAACGTCGTTTCGTGGCAGGATCATTTCGTCATGAAAGCCACCAAAACACCTTCCGTCTTCGACTCCCAGAACCTCGAGCTTCGCAAACTCTACGAGGACGCCGCTTCGCCGCGAGCAATTCTCTGCGTCGCCCTGGATTACGCCAAATCCAAGCATCTAGCACTGTGCTGCGACGGCAACGGCGACATTCTCAAAGCTCCGTTTCCCGTCCGCAACAACGCCGAGGGAATCGATTTCCTCGTCGAGCAAATTGAAGCCTCGGCCCGCCGCCGCAACATTCCCAAAAAACATATCTTCATCGGTGGCGAAGACGAGGCCCCGTATGTCTCGAACTTCATCTCCGCGCTGCGCGCAAGAGGATATCTCGTCGTCCGCGTCAACGCCTTTGAGGCACAACACAACCGCAACGGACGGCTCGCCAGCACCGACGCTATCGATCTCTCTGGAATCGCCCGCACCATGGTCTCGCGCCGCGCCCGCACCACCACTCCGCCCGATGACGCCGTCTACGTCGAGCTCCGCGAAGCCGCCCGATTCCGCCGCATCCTTGTGCGCGATCTGACCGCCGCATCCAACCGCATTCACGCAGTCGTCGATCAGCTTTTTCCCGGCTTTCTCGACCATTCTCGCAGTCGTCTAACACCCTTCACTGAAGCCAGCCTCGACCTCATGGCCGAGCGCTTCAGCACCATGGAAATCGCTCGCCGCAAACCCGCAGCGCTCGCCAAATTTCTCCACCTGCGCCGCGTTCACGATCCCGAGGAAACCGCCGCCGCCATCATCGCCCTGGCTCGCGAAGCCCTGCCACCCGATCCGACCCGCATCGCCGGCCTGCAACGCACCCTAACAGGTCTGGTCGAACTCCACCGCTGCTTGAAACGCAATGCACTCGATCTCCGCGCCGAGTCCGCCCGCATGCTCGCCACCACCCCCTACGCCCTGCTTACCAGCCTGCCCGGCATCGGCTTCGTCCTCGCCGCCGGCATTGCCGGCGAACTCGGCCCACCCGAGCAACTGCGCAGCATTGAAAGTCTCTGCGCCTACGCCGGCATCGTCCCCCGCAGCTATCAGACCGGAGGACCAGACAAGCCCGCCGTCCAAGGCCACGTCAGCAATCGCTGCAACCGCATCCTCAAGGACTGGACAGTCCAAAGCGCCCAGAAACTCCACCTTTACGGCACCCCTGAAATCAAAGACCGCATCACGCGCTGGAACGCCAACGGCCAGCACGGAATTTACGCCGCAGCCAAACGCTACCTGCGTCTAGTCCGCGCCCTCACCCGCAACGGCGTCCCTTATCTCGAACCCGCCGCCCGCACCGCCGCCGCCGCACCGCAGGACATCACAGCCGGTGCCATCGCCGCCTGGACCATCCTTACGCGCAAATGGCGCACCATCCCCGGCGGACTCGACCTTATTGCCGACAGCGCCCACCCCATAGGTTTCTGGCGCACCACTGTCACCGAGCTTCACGGCATCAAACTCCACGTGCGATGAACGATATGACCAATATGATTTCAATTACTTTCATCACCTATCGAGTCACCACTCGAAATGTGAATGACATCACTTCCAACCAGCGGATCGCGACAACACGACGCCGTGACCGGGAAGCGAAACGGAGAGGGGGCGACCGGATGGCTCTGTTAAGGAAGCCGCACCAGTTTGACGGCTAGGGTCAGTAAGCCAGAAACCCGGTCGCCCCCGATCCGACCTCCCGGAGGATGCTCATCCCCGCGAGGCGGACCATGGCACAAAGATGCTCCGCCCCAGCCTTCAAAGCAAGGCTCGAGGGCTCGTAACCAGTCAGCCAGAGACACGGGGCGCGCCTTGAGAACAAGGCCGCCGGGTTATCGCCACCACCCGCCCCCTCGAAGTTCGCGCCCGCATCGACGCGCCAAGCGCCGAACCGCCGAACTAGCCAGGCCGAAAGACACCGAAGGTGCCGGCCCGACTCCGGACGCTCAAAAATCCAACTTCAAAAAAACACTTGAAACCATCTGATACTACTGACCCCAAACCCACATGGGTGACTATGATGATGAACTTCATATTCAATACTTCGTAGATATTGTCTAGCGAGCTGGTAGTCACGGCGCAATCTTCTAGATGAGCAAATCGGTGGCACCGCAGGCGGCGGGGGCAAGAATTAGATATTCTGTAGCATCCTTGAAGCCGGAGGTCGTGGATCCGCTGTCCACCGACTGCCCTTCAGCAAGCACCCACAGAGAGTCAATCCCGAAAGAGAATTCCACGATGGGATGGGTGCGCAAGTCTCGATTAAGGTCTCAGAAGATTCGCTTGGGTTTCGGCCAAATGCAAAATGAAAGGACCGGTACCGTTCAAACACCGTCCGGAGCAGGCGGGCGGGCCCGTGAGGGCCTAGCCCGGCCGACTGCTCCGGCGGCGGCCGCGAAGCTCTGTTAGAACGTCGTTTCGTGGCAGGATCATTTCGT
>Ga0210024_1001067_pt1 | contig 25014 bp, 18 predicted proteins | sample CryGeymeta201525_FD_183988 | JGI IMG/M metagenome (GOLD analysis project Ga0210024, IMG submission 183988) | Groundwater microbial communities from Crystal Geyser aquifers in Utah, USA - Crystal Geyser metaG 2015-25 (SPAdes) (version 2) | ecosystem: Environmental > Aquatic > Deep subsurface >...
GCAAATACAAAGGAAGAGTACGATGCACTAAATAAAGACCGCGACATGAGTGTTTATCGCGAATACCTGAAAAATCAGGTTCGTGAGATTCTTACCAATTACGGTAAAATAGATATTCTCTGGCTCGATTTTTCGTTTCCCGGTGAATTTGGAAAGGGTCGCGATGACTGGGGATCGGAGGAACTGATTAAAATGGTGCGCCAACTTCAGCCGGGGATATTAATAGATGATCGGGCGGATCTTCAGGAATACGCTGGTGGCTGGGATTTTATGACTCCAGAGCAATATAAAGTAGATAAATGGCCCGAAATTAATGGGAAAAAAATTCCATGGGAGACTTGTCAGACTTTTTCAGGTTCATGGGGTTATTTCCGCGATGAATATACATGGAAAGACAACAAGCAGTTGCTGGTGCTTTTAATCGAATCGGTTAGCAAGGGTGGAAACCTTCTTTTGAATGTTGGCCCAACAGCCAGGGGAACTTTCGATGAACGTGCAGATAAAGCATTAAGCAAAATGGGCGAATGGATGAAATTCAACAATCGTTCTGTTTATGGATGTACCCAAGCTCCTGAAGGTTTTGAAGTACCAGATAACACATTATTAACTTACAATCCAAAAAATAACCGACTTTATATTCACTTGCTGGATTATCCACTACAGAATTTAAGATTACCGGGTTATCTGGGAAAAGTTAAATATGCCCAATTCTTACACGATGCCTCAGAAATAAAGATGTCCGAACCTCGCCAACATAATCGCGGCGGCGATAATCACAGTTCTGGAGATTTAGATTTGAGGCTTCCGGTTACAAAACCAAATACTGAAATTCCGGTTATTGAGCTAATTTTAAATTAGTGTTAACATAAAGATATAACTCGCTGATAGTTAAATTTTTAATTATTTCGTTTAACTGTTGGAGCAAATTGTTGTTGCAATTATTTTGTTTATTTATGAATTGATAATCAGCGCTTAAAAAATAGTTGAAACCCAAATCTGTTTATTACCGTACAACTAAATCCTGTAAAATTAGATAGATGTTGAAAGTCAGTAAGTTGTAAGAAAGATGGATTTTTATGATAAAAAATCGATATTAAAGTTTGGCAGGAATAAAACCTTGATTACTTTTGCAGCCGCTTTTAGAGCGAAGTTCATTTTAGATTTTAGGATAAATGATTGTGGTTAAAATATTTTTGATTATTAGATATGAGAAAATAAACAGGCCCAAGAAATTAGATTAAAAATTTTAAAAAAAGTTTTGGCAGAACGGAAAAGGTTATTACCTTTGCCGCCCCGTAAAAGGGGAACAAACAAGTTCATTGACATTTTGAAGCAGTAATAATAAAAAATAAAAAAAGAAGCAAGGTGTACCAACATTGTTGATTTCTGAGAGATAAAAAAAAGACTGGGCGAAAGATATTTAACTTTTTATATATACAACGGAGAGTTTGATCCTGGCTCAGGATGAACGCTAGCGGGAGGCTTAACACATGCAAGTCGAGCGGGATTAGTAGCAATACTATGAGAGCGGCGCACGGGTGCGTAACGCGTATGCAACCTGCCTTATACAGGGGGATAGCCCATGGAAACGTGGATTAATATCCCATAGGACTTCAGGGCCGCATGGTTTAGAAGTTAAAGCTGAGGTGGTATAAGATGGGCATGCGTCTGATTAGGTAGTTGGTAGGGTAACGGCCTACCAAGCCGACGATCAGTAGGGGTTCTGAGAGGATTACCCCCCACACTGGTACTGAGACACGGACCAGACTCCTACGGGAGGCAGCAGTGAGGAATATTGGTCAATGGGCGAGAGCCTGAACCAGCCATCCCGCGTGCAGGATGACGGCCCTATGGGTTGTAAACTGCTTTTCTGCTCCAAGAAACCCACTTACGAGTAAGTGGTTGACGGTAGAGCAGGAATAAGCACCGGCTAACTCCGTGCCAGCAGCCGCGGTAATACGGAGGGTGCAAGCGTTATCCGGATTCATTGGGTTTAAAGGGTGCGCAGGTTGGAATGTAAGTCAGTGGTGAAATACTGCCGCTTAACGGTAGAGCTGCCATTGATACTGCGTTTCTTGAGTATGGTTGAGGTAGGTGGAATGTGTTGTGTAGCGGTGAAATGCTTAGATATGACACAGAACGCCGATTGCGAAGGCAACTTACTAAGCCATTACTGACGCTGAGGCACGAAAGCGTGGGTAGCGAACAGGATTAGATACCCTGGTAGTCCACGCCGTAAACGATGTTCACTCGCTGTTTGCGATACACAGTAAGCGGCTGAGCGAAAGCATTAAGTGAACCACCTGGGGAGTACGATCGCAAGGTTGAAACTCAAAGGAATTGACGGGGGCCCGCACAAGCGGAGGAACATGTGGTTTAATTCGATGATACGCGAGGAACCTTACCTGGGCTTAAATGTAGATTGCATAATTTAGAAATAGGTTTTCCCTTCGGGGCTATTTACAAGGTGCTGCATGGTTGTCGTCAGCTCGTGCCGTGAGGTGTCGGGTTAAGTCCCATAACGAGCGCAACCCCTATCGTTAGTTGCCAGCGGGTCAAGCCGGGGACTCTAGCGAGACTGCCACCGTAAGGTGAGAGGAAGGTGGGGATGACGTCAAATCAGCACGGCCCTTATGTCCAGGGCTACACACGTGTTACAATGGCCGATACAAAGGGCAGCTACCGGGCGACCGGATGCTAATCTCTAAAGTCGGTCCCAGTTCGGATTGGAGTCTGCAACCCGACTCCATGAAGTTGGATTCGCTAGTAATCGCGCATCAGCCATGGCGCGGTGAATACGTTCCCGGGCCTTGTACACACCGCCCGTCAAACCATGGGAGCTGGGGGTGCCTGAAGTCTGCCACCGCAAGGAGCGGCCTAGGGTAAAACTAGTGACTGGGGTTAAGTCGTAACAAGGTAGCCGTACCGGAAGGTGTGGCTGGAACACCTCCTTTCTGGAGCGCAGTCTTAAAATACGATTAGAGATAGACAACGTTTGGCCCTTGCTTTTTTAAAAGATATTAGAAAGCCCCTCCCGACCCCGCCTCATGCGGGGAGCAAAAAGGGACGGAGTTCCCGGGTTTTCCTCCTTAGGGGGAACGGAAAGGGGGCTGTTGGGGCTGTTTAATACAGTCTCGTAGCTCAGTTGGTTAGAGCGCTACACTGATAATGTAGAGGTCCCCAGTTCAACTCTGGGCGGGACTACATAAAGGCCCCTCCCGACCTCCCCAAGGGTAGGAGAAAGGAGCCCGACAAGAACAGTGTTCCCAGTCATTCCCCTTTTGGGAACAGTAAGGGGGCTTGCATATCGGGGGATTAGCTCAGTTGGCTAGAGCGCTTGATTTGCATTCAAGAGGTCAAGGGTTCGACTCCCTTATTCTCCACAAAGAAAGTTCAGAGTTTAGAGTTTAAAACACTCGAAACCCGGAACCCGAAACAAAAAAGATGCTTCAAAATGAATTTGAAAAGAAAAGCCGCAAGGCAAGACGTTCACAGAAATACTGAACAGTTTAAAGTTGAAGGTTGAAAGTTTAAAGTTAGTCAAACACTTTAAACATTAAACCCGGAACTCGAAACTAATAGATAAGGCTGGCGCCTGAAAGAGACAGAGGTTCGATTCCCTGGTTATCTGCGGAAAGGTTGTTTTCCTGTCCCGCTCCATTGGAGGGGTTAGGGGAGGCTTCTCTTTTAAAGTTCTTTGGCATGTTGGGAAAAAATAATGAGTCAAATCATAAGAAATACGATAATACGAGTAAATAATAAAAGAAAGAATCAGAACGAGGATTCTCGAAGAAGAAAGTTACTAAGGGCGTACGGAGGATGCCTTGGCTCTCAGAGGCGAAGAAGGGCGTGACAAGCTGCGATAAGCTGCGGGTATTGGCAAATACGAATCAATCCGCAGATACCCGAATGGGGCAACCCATCCCGAGCAATTGGGATATTCTGTGTAAACAGGAGGCGAACGTGGGGAACTGAAACATCTCATTACCCACAGGAAAATAAAACAATAGTGATTCCCAGAGTAGTGGCGAGCGAAATGGGAGAAGCCTAAACCGGTTTTGTTTCGGCATAACCGGGGTTGCAGGGCTGCGATATAAAGAAGTATTTTGAAGTGGAACGGTTTTGGAAAAGCCGGCCAAAGAGGGTGAAAGCCCTGTACACGTAAGCAATACAATTTTAGCAGTACCCTAAGTAGGGCGGGGCACGTGAAACCCTGTCTGAATCAGCCAGGACCATCTGGTAAGGCTAAATACTCCTGAGAGACCGATAGCGAACAAGTACCGTGAGGGAAAGGTGAAAAGCACCCCGAACAGGGGAGTGAAATAGTACCTGAAACCGTGCGCTTACAAGCGGTTGGAGTTCCGCTTAGGCGGAATGACAGCGTGCCTTTTGCATAATGAGCCTACGAGTTAGTCGTCACTGGCGAGGTTAAGAATTTAAGATTCGGAGCCGAAGCGAAAGCGAGTCTGAAAAGGGCGGATGAGTCAGTGGCGCTAGACGCGAAACCTTGTGATCTACCCATGACCAGGTTGAAGTGATGGTAACACATCATGGAGGACCGAACCAGGGAGCGTTGAAAAGCTCTTGGATGAGTTGTGGGTAGGGGTGAAAGGCCAATCAAACTGGGAAATAGCTCGTACTCCCCGAAATGCATTTAGGTGCAGCCTTGTGACAGTTTTACAGAGGTAGAGCTACTGATTGGATGCGAGGGCTTCGCCGCCTATCAAATCCAGACAAACTCCGAATGCTATAAAATGATTCACAGGAGTGAGGGCATGGGTGCTAAGGTCCATGTCCGAAAGGGAAAGAACCCAGACCATCAGCTAAGGTCCCCAAGTATATACTAAGTTGAACAAACGAGGTCCGGTTGCAGCGACAGCTAGGATGTTGGCTTGGAAGCAGCCATTCATTTAAAGAGTGCGTAACAGCTCACTAGTCGAGCGACTGGGCATGGATGATAATCGGGCATAAGTATATCACCGAAGCTATGGATTGCCGATGCAAATCGGCACTGGTAGGGGAGCATTCCAAATTACGTTGAAGCTGTACCGGCAAGGTATGGTGGAGTATTTGGAAAAGCAAATGTAGGCATAAGTAACGATAATGCGGGTGAGAAACCCGCACGCCGATAGACTAAGGTTTCCTGATCAACGCTAATCGGATCAGGGTAAGCCGGGGCCTAAGGAAAACCCGAAGGGGGTATCCGATGGAAAGCAGGTTAATATTCCTGCGCCCGCTATGCAATAAAAGTGACGGAGTGATGTAGGTGCTAGGTACTGACGGAATAGTACGTTGAGCATAGCCTTCGGGCGAAGCGAAGCATTGAAGTTACTTCCAAGAAAAGCGAGCATAGCGGCCCGTACCTCAAACCGACACAGGTAGTCAAGGAGAGAATCCTGAGGCGCTCGAGTGATCCGTGGCTAAGGAACTAGGCAAAATCACCCCGTAACTTCGGGAGAAGGGGATCCCGACGAATAGTCGGGACGCAGAGAAATGGCCCAGGCGACTGTTTATCAAAAACACAGGGCTATGCTAAATCGGAAGATGACGTATATGGCCTGACACCTGCCCGGTGCCGGAAGGTTAAGAGGGGATGTTATTCGCAAGAAGAAGCATTGAATTGAAGCCCCGGTAAACGGCGGCCGTAACTATAACGGTCCTAAGGTAGCGAAATTCCTTGTCGGGTAAGTTCCGACCTGCACGAATGGTGTAACGATCTGGGCACTGTCTCAGCCACGAGCTCGGTGAAATTGTAGTAGCGGTGAAGATGCCGCTTACCCGCAACGGGACGGAAAGACCCCGTGAACCTTTACTGCAGCTTCGCATTGACTCTGGGTAAGTGATGTGTAGGATAGGACGGAGGCTATGAAGCGGTTTCGCCAGGAATCGTGGAGCCAACCTTGAAATACGTCCCTTTGCTTATCTGGAGCCTAATCCGGCAACAGCCGGAGACATTGCGTGGTGGGTAGTTTGACTGGGGTGGTCGCCTCCAAAAGAGTAACGGAGGCTTCTAAAGGTACCCTCATGGCGATTGGTAACCGCCAGCAGAGTGTAATGGTATAAGGGTGCTTGACTGTGAGACCGACGGGTCGATCAGGTAGGAAACTAGAGCATAGTGATCCGGTGGTTCCGCATGGAAGGGCCATCGCTCAAAGGATAAAAGGTACTCCGGGGATAACAGGCTGATCGCTCCCAAGAGCTCATATCGACGGAGCGGTTTGGCACCTCGATGTCGGCTCGTCACATCCTGGGGCTGGAGAAGGTCCCAAGGGTTGGGCTGTTCGCCCATTAAAGTGGCACGCGAGCTGGGTTCAGAACGTCGTGAGACAGTTCGGTCCCTATCTGTTGTGGGCGCTGGAGATTTGAGAGGACCTGACGCTAGTACGAGAGGACCGCGTTGGACTGGCCGCTAGTGTACCAGTTGTGGCGCCAGCTGCATTGCTGGGTAGCTATGCCGGGATGAGATAAGCGCTGAAAGCATCTAAGCGCGAAGCTCACCTCAAGATGAGATCTCCTTATAAGGGCCGTAGGAGACTACTACGTTGATAGGCTGCAGGTGTAAAGATGGCAACATCAAAGCCGAGCAGTACTAATTGCCCGAAGACTTTCAAAAAAAGTGTTTCCTTGTTTTGGTTACGAATGCAAGATTTACGAAGTGTTATTGTATTTTCCCAACAGCCTAAAGTTATTTAGAGTGGATTTCTGACTGTGAAAAAGTCAGGACAAGAGCCATTAAAGAATTTAGGTGGCTATAGCGGCGGGGCACCACCTCTTCCCATACCGAACAGAGAAGTTAAGCCCGCCAGCGCCGATGGTACTGCGTAACAGTGGGAGAGTAGGTCGCTGCCAACTTTACTGAGGCCCGTGTTCTTCTGAGCACGGGCTTTTTTATGCCCTTTTTTGCAATATCTGTTTTTGTAGTTCGTTTCAATTAAAACATTTTCAGTATGATTAAAAATCTACTCCAAAAATTTGATTCTACATGGTTTTTTATTTCCCTATTATGTTTTGTTTTGGTTTTGCCTTTTTCACAGGCCCTTGTATCTATATTTGGTGGGGTAATTTTGTTTGCTGCATTAGTTGAAGATAGTTGGACAAATAAACTGAGCAGATTTAAACAAAACCGGATTTTACTTTTCATACCCGGAATATTCCTGATTTATCTGTTAAGTTTCATCATTTTTTACAAACCCGGAAATTCATTATATGATCTTCAGAAATCATTATTCTTTTTAGTAATACCCCTTGCATTTATTTTAGGAAAACCTCTAAATCCTTTTCAAAAGCGATTTTTGTTTTACGCATATGCAATTTCCATTTTTGTTGCCACCATTGTTGCTCTGATTAATTGGTATTTCAGGAGTGAATCGTCCAACTTTGGAGTACATAAAATAAGTTTCATCTCCCATATTCGGTTTAGTTTTCAGTTGATTTTAATTTTTTGGCTTCTCGTAATTCTTTTTCAAAAAAACAGGGAAAGTTTAAATAAGTATATTAAAACAGGTTTGTTGTTGTTCGCTCTTTATTTTCTCTTGTTTCTGTTTTTTCAGCAATCGTTAACAGGCTTAATTGCTTTCTGGGCAAGTGTTTTATTTGCAGTTTATCTCCTCATTCAAACTCAAAAAAAATACAAAGGAATTTTACTCTCAATACTTGTTAGTTTGGTTTTGGTACCCATGTTATATGGTTTTTGGATTGTATGTTCATTTTACAGAATTGAGAAAATAAATCCTGAAGTGATTGAAAAAACAACATTGTTAGGTAACCCTTATGAGCATGATTTCGAAAATCCGGCAGTTGAGAACGGACATTACACCTATTTGTATGTTTGTCATGATGAGATGCGTGAAGAATGGAACAAGATTTCAACTAAAAAATATGACGATTTATTGCCAAACGGATATCCTTTATATTCGACGCTAATCAGGTACCTCACCTCGAAAGGACTAAAAAAGGATGCCGAAGGAATAAATTTATTAACCGGGCAGGACATTCAGAATGTGGAAAATGGAATATCGAACATCATATTTCAGAAGAAAAAATATACATTGTATCCTCGTATTTATCAAACGGTTTGGGAATTTTATATGTATTCAGAGACCGGAAACCCCAATTATCAGTCATTTTCTCAACGCATTGAGTTCACAAAAGCAGCGCTCAACATTATTAACGAGAATTTTTGGTTTGGGGTAGGGGCAGGTAACTGGAAAGAAGAATTTAAAAAGGCATACATCAGCAATAATTCAAAACTTGAGGAGAGTCTTTATGCTTCATCACACAATCAGTACTTAAATTATATGGTGAAATTTGGCTTTATCGGTTTGTTGGTAATCCTGTTTTTTATTATATATCCGATAATTAAAAGTAATAGTTACCGCGATCCGTTGTTCATGATTTTTCTGGTTTTTTTAGCTTTTGCCAACTTTGCCGATTCAAATTTTGAAACCCACATGGGATGTTCGTTTTTTCTTTTTTTCTATTGCCTGTTTGTTGTTTACGATCATGATTCGTATTTAATTCTTTCTGAAAAATAAATTATTCGGGTTTCAACGCCTCAAATAAACTATTCAGCCCAAAATCAATCATACATCAATACTTTCTATGTGTTAAAAACGAACCTTTTTGTCTTATTCTTGTTTCAGTTTCAAAATCAAAAATTTATACAAAATGAAAAGAAAAAATATTTTTACAATTACAGGAATAGTTTTAATTTCAACTATTTCCATTGGTTTATTGACTTCGTTTACAAACGATTCAACAGGTTTCGACGGCCATAAATTTCCGGAACTCGGTTATGCTTACAATGCCTTAGAACCATACATTGACGCACAAACCATGGAGATTCACTACACGAAGCATCACAAAGCTTATTACACAAATTTTATGACTGCTGCTGAAGGCACTGAAATGATGAAAACTCCTTTAGAACAAATCTTTTCGAACATTAGCAAACATTCAGCAACTGTTCGAAACAACGCTGGTGGTTTTTACAACCACAATCTTTTCTGGGAAAATATGACTGGTGTTAAAAACGAAATACCAGTTAGTTTGAAATCGGCAATTGATAAGGATTTTGGTTCGGTTGATGCATTTAAGGAAACATTCAACAAAGCTGCGATGACCCGTTTTGGCAGCGGTTGGGCTTGGTTGTCAGTCGATAAAAACGGGAAACTTTTTGTCTCTTCAACGTCTAATCAGGATAATCCTTTGATGGATGTTGTTGAAGAACGGGGTACGCCGATTTTGAGTCTCGATGTTTGGGAACATGCCTATTACCTTAAATATCAGAATAAAAGGGCTGATTACGTAAATATTTTCTGGAATGTAGTTAACTGGAAGGTTGTAAACGACAGATTAAACGCAGCCCTGAAAAAATAATCGTAACGTATTTAGAAAATATAATGGGTACATTCATTCAGGCTTATTATTTTTGAAACATAAATTCGAAAATAATGAGTCTGAATTTTTGTTTTATTGGGGCTGGAAATCTTGCCACACATCTTTCAAAAGCATTTCAAAACAAGGGCTTTAACATATTACAGATTTACAGTCGCACCGAAAAATCAGCAAAAGATCTGGCCGATGTTCTTTCGGTAAATTACACCACTTCTGTTAATGAGATTGATGAGAATGCAGATATTTACTTTGTTGCAATAAATGATTCGGCAGTTGCTGGAGTATTATCGAAGATTAATTTTAACAACAAGTTGCTTGTTCACTGTTCGGGAAGTTTGCCACTTTCAGCCATTGAAGATTTTTCAGGGAATACGGGTGTTTTTTATCCCCTTCAAACTTTTTCAAAAAATCGGGAAGTCGATTTTAATAAAATCCCGGTTTTTATTGAATCGAATTCAGTAAAAAATCAGGAAACATTACTTCAAATAGCAAATTCAATTTCAAAATCAGTGTCGGTAATCAATTCTGAAAGAAGAAAGATGCTGCACATTTCAGCGGTTTTTGCATGCAATTTTGTGAATTATTTTTATACAATAGCAGCCGAAATTCTAAATTCGAAAGATATTCCGTTCGATGTTTTAAAGCCTTTAATTCTCGAAACTGCCCGAAAAGTTCAGGAAATGGCGCCTGAAAAAGCGCAGTCCGGACCCGCCGTTCGTTTTGATGAGAATATTATTTCTGCACATTTGCAGGAATTAAATGATTTTGACGATTACCGGCAATTGTATATGTCGGTTTCAAAAAGTATTTTTGAACATTACAAAAAATTAAATCATGGCATTTTTCAAGGATGAACTAAAAAACATAAAAGCCTTTATTTTTGATGTTGATGGTGTTTTATCGCGCGACACATCGCCTCTGAATATAGATGGTGATCCCGTTCGAACTGCAAATGTTAAAGATGGATTTGCAATTCGGAATGCCCTTAATTCAGGTTTTCAGGTTGCCGTAATTACCGGCGGATTTATTGCGCGGGTGCGTTTACGGCACCAAAAACTGGGCGTAATTCATTATTACGACAAAGTACGCGACAAAGTGGAATGTTTGCATGATTTTATGCAGAAAACAGGTATTGAAGCCAAACACATCTTGTTTATGGGCGACGATTTGGTCGATTATAAAATAATGACAGAAGTTGGAATCCCTGTTTGTCCGAAAGATGCAGTGGCGGATATTAAAGCCATTTCAAAATACATTTCAGATAAAAATGGGGGGGAGGGTTGTGTACGCGATGTTATTGAACAAACTTTACGCGCTCAAAATAAATGGTTTACACATGAAAAACTCATAAATAATGCGTTCTGAAATGAAATTGTTGCCTGATTATAATTATATTCTTGCTTCAAAATCGCCACGTCGTCAGGAGTTACTTCACTCATTAGGAATTAATTTTAAGGTGATTTTAAAAGAGATTGAAGAAAACTATCCTGTTCAACTTACCAAAGAGGAAATTCCGGTTTTTCTTGCGGATCTTAAATCGAAATCCCTGATTAATAATTTAAAAGAAAATGACTTGTTGATAACTGCCGATACCATTGTTTGGTTAAATGGCGAGGTACTTGGAAAACCGGAAAATCAAAAGGAAGCAATAAAAATACTTCAAAAATTAAGTGCGAACGAACATCAGGTAATTACAGGCGTTTGTTTAACCTCAATTCATAAACAAAAATCATTCTTTTCAATTTCAAATGTACGGTTTAAAGAACTTTCACTGCCTGAAATTGAGTATTACGTTGCGGTGTTTAATCCGCTTGATAAGGCTGGCGCTTATGGTATCCAGGAGTGGATTGGATACATTGGCATAACTCATATCGAAGGCTCTTTCTTCAATGTTATGGGTCTTCCGGTTCAGCAACTTTACACCGAAATTCTGAATTTCTGAAATTGAGCAAAAAAGGTTACAAAAATTTGTGTGTTGCATAACAACCTAAAACTAATTTTTATTTCTTAACCCTTTTGGCAGATAATTCGTAAATTGTGTAGACATAACTAAAAACAATATTATGTATTATCACATTAAGTATTTCATTTATTTCATTCTCGCCATTTCTGTAATGATTGGATGCAGTAAAAAGAAAACTGAACCTGTTGAAGTTGGTTTTTTAATTCATGCATTGGATCATGAAAGGTGGGAAAACGACCGGGACTTTTTAATCGCAAAAGTTACGGAGCTTGGAGGAACTGTAAAAGTAAAAATTGCCGAAAACGATGCCAGCAAACAACTGGATCAGGCAAAAGAACTGCTCGCCAACGGTGTTGACGTTTTAGTAGTGGTACCTGTTGATCAGTTTGCCGCTGCTGACATTGTAAAAGAAGCCCATGCCAAAAACGTAAAAGTTATTTCTTATGACCGGTTGATTAAAAATTGCAAACTCGATTATTACGTTTCTACCGATAATGTTAAAATTGGCGAGTTACAAGCGAACTACCTGACCAGAATTAAATCTGTGGGAAAATTTGCCCTTATTGGTGGGGCAAAAACGGACAATAACAGCATGTATTTGTACCTGGGACAGATGAATGAACTTCAGCCTTTGGTTGAAAAAGGAGACATTAAAATTGTTTACAACGAATTTACCGAAACATGGGACGAAGTTGAAGGATACGCACATGCCCAAAAATCTTAAAAAATACAAAAGATGTTGATGCCATTATTGCCGGGAACGATGCAATTGCGAGGGGAGTGATGAAAGCATTGGCCGAAGCCGGTAAAGAAGGAAAAGTGCTTTTAGCCGGGATGGATGCCGACCTTCAGAATTTGCAGGAAATAGTTGCGGGGCACCAAACCTGCACTATTTACAAGCCTTACGAAAAAATGGCCGCAACTGCCGCTCAACTGGCAATGAAACTTGGAAATGGAGAGGAATGTGAAAGAACTTTTCAAACCATCAGTAATGGAGAAATGCTGGTGCCATCTGTTTTTCACGATGGAATAATTGTGAACCGTGAAAACCTGAAACTTACGGTTATTTCTGAAGGATATCAAAAAGAAGAAGAAATTTATAAATAAATCAATTCTTTATTCACTTGATTTTAATTTTGCAGAGGGGTGTCGGATATCCGGTTCCCCTTTTTATTTGATTTTTCAGAATTTCATTGTTATATTTCAGGGTTTTTTAATCAAACTGAAATGAAAAATCTTTTGCTGTTAATTACAATCACTCCTGTTTTATTCATCGTTTTTTCATGTGCAAATGTCGATCAAAATCAAAAACGGCCCAATATTCTTTTTGCCATTAGCGATGACCAGTCGTTTGCTCACACAAGTTTTGCAGGAGCCTCGTTCATAAAAACACCTGCTTTCGACCGTGTGGCAAAAGAGGGTATTTATTTCAGTAATTGCATTGCCGGTTCTCCCGGTTGCGCCCCTTCGAGAAGTGCAATTGTTACCGGAAGGCATCATTGGCAGAATGAACAATCGGGGCAACATGCTTCTTCGTGGATGAAAAAACATGTGCCTTTTGTCGATTTGCTTGAAGTGAACGGTTATGCTACCGGTCGCACTGGTAAAGGAGTTTCGCCTTTCAGATATGCACGCGATGAAAATGATTCACTTTGGCGGTCAACAGATGCAGCAGGAATTGAACACAGTAATATCAGGTACGAAAAAAATTCTGCCGGCGATGAACGAACTGCAACAGGAATCAGTCCGATCAATTATTTCGAAAACTTTAAGTATTTTATTGAAAATGAGAAGGGCGATAAACCTTTTTTCTTTTGGTACGGCGCCACTGAGCCGCATCGCGATTACGAACTGGATTCGTGGAAACGAAACAATAAAAACCTGACTGATTCGGAGGTTCCCGGATTTTTACCCGATTCTGAAATAGTGCGTGGCGATATGCTCGATTATGCCGTTGAAATTGAATGGTTCGATTTGCATTTGCAACGAATGTTGACTTATCTCGAAGAAATAGGTGAACTGGAAAATACCATTGTAATGGTAACCGCTGATAACGGAATGCCATTTCCGCGTGCCAAGGCAAATGGTTATGATTATGGAATTCATGTTCCGTTGGCAGTCCGGTTTCCCAAAAATTTCCCAGGCGGCCGGGTTGTTGATGATATGGTTGGATTTATTGATATTGCGCCCACAATTCTGGAACTGACCGGAGTTAGTTCTGAAGCAATGTTACCCATTTCAGGAAAAAGTATTTTAAATTTATTGAAATCAAAAAATCAGGGAGTTCTCGATTCTTCAAGAAAATACGCTTTTGCCGGGCGCGAAAGACATTCATCATCGAGATATTTAAACTGGGGCTATCCGGTTCGAACAATCCGAAGTGAAAAATTTCTGCTAAACTGGAATATGAAGCCCAACCGTTGGCCAGCCGGTGATCCACAACGCATAAAACCAAATTCGGGAGGAGAGCTTTTACCCATATTTGGTATTGATGAAAACGGTAAACATCATTCCGATTGGGCTTTTACCGATATCGATGCCGCACCCGCAAAATCTTTTATTATTGAAAACCGGAATTATGAGAGTATAAAACCTTATTTCGATTGGGCACATGCCAAACGGCCTGAATATGAATTTTTTGATATTCAGAATGACCCATTTTGCCTGAATAACCTTTCAGGAAAACAGGAATATGCTGAAATTGAAAAGGAATTGAAGATAGAACTTATGGAAGAGTTAAAAAGGTCGGAAGACCCACGTGTGGTTGGCCCCGATAAGGAAATTTTCGATTCCTACCCCCGGTTCAGTCCAATTCGTGAATTTCCCAAACCGTATTAAAGCCAGCAGCAAAATAGTCAACATTTATTTTTGTTAAACAATAGATTTATATTTAATTTTCGAAATAAAAAAAGTAGAAGTATGAGAAATGAACTAACAACAAAATCGAAAAATGCAAATCTTTGGTTGGCATTAATTAAAGGCATTTTAATGATTGTTTTTGGGGTTTGGTTATTGCAATCGCCAAACGAAAATCTTCAGAAACTGAGTATGATTTTTGGGTTTCTGATTTTGGCCGGTGGTTTACTCGAAATAAGCTTTGCATTTAATAACCGGAAAACAAACAGTAAATGGGAATGGACTCTGGTAAGTGGCGTTTTTGACATTTTACTTGGTGCTTTTTTAATGGCAAACCCCGATTTTATTTTGCTTTTAATTACCCTGCTAATTAGTTTGTGGCTGTTTTTCAGGGGAGTTTTATTACTTCGCACTGCTTTGGCTTTTAAAAGGGCATACAACAAAAACTATATTTATCCGGTCATTTTTGGAATTTTGCTGATTATCATTGCCGCCATTCTCATCTGGCACCCCGAAATATTTGGAATCACTCTCGCATTTTGGACTGCGCTGGCCTTCATCATCGTTGGCATATTCCATATTTTTTTAGTGTTTAAATTTTCCACTACCGGAAATTGAATAAAATGAAATTGATTCACTTTGAAATCTGATTTTGTGTGAAACGAAATAATAAATTTTTATAAACTAAAACTATTCAAAATGATTAAAATCATCACTTTAATTTCGATGTTATTTATTGGCAATTTGATTGCCTTTGCGCAGCGGGTGGGTTCTTCTCCCGAGTATATAAAGTCCTTAACTTCTGAATGGAAAGGGGAACGCTTCCCCGATGGACGGCCAAAAGTGCCGGATGCAATTCTTGAGAGGTTAAAAAATATCTCTGTTGAAGAAGCCTGGAGTGTGTTGCGAAATAAGGGTTATAATAACCAGTATGAAGGCGACTGGACAATAATCAATCCCGATGAACCAATGACTGGCAGGGTAGTTACCGCCCAGTACCTGCCCTTGCGTCCTGATATGGATAAACAGATAAAGGAACAGGGAAAAGCTGAAGGAAGAGCACAAAAAGGTGGTACCAATTCGTGGCCGATTGATATTCTGATAAATGGCGATGTTTATGTGGCCGACAGTTACGGCAAAATAGCCGATGGTACGCTGATTGGGGATAACCTGGGAAATTCAATTTATGCAAAATCGCAGCGGGGAGTGGTTTTTTATGGTTCGGTCAGGGACCAGGAAGGTCTGTCGGAAATCAAAGGATTTAACGGATGGATTAAAGGCTCCGACCCATCATTCATTCAGCAAATGATGCTTACTTCCATCAATGTTCCAATCCGTATCGGGCGGGCCACCGTTTTGCCAGGTGATGTGGTTCTGGCTAAAAAGTTTGGGGTTGTTTTTATTCCGGCGTATTTGGTTGAGGAACTTGTTATTACTTCCGAAGTAACTGCTCTGCGCGACGAGTTTGGCCATCAGCGGCTCCGCGAAAGGAAATATCTTGCCGGTGAAATTGACAGCGAATGGACAGAAGAAATTAAAAAGGATTTCCTGAACTGGCTGAATAATTACCCCGGAAAATTGCCAATGACAAAAGAAGAACTGGATAACTACCTGAAAGAAAGGAATTACTAATCGGGTTCATCGCCTAACTGTATAAATTTAAACTTAAACAAATCTGTTATGAAAAGTATAATACAGCAAATTGCTGAGCAAAACAAATTGCGTGAATCAGCTCAAAAAGAAATTGTGTTAGCTGAAATAGAGAATCCTTCAACAAGTAATAACCGGCGAAACTTCCTGAAGAAAACAGCCCTCGGAGGCATCACAATAGGCGGATTACTTGGTCTTTCGATAGAAGATACAGTTGCACAAACTACTTCAAATGTATCTCGTGCATCAAGTCCTTCTGAATTAAAAATAACCGACATGCGTTACGCATTAACCGCCGTGATGGGAGGTACTGCAATTATTCGGATTGATACCAACCAGGGAATTTACGGATTAGGTGAAGTCAGGGACGCTGCAGATGTTCGATATGCCCTGATGTTGAAAAGCCGAATTTTGGGGCTGAATCCATGTAACGTGGAAATGATTTTCAAAGTTATCAAACAGTTTGGGGGACAAGCCAGGCAGGCTGGCGGAGTGTGTGCTGTTGAAATGGCGCTTTGGGATATTGCCGGCAAAGCTTATGGTGTTCCTGCTTATCAACTGTTAGGAGGGAAATACCGCAACAATATCAGATTATACGCCGATACTCCGGAAGGGAAATCTCACGAGGATCAAACTGAAAAAATCAGGTATCGCATTGAAGAACAGGGCTATACCTGGCTAAAGATGGACCTTTCCATCAATTCATTAAAAGGTATCCCCGATACTTTGGTGAACAGTGAGTTTTGGGATGGAGCCACCGGACAATACGACCTTCGAAAATACATGGGTTACGGAAACACCAAACACCCATTCACGCAAATACAAATTACAGACAAAGGACTTGAAGAACTTTGTAAAATAGCAGAACATACCCGCGAACATATTGGTTGGGAAATCCCGATTTCAACCGACCATTATGGCCATTTCGATTTGAATAACGCAATTCGGCTTGGCAAGGCAATAGAGAAATACAGGCTGGCCTGGCTTGAAGATATGGTTTCGTGGGAATATACCGAACAGTGGAAAACGATTACTGATGCATTGGAAACGCCAACTACCACAGGTGAGGATATTTACCTGTTGCAATATTTCAAACCACTTATTGATAATCATGCCGTTGACATTGTTCACCCCGATTTAGCTTCTTCTGGTGGTTTGCTGGAAACCAAACGAATTGGCGATTACGCGGAGGAACATGGAATTGCAATGGCCATGCACCAGGCAGGAACACCGGTTTCGTTTATGGCTAATGTTCATTGTGCCGCGGCAACCCAAAATTTCCTCGCATTGGAACATCATTCGGTTGATTTGCCCTGGTGGGAAGATTTGGTACGAATGACCGACGGAAAACCAATTATTGTTAAAGGATTTGCTCCTGTGCCTGAATCTCCCGGACTTGGGATTGAACTGAATGAAGATGTGGTTAAAGAGCATCTTCACCAGCGGGATAAGAGCTTTTTTGCCCCAACTGATGAATGGAACGATAAACGATCGCACGACCGGACCTGGAGTTAAATAACCTTTGATTATGAAGAAAATAAACGTTTATCTGCTGGCGCTTGGCTTTGCAGCATTGTTACTAATTGTTTCCCTTGTTTTTATTTTTTCCGGAAATTTTGCAGCTTCGGGGCCTTTTCTGATATTATTTTTTATTTCGCTGGCATTGGCTGTGAGGGGATATCCGTTATTTAAAAGTTTTTCATACACTATTTGGATTTTTACAGCGGTTACCGCTTCCATGTTTTACCCGCAGCATTTTACATCGCTTAGTGGATTTCAGTTTAAACTTTTAATTGTGCCTTTATTGCAGGTAATCATGTTTGGCATGGGTTCACAAATGAGCCTGAGCGATTTTACAGGTATAATTAAAATGCCCAAAGGAGTAATTATCGGTGTTGGCGCCCAGTTTTTGATAATGCCTTTTGTAGCTTTGGCAATTTCTATGATTTTTAAATTTCCTGCTGAAATTGCTGCAGGGATTATCCTGATAGGCTGTGTTCCCAGTGGTTTGGCGTCAAATGTAATGTCGTATATCGCCAAAGCAAACATAGCATTATCTATAACTATAACGGCTATTTCAACGCTTCTTTCACCTTTTACAACTCCTTTTCTGATGAAAACGCTTGGAGGACAGTTTATTGAAGTTGATTTCTGGAGCATGATGCTCGATATTTTAAACATGATTATTCTTCCGATAATCGCCGGTTTTATTTTTAACCTGTTCAACGAAGGAAAGGAAAATTTAAAATCAAAACTTATACAATTGACCGTATTTCTAATTATTATAATACTCACCAATTTGGTTTATATGAAAGCAAAAGACACTGATTTATATGGTTTTCTCATTGCTTTTGCCAAATCAATGAGTTGGTTTTATTTTCTTCCGATGATTGGCGCTGTCGTGCTTCGTCATTTTCTGAAAGGAGATAAAAAGCTGATGGGTTCAATTCTATCCCTGATTTCGATGGTTGGAATTGCCGTAATTATAACGATAATCACTGCTGCTGGCCGCGACAGTCTTTTGAAGGTTGGAGCGTTGCTCCTGTTAACAAGTGTGCTTCACAATTTATCAGGATACTCTTTGGGTTACGGTGTGTCTTGGCTTTTCGGAATGCCCGAAAAAGACCGCAGAACGATTGCTTTTGAAGTGGGAATGCAAAATGGCGGCCTGGCCTCGGGTTTGGCGCTGCAAATGGGAAAAATTGCAACCGTCGGACTTGCCCCTGCCATATTTGGCCCGTTAATGAATATAACCGGTTCGGCGCTGGCAAGTTGGTGGAGGGGTAGACCGACAAAAGAGTAAACTGAAATCGGCAATATTCACTTTTTATCCAAACTCCCTATCAATTCGTAAGCAATTTTTGTGCTTTCAATTCGCATCATGCTTTCTTCGGCGCTGCCATAACTGAGAAGGTTGATGCTGCCGTACCAAACTATTTTTTGGTCGAAAATGGCAAATTTCTGGTGAATGTTTGATTTGAAAGCGAGGTGTATTCCAGCCATTTTTAATTGTTCAATTGACTCTTTCCATGAGGATAAATCTTTATTCGTGAAATCGCTGTCAGGCCGGGTGACAACTGTAACATTTACTTTATTGGCAATGGCAAAATCCAACTCCAGAATCATTTGTTGTGTTCGTCTTTTGGTAACAAACGGACTTACAATCAATATTTCGTTACTGGCTTTCAGAATATCATTCGAAAATACAGGAAGGAAATTGCTTTTATCAAAAATGATATCAACGTTTTCATTTTCATTAGGTGGTTTCTGGTTTGCAAAAATTTCTCCCTTTGCTTTGTACCCTATGGATGCATAACCTGAAAGTCGCCTGTTATACATTTTTTCAAATACCTGAACATGAATATCTACATAATCGTAAATAAGCACTTCATTTTTTCCTGCAAATAACCGGTGAAGCCTTCCTGCATATTGTTGCAGGGTACCCTTCCATGATATTGGCATCGCCAAAAATAATGTATCAAGGCGGGGTTCGTCAAAACCTTCACCAATAAATCTTCCGGAAGCCACCAAAACAATTGGTTTATCGGTTGAAGCGCTTGTAATTTTTTCAAGTGTTTTTCGGGTTTCTTTTGTTCCCATACCTCCGGTTACTGAAATTACATCAGATATTGTTTTCCCAATTTCTGTTGACAGAATTTTTACATGTTCAACCCTTTCTGTTATAACCAGACAATTTCTTCCGTTGTTATAACATTCAATTACATCAACCGTAATTTGCTGGTTTCGGATTTCATTGGTCACCAAGGCCGAATAAAGTTCCTGAATGGTCCAGTCTTTCTCTTTTTTTTCATTTAAACTGTGAATTCTGAAACTTGTAAACCGGGGAATTATGTAATGCTCAAACGGCCTTTTTTCTGCCTGTTTTTTTGCATCGTCCCGAAATCTGATTGGGCCGCAATGCATGAATATGATAGGGTGGTGGCCATCTTTGCGCTCAGGTGTTGCACTTAATCCGTAAACAAATTCTGCATTCACATTTTTTAAAATCATTTCGAAACTAAAGGCCGGAACATGGTGACATTCATCCACAATCACCATTCCGTAGTCTTTCACAAATTCCTTTACTTCGCCCATTCGGGTTAGCGATTGCATGATGGCAATATCAATTATTCCTGTTCTTATTTGTTTGCCATCACCTATTTGTCCAATAGTATTTTTGTGATTTTTGTTCGATTGTTTTTCAGGTTCCACCTTTTCGTTAATCGTCAGAAATTCAGTAAGTTTTTCTTTCCACTGATTAACCAAACTAACTTTGTTCAATAAAATCAGGGTGTTTATTTTTCTTTCTGCAATAATCTTGATTGCTGCCACAGTTTTGCCGAATGCAGTAGTTCCACAAAGTACGCCTGTATTATTTGCAAGCAATTCACTAACAGCCGCAGGTTGTTCATCCCGAAGAGTTCCTTTAAAAGTTACGTTAATTTTCCGACCTTGATTGGTTTTAAATACCCAATCTGTTTTTACATTTATTTCTTTCAATAAATCTTTCAGGTCGTTTTCACAACCTCTCGGCAAACACAAATACTCCTCAGTTTCGTCGGCACACGAAATTATTCTGGGTTTGTTAAAAGTGGAAAGCCGCATGGCCTGTGCTTTATAAAATTCAGGATTTTTAAAGGCAGCCAAACGTTTCATCCGGTTCAATGCTTTTTGAGAAATACCTGCTTTTGGAATAAATAGCATATTGGCTTGTACGATTTCAACGGTATCAGGGAAATCCTTGTTTTGTAAAACAACTTTGCTTGTTTCCCATGGTTTAGGCATTTCCTCTGTATCTTCTTTTAATGTGCCGAGTTCGTTTCCCTTACATAACTTAGCAATTAAGGTTTCAATATTATCTTCTGTTAATTTTCTGATGGAAGATAGGAAAGACCATTGATCTTCATAAAATTGGAAAGCATCATCAATAAAAACGCTGTTATTGTTTTCCCTGGCAGCTTTTTGTAAAGGAAGGGCAATTAAATTGCCAAAACCTCCTTTGGGCATGGTATCCTGATTGGGGAACAACCTGTCATAAGACTTAAATGCAATTTCATGGCGCTGATTCATAGCATAAGTAAGCATAGCACTTCCAAATTTGCGGGCCAGTGTAGCTTGAATCGGTTGATCGAAAAAAAACCATGCGTGGGAGCCATTTCCTGAACGGGAGCGTTCAACAGCATAAGGAATTTCAAATTGCAGGCACACTTTTCGCAGTACAGAGATATCTTTTTTCCACCCTTCATCATCGAAGTCAATTGCCAAAAACCAGCAGGTTTCATCCGTAAGCAGGGGATAAACACCGGCAACAATATTTCCGCGCAGATGATTTTCAATAACCTGTTTGTTCAGTTCAAGATAATCTTTATGATTACAAACCGAACATTTTATCTTTGGTTTCAGACAGATACCTGGAACCCATTCATTGCCGCAGGCCGGAGAATAGCCCGAAGTTTGTAGTTTTTTGTTTTCCCATCGTTTGGCATAAATATCCTCACGGCCTCTGAAAAGAGACATGTAGAGTTCAATTTTTTCAGTTGCAGAAGAATATTTATTAACTATTTCTTTTACCCCTTTATCGGAAATTTCTGATTGAACGGTAAAATCAACCGGTTGTTCTTCAATAAGTAATGAATTGTTCTTGCTTGCCTCAAAACCACTGCCATGCTCAGACTTTAACCGTTCTATGGTTTTTCTTAGCATTTGGTTTTCTTCTTTCAGTAGCAAATAATTGTTCAACAATTCATCGAAATCCATATAGTCAGCTATCAAGCGTTACAAATCAAATTTGTATGCAGGAATTACATCTATTTTATAATCACCATCAATAATTTTATCAGTTTGATCAATGGTAATAATTACACCTTCCTTGAGGCTAAAAAAACGGAGCGCGGAAATAAGTCCATTTATCTCCCTTTCCTGATTATCGCCATTTATTTCATAACAAACCTGAATTGCGAAGTAAACTTCATTTAGTTTATAAATGAAATCACATTCAGACTTGCCATCCGAAAAATACCAGATATCTTTTGTTTTCCGCCTGATACCCCAAAAAATAGTATTTTCAAATTTTCTGCCCAAATCTTTTGATGCTGAAATTGATGCAACATTTACCAATCCGTTATCAATAACATATATTTTCTTTTCTGAAAGCATTTGTCCTTTAACTGACCATGAAAACCTCGAAACCATATTCAACAGGTAGCTCGACTCAAAATAGGATAAATATTCCAATACAGTTGATGAAGATTTTACACCTATCACATGGGTCAATTTGCTTGGACTGACAAGTTTCGCAGTATTCGACATCATATAAATACAAAGTTTTTTCAAGCCTGAGATATCACGTATTCCATATCGGGAAGCGATATCGCGATGAATAATGTCCTCAATCAGAGAACTAAGCAGTTCACTGTTTTCTGTTTTGAGAAATTCGGGAAAACCTCCTTTTTCAAGGAATTTGATATAACTACCCTTATTGTATTTCAAGGAATAAAATGAACAAAACTCTTTATAACAGAATGGAAAAAGTTCTTTGGAGATATGTCTCCCTGTTAAGTTTGTTCCTAATTCAACGCTTAACATTCGCGCATTTGAACCTGTAATAATTACCCTGATTGATTGATCCAATTTTTGCCTGACATACAACTCCCAACCATTAATAATTTGAATTTCATCGAAAAAAAGTATTTTCTTATTACTCTCCCTGATAATTTCATCAAGTAATATAAAATCTGTTGTTGTAAATTCATAAAGCCTGATATCAGCAAAATTGAAATAAAACACATCGTCAATTTCATTCCTGATATATTGATGAAGCAATACACTTTTCCCACAACGCCTAATTCCTGAAACAACCAGTGCATGAGTGTGTACTACTGGTAATAAATTTAATAATTCTCTTGTGATTCCCAATTCAAAAGAATACAAAATATCTTTTTGCTCTTTTACAACTGCTTGTATTTCTGAATATTTCATATTTCATATTTTATCACATTACTAGTGATATAAATAATTCATTACAAATGTAATAAATATTTCATTAGTATCATATTATCATTAATTCGGCGAGTATTATTTTGGGTATATTAAATTGCATAATGTTTCGTGGTGGCACATATTTTCACTTTCAGCAGCCGGGATTGCTGTTGTCAGCCCAAAATATTTTCGGTGTTGATATTGTACCTCCTTTCTTTGTTATTATCGGTTGACCTGAATGTTCCGGAGCAGGCGTTCTCCGTTCGGGTTTATTCCAACCTTACCTGATAGCGTTTGCCCAGCATCTTTTTGTATTGGCCACTTCCATCAAACGGTACAGGTCTTCCACCGCATCCATGCCCGGGAGCCTCAGTTTGAAAGCCCGCTGGTAGTTTTTCCTGAACATGGCTTCTCTGCGGTCATTGTCGAAAGCGTTGCGGCTGCCTTCTTTGAAAACGAACAAGCATCATACCGCATACCACAAGCTCTGTTAGTGAGTAATCTTTTCGTTTGCGCGGGTCATTGAGTCCCATGATTTTTTCTGCCAGCCCAGGAAAACCCGACTGGATGGTTTTGGCAATTTTACACCAGCGACCGAATAGCATATTCTGTTGTTTTTCCCAGAATGGCGACAATTAATTGTTTTCTGGTTTTGACGGTTTAAAGGCATAAAATATTTATATAAAAAGATAAGATTATCTTTTTATAAAGTTCTCATTAACTTTGTTCTTGAAAATTAAGAGCAGTTTAAAATGATTACGGGAAATGATAAAGGAATAAACCAACCAAAAAAGAATGAATCTCCAATAGAGAAGAAGGAGATTAAGAAAATAGTTGCAAAACCAGTTCAGGGACCAACCCGTTTCTTTTTTTCTTCTTTTTAATTTCTTAAGAATTTGTTACTTTCACAACATTGTCATTTCAATGCCTGAAGCAAATTGCAGCTTTTTTACCTACTTAATGCCTATCAGATTCTTTATTTTTTCCAACTGGTTGTCATATTTATCCGGATTTAAATTCCTGACTGTTTTTTCGAATAATTGATGATTGTTGTACAATTCGGTAAACAAAAACCATTTCAGTTTTTCATTGTTTATATTGTTAAGATGTTTATTATTATCTGTTTCCGGAATTGTATCAAGTAGATATCCCACAACTTTTTCGTACAGTTTATCTTTCGATCTGAAATAGTAATTCAGTGCAGCATTGTTAGCGCCTGATAATTCGGTGATTTTTCGGATTTTTGTTCCATGATACCCGTACAAAAGGAAAATCTCGCAGGCTGACTGAAATATTCTTTCCTCGGTGTTCAATTCTTTTTCTGTCATTTTCCTGTTGTTATTAATAGTATATAATTACAGATATATAATATTAACCTTTATCTTTTTGTCGCCCAGCACATTAAAAGAGGCTTTTGAAAATGTAGGCCGGTTTGAAAAACCAATGGATTGAAAATTGGAAAAACCGATACCTTCTTTGGGGAAGATGATTCCTTTCTTAATTTTTCCGTCATTGTTTTCATCGTGCAAAATATTCACCGCATATTTTCCTTCCGGAAGGTTTTCGAATGTTACAGTCGATGCCCCGTTAACAATTTTTCCGGTAAGTTTTTTGAAATACTTTTTGTAATGCTCATCGGGGAATGCATCTTCTCTGTTATATAAGGCGAATTGTACAGTACCTTCTGAATTTCGCAATTCGCTCACATCAATTGTTAATGAGCAGGTTTCCTGCTTTTGATTACTGAATGAAGAAAGCATTAGGATTGTCAAAAATGAAAGAAGGATTTTGATTGCTTCCTTCATTTGATTTCTCCCTTCCTATTTGCGATTTTCTCCTTAATCCGATCCACCACGTAGTAAACCATCGGAACTAAATAAACTGTCAAAATCATAGACGAAAGCAAACCTCCGATGATTACCCAGGCCAGGCCGTTTTTCCATTCGCTGGCTGTACCTTTAGCCAATGCAATGGGCAACATTCCGATTGCCATAGAAAGCGTGGTCATTAAGATTGGGCGCATACGCTCTGTGCCTGCAATAATCAATGCCTCTTTATAATGCTTGCCTTGCGCTTTTAACTGGTTGGTAAAATCCACAATCAGGATCGCATTTTTTGTTACCAGCCCCATGAGCATGATTAATCCCAACTGTGCAAACAAAGTCAGATGG
>Ga0210024_1001071_pt1 | contig 24964 bp, 20 predicted proteins | sample CryGeymeta201525_FD_183988 | JGI IMG/M metagenome (GOLD analysis project Ga0210024, IMG submission 183988) | Groundwater microbial communities from Crystal Geyser aquifers in Utah, USA - Crystal Geyser metaG 2015-25 (SPAdes) (version 2) | ecosystem: Environmental > Aquatic > Deep subsurface >...
TCGCCGCTGCCCCGCGCCGGGGACCAAGAGAGTCGCTACGAACTGACTCAGCGCTTTCAGCGTGTCCTTGAGAACTGGGGGTATCGTAAGGTCGTGGTCATCATTGATCGCGTGGACGAACCTCAGTTCGTCAACAGCGACCCGCGGAAGATGCGGGAACTGATTTGGCCGATGCTTAACAACAAGTTTCTTCAGCAAGAGGCGTTCGCCCTCAAATTCCTGCTCCCCTCCGAACTCGGCGACCAGCTCCAGCGCGAGGACCCGGAGTTCTTCAAGGAGGCTCGGCTCGACAAACAGAACCTGATCAGGCGGCTCGAATGGACCGGCGCCACCCTTTACGACGTCTGCACCCGGCGCTTGAAGGCCAGCCAAGACCCCGCTGCCCAAGCGGAGAAGCTCACAAGCCTCTCGGACCTGTTCGACGACGACGTTTCCTCGACGGACCTGATCAACGCGCTCGATCACATGAAGCAGCCGCGCGACGCTTTCAAACTCCTGTATCAGGTGATCCATGAGCATTGCCTCGACCACCCGGACGACGCACCGGTGTTCCAAATCCCGGCGCTGGTTCTCAACAAGGTCCGTAAGCATCAGACCACCCGTCTGGAGGATCTTGAGAAGGGCATCTCCCCCGGCTAAGATGCTAGGCAACGAGTAAACGCGGCAAAAGAAGAGCATCTCCACAGGAGACTCGCATCCAGCGGGCGGGGCCTCGGCAGGGTGGGGCTGCTTCCGCCGTCTGCGGCTTGCCTACGACTCACCATGGCGGCAGCGTTGATCGCCAAATTCCCATGAAGTCTCCGACTACTCGTGGCGAATTGGGTGTGGCGAGGCAACAAAACCCTCAGCACTGACGGCCTCGAACAACTTTACTGCACCGAAAAAATCCACCTTGGAAAAAACGGTAGCTCGACCAGTTACCGCATCGAAGCCGTCTACACCGGCAACCGCCGCGAGACGCTTTTGAAAGGTCTAACAGACCCTAACCAAGCCCTCACCTGGGAACGTGCCAACTTCGGCGACCTCACCACCGGACTCATCCGCGCCGACCTTCCCTCGGAAGTTTAATAAACTCGATCACCATTCAAGCCGTCACTGCCGTCATCCTCCCGCTTCCGCAATCACCCGGGCCAAAGTTCCAAGCTCCGGAGTCGCGACCCTTTTCAGCTCCGCGTCCTTGTCCAAATCGATGAAGTACAAGCCAAAGTCCGTATTCGGATCGAAGGCGTGACCCCATTCCCGATTCGAGGTAATCGACCACCAGATATAGGCTTTTACCGGCACACGCTTCGCCAGCGCCTGCTCCACTTCCCTCAGGTGAAGCCGCATGTATTCCTCCCTCGAAATTCCACCCGCACTCGGCGGGCAGCCGTTCTCCACGATTAACAAATCCTGATCAGGAAACCACCGGTGAAAACGGCGCAGAGCATGGAACAAGCCCCGCGCCCACACCGGAGCTTTGATAAATCGACCATGTGCCGCCTCCTCTAACAGGCGAAAACGATTCAGCCGCCACGTCGGCAAACCCCAATAATAATCCAGTCCGACAAAGTCCTGCGCCCCGATCGCTTCATCCGGACAAAGTTCCTCCGCCAGCTTCCCTTTGATCCCCAAATACCACCAGTTCGCATTCGCGATCAAACTCGTCGTCCCCCAAAACCTCCACGCCCAATTTAACCAACCCATCTTTGTTTCAAAACGTAAAGCCCCCTGAGGAGTCAACTCCCCACCGACCAAATCCACCTCACCCCGCCCTCTAACAAGTGGCTTCCCCGTCGTAAACTTGAACAGCGCCTCGCTCATCCGCCGATGGCACGCACCCCAATCCATCAGCATCTGCAGCCAGGTCGGAAACCCCGTCACCAGAGGATTCACACCCACCTTCGCCCCCTCTCGTTTTCCCCGGATCACCCGCCGCGCCCGCGCATGAGCACGGAAAAGATTCGGCACCAACTTCCCCACGGCCGCCGCCTCCGCATCCACCGATGAACCCTGCGGCAACCCAGGCGGCATAAAATAGCGATTCTGCCACCACGGCTTGATGTAGCCAAAAGTCAGCTGGCTCGGCTCATTGAATGTGATCCACCAATCCACCAGATCGCCCATCCCTTCCGCCACCTTCTCCGCATACCTCGCAAATAGATCCGGAAACTCGTCACCAATCATCCCCCCATAATCCCGCTCAAGCCACACCGGCCAGACAAAGTGATGCAAGGTCACCATCACCTCCATCCCATGCGATCTCACACACCCCGCGACCCTCCGATAATGCCCCAGCGCCTCATTATCGAAACTTCCGCACTCCGGCTCCATCCGGGCCCACGCGACTGAAAATCGAAACAACTTACAACCCATCGCCGCCGCATTCGCGATGTCCTCTTCGTACCGATTCCAAAAATCCGTCGCCCGCCCCCGCGGCGTCAGCCGCTGCGTCCGTTCCCACAAATCCCACACATCCTCCCGCGCCGAATCATGGGCTTCCACCTGATGATCCGCATTCGCCGTGCCGAAAAGAAAACCCGTGGGAAAGCCCATGCGCCTCCAACCTATTCATGATCCCCACATGTCAAAGCCAAACCCGTGACGAAGCTTCCACGCTTCGCCTCACCACCACCACCGATGATCACCCCACCAAACCCGAAGCGGCGGACTAACCAGCAAGCACCTCCAGCATTCCTGGCAAACTGACAGCCTCGATTCCATCTCCTAGCGAGAAACTCGATGGATCTCATCAAGAATCACCAACTTGTCCCGATGACGCGACAAGTAATCCGCCGGGGCGCTCCACTTGGCCAAATCTGCCGGATGGTCTAAATCCAGATACATGATCCCATGGACCTACGCCCAATCAGGGCGCTCGGCTTCAAAAGCCACCTGCTCACCCGTGCGCGGGTGCACGAAGGACAGCTTCCACATGTGAAGTCGGATCGCTGGAGCATCCGTATCGAAGGCCCGCGTCTCATCTGGCAAGCGGCCACGAACGAACTCAGGCTCCCCCACAACTGGAAATCCAAGGCGGGAAAGATGAATTCGGATTTGATCCGTGCAGCCCGTTCCCGGCACCGCCTCAAGCAAAGCCGTCCCATCATCTCGATACTCCAGAACTTTGAAATCCGTGCGCGATGGCAGAACGACCTCATCTTCACCCTCCCTTGGCTTGGACTCACAAGGGATTGGCGAGTCACAGAAAAAATGATCCTGCCCCGGCTGACCGGTCACCAACACAAGAAACACTCTCTCCGCATCGCCTTCGATCAACTGCCGCTTGAGCACCCGACAGAGATGCCTCGTCCGGGCGAAGACCACCAAACCCGTCATGCTCGTCTCCAACTGATTCACTGCCCGGGGAACATGCGGCAGCTCACACACTTGGTTCATCAGATACTGCAGCGTGTTGCGATGAAAGGGCCCAAATTCAGCCATCGGAAGCGGTGCCGGTTTCCGCACCACGATCAAAGCATCGTCCTCGTAAATCACCCGAATGTCCGCAGACACCCACGGCTCCGCTTTCGGCGGAAAAATCTGAATCACCCTCTCACCCGCACGCACGACATGATCCTTTGCTCTCGCCACCCCGCGGTAAGTCACAAAGCGTCCCGCAGCGCACCACTCCTCGAGTTCCAGCGGAGGAACTTGCGGAAACAAATCAATCAGCGTTTCTAACAACTCCCGTTTGTCATGACTCGCCGGAACGGTCATCGCTCGCCGATTCTCCTGCGCCACCGAGCCAGGCAAAGGATCGCACAGCGCCTGCAGCTTCGCCTGCCGTGAAGCAACGCGCTCCGCAAGCTTGTCAGCTTCGTCAACATGGCAATGCGGACAGCTCACGCCCTTCACATATCTCGGATCCTCCTGTTCTTTGCGATTGAGCGGTGCCTGACAGGCGAAACAAACCGCGTGATCGCTTTCATTCAACCCGGGGTCCACGCCCACCCGTTGATCAAAGACAAAACAATCCCCATCGTAGTGCTCGCCACCACATTCCTCGAAGTATTTCAGAATGCCCCCATCAAGCTGATAGATATTCTTGAAGCCCTCCATCTCCATGAACGGCCCCGCCTTCTCGCAGCGAATCCCACCCGTGCAAAACATCACCACCGGCTGCTCCTTCAGCTCCTCCGGCAGCTTCCTTACCGCATCGGGAAATCCACGGAAGGTCTTGATGTCAGGATCGATCGCCCCCTTGAAAGTCCCGAGCTTCACCTCGTAGTCGTTGCGCGTATCGAGCAGCGTCACTGGCTTCCCTTCATCCAGCCACCGCTTCAGCTCCTTCGCCGTGATTTTCGGCGAAGTGTAATCCGCCGGACGCACCGTCTCGACCCCGAAGGAAATGATCTCCTTCTTAATCCTCACCAGCATCCGGTTGAACGGCTGGGAGTCGCTCAAACTCACCTTCGGCGTCAGCCCCTCCAGTCCACGAATCGAACGGAGTTTCTCAAGCAAGCGATCGATCGACTCCCCCGCCCCAGCCACGAACAAATTAATGCCCTCAGCACTCAGCAAAATCGTCCCCTTCAACTCCCACTCCTTGCAAGAAGTCAAAAGCTCCTCACGCAGCGATTTTAAGCCGGAAAGCGGAGCGAAAAGGTAGGTGGAAATGTTGGTGACCGCAGACACGACAAATTGACAACACGCGAGACGCCCCGAAGCAAGCGAATCGCCACTCTCTCTTCTACTCGGTCTGCTCGCCGGAAACCCCGCAAAGTCGTTGAATCTCCGCGCCAAGTCCCCGCTTTCACCTCTGAAAATGACCATGCTCAAGCCCATCCCGTTCTTGCCAAGTGCCCGGCTCTCTCCTTCACTCCGCCTCCGGCCATGGCCCTTATTGTCCAAAAATTCGGCGGAACCTCCGTCGGCACCATCGATCGCATGCGCAACGTTGCCGCCCGCATGAAGCGTACCCGCGACGAAGGCAACCAAGTCGTCGCCGTGGTCTCCGCCATGTCCGGCGTCACCGACAAGCTCATTGGCATGGCCAAGGAATTCGGCGACTCGCCGCCCGAACGAGAACTCGACGTGCTCCTCGCCACCGGCGAACAGCAATCCATCGCACTCGTTTCCATGGCTCTCCACGAGATCGGTGTCAAAGCCCTCTCCGTCACCGGTCGCCAAGCAGGCATCCGCACCTCCGGCAGCCACACCCGCGGCCGCATCGAAGGCATCGACCCCGAGTTCATGAAGAAGTCGCTCGAAGAGGGGCACAGCCTCGTTGTCGCCGGCTTTCAGGGCGTCACCCTCGATGGCATGATCCACACCCTCGGTCGTGGTGGTTCCGACCTCACCGCGATCGCCGTCGCCGCAGCTGTAAAAGCCGACGTCTGCCAGATCCTCACCGACGTCGATGGCGTTTACACCTGCGACCCGCGCGTCGTCAAAAACGCCCGTAAGCTCCCTGAAATTTCCTACGATGAAATGCTCGAACTCGCCTCATCCGGGGCGAAAGTCATGCAATCGCGTTCCGTCGAATTCGCCAAAAAATACGGAGTCGTTTTCGAAGTCCGTTCCTCACTCAATGATAACCCGGGCACCATGGTGCTCGAAGAACATCCTGCTATGGAAAACGTCGTCATCCGCGGAGTCTCAATCGAACGCTCCCAAGCCCGCGTCACCATCACCAATATCCCCGATGAACCCGGCATGTCCGGCAAGATCCTCGGTGCCCTCGCTGACGCCGAGATCAACATCGACATGATCCTGTCGAACACCGCCAGCGACGGCATGGCCCGCCATTCCTTCACCATGCACTCGAACGACCTCGGCCGCGCCCAAGCCGCGCTCAAGCCCGTGCTCGCCGAAATCAGCGAAGGCACCAAGGTGGAAACCGAAGCCGGCATCGCCAAACTTTCCTGCGTCGGCATCGGCATGCGTTCCCACTCCGGCGTCGCCGCCACCATGTTCAAGGCCCTCGGCGTGGTCGGCATCAACATCGGCATGATTTCCACCTCGGAAATCAAGATCGCCGTTACTGTCGACGAGACCCGCATCGAAGACGCCGCCCGCGCGGTCCACGACGCCTTTCACCTCGACCAGGCCCCCGTCTGAGCGCAGCGAAGCCAGCTTTTTGGGGCAACGAGCTCATTTGCTGATTGGAATCGTCTGCAAATGGCGTTGTAAGCAAGGAATGAACGAACCCATTTCACGACGCACTGGCATCAAGCTCATCACCGCAGGCACCCTGATCGGGTTTGGAGGTCGCAGCGGATTCGCGGCGGAAAGCGTGCCCACGGCTGATGCTTGGGCGAAGACCCACGACCGCGTCTTCCTCGGCGGAAACTTCTGGGCCAACCCGATGGAGGACTGGAAGGTCAGTGAGGGTGGCGCGGAGTGTATCAGCACGGGGCCGCAGCGGAGCGTGCACTCGTTGACCCATCAACTGACGAAGCATGGAGGCTTCGAAATGGGCGTCACTCTTCAGCGCATCGGAAACCCCGAAAAGGACACCGGGGCAGGCTTCCGGATCGGGATGAAAAGCGAACTCAACGAGCACAAAAGTAATTGTTTCGTGACCAGAGGCTTGGTCGCGGGATGGCGGGGAAATGAGCTGGTCCTTGGGAAGAACAAGACCCCGCTTCGGGTTGCGGGCGACAACAAAAAGTTGGGCCTAGTGCTCAAGGGCATTCCTCAGGGCGACAAGTGCCAGCTAACACTCACCGCTTTGTCTCCGGGATCAAACCATGAATTGGGTTCGGTCAAAGCCACGGTTCCTTTCTCAGAGATTCGTGGCAACGTTTCGATCGCCAGCAATCTTACCGCGGGGGGCTCCCACGGCAACAACGCCGGCAAGGACGGCGTGCGCTACCGTTTCTCGAACTGGACCCTTGGAGGCGAGGCATTCACCGTGACACCAGAAAATCGCTTTGGTCCGATCCTTTGGTCGATGTATTCGCTCAGCGACTCACGGAGTGACGAGGGCTTCGTGATGAAGATCAGCGCGCTGACCGGACCGATGGGGCCGAAGGATCATCAGAACGTCGAGCTCCACATCAAGAAAGACGGTGCGTGGAAATCGCTCGGCGAAGCGAAGCTCGATCCGGACGCCTGGGTCGCCACTTTTCGCATTCCAAATTGGAATGAAAAGGAGGCCACACCCTATAAACTTGTCTATCGTGAAAAGCATCGCGATGGCAGCCAGACGCCGGACGAGTGGACCGGCACGATCAGGGCGAATCCCGAGGGTCGACCGCTGCGCATGGCGGCACTGACATGCCAGAATGACATAGGATTTCCCTATGAACCGGTGACGGAAAACATCCGTAAGCTCGATGCCGATCTGCTCTTTTTCTCGGGCGATCAGATTTATGAAGCGCACGGTGGTTTCGGGATCATTCGGGACCCGGCCGATCGCGCGATTCTCAACTACTTGCGGAAGTATTATCAGTTTGGCTGGTGCTTCCGTGAATCGATGCGGAACAGTCCGACGCTCTGCTTGCCCGACGATCACGACGTTTTCCAAGGCAACATCTGGGGCGAAGGGGGAGCGGCGATGAAGACTGGCGGAAACTCCGGAGCTTCATCGATGGGCGGCTATACCGAACCGGCACGCATGGTCAATGCCGTTCATAAGACCAACTGTGCACACCATCCCGACGCTTATGATCCAACACCCGCCAAGCAGGATATCAGCGTTTACTATGGCGACATGGTTTACGGGGGTGTCAGCTTTGCGATCCTAGCGGACCGCCAGTGGAAGAGTGGACCTGATCGCGTGAATACCGGGGGAGGCCGCAGGGATCACGTGACAGATCCGGATTTCGATACCGCGTCACTTGATAAGCCGGGACTCGTGCTTCTCGGCGAGCGTCAGGAAGAGTTTCTCAAGAAGTGGGCCGACGACTGGCGTGGCCACAGCCTCAAGGCGGTAATCAGTCAGACGGTCTTCTCCGGCATGGCGACTCATCACGGTGGCTATGATGGCTATCTCAAGGGTGACCTCGATTCTGGTGGTTGGCCGCAAACGCCGCGCAATCGGGCGATCGATATCATGCGTCCCTCGATGGCTCTTCACATCAATGGTGATCAGCACCTAACAATGCTCAGCCAGTATGGGGTCAAGGCACAACGTGATAGCAACTGGTCCTTCTGCACTCCTGCCATTTCTGTCGGCTACCCGCGCTGGTGGCGGCCGGATGAAGTGGGCATGCCTCACGAAAATCGACCCAAGCATGGTCGTGCGTTTACTGGAGAGTATCTCGATGGCATGGGCAACAAAGCTTACGTTTATGCAGTTGGAAATCCGATCGCGAGTAAGTCGAAACACCGCTATGAGCGAGCCCATGAGAAGGGAAGTGGTTTCGGTTTTGTCACCTTCGATACCGAGAAAAAGACCTACTACCTCGAGTCCTTCCGTTTCAATGTCGATGCGACCGACGGCAAGCCTGAGAATCAGTTCCCCGGCTGGCCGGTGACGATTCATCAGAAGGAGAATCGGGGTGAGAACGTGTTAGAGTAGCAATCAAACGCCAGCAATATCGCACCTGGGAACTCCCAAGGAAATAAATCCCGGGTGAAATGAGTCGTTTGAATCTGCTTCTGACCGATTCTAGCCCGCTTATAAGGCGCTCGCTGATTTCGAAGAAAGTTAATTTGGGGCTTTCTTAAACAGGGTGCGGGGCCCCATAAGCATCAAACTGGCTGTTTACGCCATTAAGCCAATGCTAACACGACGAATGACTCCAATTTCTCTCAGGGAGGCGACAAGGATGCCGCGCAGTCTCACCACGCAGTGTTTCCTCACCCTGTCCGGCCTCGCATGGTTGCTAGGAATCCCGGCCGCACACGCCGATCCGGTAATCAGCAATATTGAACTTGGGCCCACCCTTGTGACGCTTACCTTCAGCGACAACGGCCATGTATGGGCTGGCGTTCTCAGCAGCGGGCTGGTTGATCGAAATTTCGGATTGGAGCGAATTCGTGCCGAATCAGGGGCACTCCCGTGAGATCGTCAACGCGGTCCGCCTCGCGCTCTATCCTCCCTTTGATGCCACGCGGACGGACATCGTAAATGGGAGCGCCCCGTTCCGCTACAAATACCTCCTCTACAATCATGAGGGCGCGGATATCACTCAGGATTTCGACAACATCGACCAGTGGTTCGGTGAGGCTCAAAAGAAGATCATCTTCGGCGACCCGGATGCGGTTCCTCCCATTCCCCAGGTAAGCAGGGAAAACTCCGCCACCCAACCACGTCATTTACCTCCGGAACTGAATGAGGGAATGGGATTGAACTACCGCGCTCCTCTTCGTCGCTTGCTTGTGCCGGCTCTGTCCGCTCCGTCGGCCTCGTATGTCGTTCTTATTCATCAGCTGGTGGCTTTGCCATCGCTCCGCTCAGGCTATCCCAGTTTGGCTTCGCTCTGTTTATCGCCGTTGCTGCGGCTTGGGCGTATTCTCCTAGCCTTCCTTCCCACGTTTGGTCGCCCTCCCGCAGTTGGCCTCGGATCGTCCTTTTCATCGTTAGCAGTTTCTTTTGTTCTTCGATTTCATTCTATAGACAGGGAACTTGAACCCCTTTTGGTTTCCGTGCATGCTGGGCACACACAAGAGGGCGACCTTCAGGCCCTCGCTCAGGCCCAAGCCGAACTGGCTGGGCTCAACCGTGAGTTGAAGCGGATCGAGTCGAATCGCGACAGCAACGTCGAGGAGACCCAGGGTCGATCTTCAAGATGCGCAACGCCAAGGAGCTCCACGAACTCGTGAGGGCGATGCTGGACTGGGACTCGGCCCGCGTCATCTCAGCACGCCCCTATCCCGATTCGGACAACGACGGCACGCCGGACCCGACCAGAGCCGTGATTTCCCTCAGAGACCACGTCCTTTCACCCAACCCCAAGGATGGGAACCGCGAATTCCCGGCCTTCGCGCCAGAGGGCAAGAAAGATGATGGCTTGCAGCTGGATCTGGAGACCGGCGAAGTGGTGGATCAAAGGGTGCACTTCCGCAGGAAGCTGCGGCGCCTGATCGATCCGGACACCAAGGTGCTGACGATTCCCTTCGATACCACCTTGCTCGCCAGCACCGGTGCCCGCTTCTTCACTGGTCCGAGCGCCAACGCCCCAGGCACCTACCGCGACAAGATTTCCTCGGTGGCAGTTAACATCATCGCCACACCCATGCCCGGAGATCCACCCGTGGTGTCCGGGGAACTTTACTGCGGCGGACAGACTTACTTCCGCACCCGCATCCCCCGCTGGGAAGACCGCAGCATCATTGGCCCGCAGCGCAGTGATCCCGACAACCTCGGCGAACGGGATTTTGGCGGAGAGTTCATCATCTCGACCTTCCACAAGCACGAGCAGCTCGATTTCAACAAGCCGGTGTTCAAGCCCAAGGATCATGACTTCGATATCATCAGCTTCGGCTACAACCAGGACGAGTCCTCCCTCGAGAGATCGAGCGCATTCAAGGAATACAGCGTGGCTGCCACCAAGTGGGAGCTGAAGTTCAACAAGGGCAGCTACAATATCGACCGGATCGAGGACATCCGCGTCATCATCTTGCACAACGCCGCCAACCGGACCGAGGCCACCGCCCCCGCGCCGTAAGCCATCTCCAAACTTCCGACTCACCAAACCATCGACATATTCATGAAGAGCATTCGAACCATCGCCATCGGACTCGCCGTCCTCGGCAGCTTCGCTCTGACCCTGCCCTCTTCGGCACAGGTCATGAACTAGCAGGGCCACAAGCCTGATGTCCGTGAATGCGAAGCTCAGGAGGTGATCGAGTTTTGAGAAAATGACAACAGGCGGTGTGGCACTTGAGGCTGCGCCGCCTTTTCATTTTCTGTGCGAATGGGGAAGAGGCCAGCGAACGATCTCCGGAGTCGGCTTCGAACGCATCTCTTGAAATATGGTTTCTGGCACCGCGTAGTGAGAGGTCGCCAATCCCATGAAAATTCCATTCTTAATCTTGAGTCTGAGCTGCTGCGGATTTGCGGCGGGCACCACGCTGCTTGTTGAGGCAGAAACCTTTGCTGAGAAAGGCGGGTGGATGGTGGATACCCAGTTCATTGAGTCGATGGGCTCGCCGTATTTGATCGCTCATGGCATGGGCACGCCGGTCGCGGATGCGAGCAGCAAAGTGGAGATTCCCGAGGAAGGCAGCTACAAGGTCTGGGTGAGGACGCTCGATTGGTCGGAGCGAATGGGGCGGGCCGAGGGAGCAGGGCGCTTCCGCATGGAAATCGATGGCAAGCCGCTCGGTGCTGAACTTGGAAAGGGCAAGCCAGAGTGGGATTGGGAGCTCGTTGGCAGCGCGGATCTGAAGGCGGGATCGACCACGCTGACGCTCAAGGATGGCGGTGGATTCGATGGTCGGGTGGATGCAGTGATTTTGAGTAGTGAGTCTGGTTTCACACCGCCGACAGTCGGAACTTTGGCCGAGCGGACGGCGTGGAAAATCGATGGTGTGCCGGAGATGGCGGGAGACCTTGGTGACTTTGATGTGGTGGTGATCGGTGGGGGTTATGGCGGATTGGGGTCAGCCATCTCCGCAGCACGGATGGGGGCGAAGGTGGCGCTGATCCAGAATCGAAAAGTGCTCGGAGGAAACGGTTCGTCGGAGATCCGTGTGTGGGCGAAAGGGAATTTTCCACCGAATAAGTATCCGCTTGCCGAGATCGTTCAGGAGTTCACGGACTCGGCGAAAGCCTCGCCCGCTCCGGGTGAGCAGTTCGAGGACGCGAAGAAGGAGCAGATCGTGCGCGCGGAGGAGAACATCACGCTGCTCCTCGGGCACCACGCTTACGGCCTGGAGATGGATGGAGAGAAGATCGCTTCGGTGAAGTTGTTAGAGATTGAGGCGGGTAAGGTGAAAACGATCTCCGGAAAGTTCTTCGTCGATTGCACGGGCCATGGCTTCATCGGGGACTGGGCGGCGGCGGATACGACGATGGAGGAGAAAGGTCGCATGGGCATGAGCAACATGTGGATGTGGGAAAATACCGACGGCCCCGTGACTTTCCGTGAAGAAGCCTGGATGCTTCCATTCAAAGACGACGACTTTCCCTACCCCGTTCGTCATCATGCCGAGTGGTTCTGGGAAGGTGGCTACGACATGCATCCGATCAAGGAGCTGGAGCAGACCCGCGACTGGAATCTAACCGTTTCCTACAGCGCTTGGAATGCGATGAAGAATCATGGGGTGCATGCGGCGCGCGACAAGAACGCGCATAGGAATGCCAAGATGACGTGGCTGGCCTACGTCGGAGGCACGCGTGAAACGCAGCAGATTCTCGGCGATGTGGTGCTCACGGGTGAGGACGTGATTGCGAAGAAAGATTTCCCGGATGCCTGCGTGCGCACCACTTGGACGATCGACCTTCACGAGCCTCAGGACAAATACGTTCAAGCGGCTCCGGAGCGTCCGTTCATTTCGAAAGCGATCCATGATCGGCGGGTCGATCGCGCGGTCGGCTACCCGATTCCCTATCGTTGTTTTTACTCAAGGAACGTGCCGAACCTGTTCATGGCGGGCCGCAATATCAGCGTGGATCGTTATGCGCTTGGGACGATTCGGGTGATGAACACGATCGGTATGATGGGCGTGGTGGTTGGAAAAGCGGCGGCTCTGGCGACAGTCTATGACTGCACCCCAAGGGAGATTTACGAGAAACACCTCGACGAAGTGAAGCAGCTCTGGCTTCTCCCGGGGAAGCATCGCTTCGAATCGCTTGATGAGCTCCGAGGATCCCTCAAAACCGAAAAGTCCGAGTAGTCGCTCTTCGCGACTTCCAAGGATCGCGATCCCCACGTGGCGGATCGCGCTGCTGGTGGCGGCCTTCTTTTGCCTTCACAAGGCACATCGGATGCGGGTCGAGAAGATTGAGCATGGTCTTGATGAGAGCTGGATTGAAAAGGTGCAGGCCTGGCTTCCGGCAGCGGATCGTTTCGGTGAGTCGGAAGAGGATGACTTACTGACCGCGGTGCTTGATGCCAATGACGAGTTGCTGGGCTGGGCGACGCAGACCTTTCCCGAAGCAGAAGAAGTCACCGGCTATGCGGGCTCGAGTCGTCTGCTAGTGGTCTTCAATCCGGATCGGCGGGTGATCGGGAGTGCGTTGCTGGCGAGTGAGGACACTGCGGGTCATGTCGATAAGATCCGGAAGGATGATGGCTTCTTTAGCCAATGGAACGGACGCCATGCGGCAAGTCTCGGCGTGGTGGAAGAGGCGGATGTGGTGAGTGGTGCCACTCTAACAAGTGAGGCGATCGCACGCGGGCTGGCCGCGCGCTTCGGAGCGCAGGATGCGGCGGAGTGGTTTCCGGATGACCTGACGATCGAGCAGGTGCGTTCGCTTTTTCCGCAGGCAAGTGGTTTTGAGAGCCGTGAACCCGGGGTCTATCGGGTGAGTGGCGGAGAAGATTGGCTGATCCTGCGGACGAGCCGAGCAGGGGTGGCGGTGCGTGGATTTCAGGGACCCTGTGATCTCATGCTTGGGCTGGAGAAGGATTTGATCGTGGGGGTGCGGATGTTGGGGAGTCGGGACAACGAGCCGTATATTCTCGATGTCGCAGATGAGTTGAAATTTGCCGACCCCTTCGCCGGGCAGTCGGCGAGAGAGCTGTTAGCTAAAGGGCTGGTGGAGGATTTCGTGGTGAGCGGTGCGAGCGAAACGGCGCTTTCAGTGAAGGAGAGCGTGCTTGAGTTGTTACGCCGTCACTACCGGACGGAAATCGCCGTAAACTTCGATTGGCGCCTTTTTATTGGCCTGGTCTGGATTGCTGCGGGTTTGGTGATCGGTCTCACAAAGCTGCGGGCGAGGCGTCGGGTGCGTTTGACCTTTGCGGTGGTCAGCATGGTGCTTGGTGGGCTTTGGCTTGGCTGGATGGTGGCGCAGGACCAGTGGCTGACGTGGGCGAAGCGGGGGAGTCTTTCGGGGACGAGTTTGGCGATGCTCGCCCTGAGCGCGGCGGCGATCTTGGGGCCGGCGATCTTTGGGAAGAACGTGTATTGTGCGCATCTCTGTCCGCATGGGGCGGCGCAGACCTTGCTCGGTGCGGTTAGGAAGGGGCGATGGGCACTCCCGAAGAAGCTGCATCAAGTGCTGGTGACGGTCCCTTGGCTGGGGCTTGTTGCTTTGTGGGTGTTGGCACTTGCAGGGAGTTCCTTTTCGGCGACCTATGCGGAGCCCTTTGAGATTTGGAGTGCCGGCTTTTTCGCGCTGATGCCGACGGTGATTTTCGGAGTAGGGCTCATCAGTGCGGCATTCATTCCCCAGGCGTATTGCCACTACGGATGTCCGACGGGGGCCTTGTTGAAGTTTCTTACTCATTCGCCAAGTCGCTGGACGCGTCGTGATACGATCGCGGCGGTGCTTGTTGGGGTGGCTTGGGCTTTGGTTCTGATCTTATGAAGCGAGTTTCGTTACTGCTTTTGGTTTTGTCGGCGGTCGTGGTGATTGCGCTTAAGAATTGGAAAGAAGAAGTTGTTAGAATCCAGGGTCAGGCGATGGGCTGTGGTTGGTCGCTCGCTTATGAGGGGGATGCTGAAGATGCTGTCCGACGGGTCGTCGCAGGAGAACTGGAGCGCTGGGAGCAGGTGATGAGTCAGTGGAGGAAGGGCTCGGATCTGAGTCGCTTCAATCGCGGGGAGGCGGCCAGCGAGGATCTTGCTCGGGTGATCGTGCTGGCAGAGCGGATGAAGCGTGAGACGGGAGCGGCCTTTGATTTTGAGCTTCTTGAGCAGGTGCATGCGTCGGGATTTGGCCCTGAGGGAAAGGGCATTGATTTATCGGCGATCGGGAAAGGCTTTGCCGTGGATCGCGTGGGTGAGCGACTTCGTGAGATGGGGGTGGAGCGCTTTGTCTTTGAACTCGGCGGCGAGGTGCTGGCCGGTGAGGGTGAGTGGAAGGTTGCGCTTGAAAGCCCGCGATTTGATGGAAAGGACAAGGTGCTGCCGGTCGCGAATCGCGCGGTCGCGACGAGTGGGAATTACCAGCAATTCCGCAAGTCAGCGAAGGGTTTGATAAGCCATATCATCGATCCGAGGACGGGGGAACCGGTGATTCGTCCTCCATGCTCGGTGACGGTCTTTGCGGATGATTGTGCCACGGCGGATGCCTGGGCGACGGCGCTCTTTGTGCTAGGTCCCGACTCTCGACCTGACCGAGCCCCGGAGTTTGTCTGGAATTTTGGCGATGGACGCTGAACTGTGCGTGGCTCTCAGAACAGCTCACCTTGGGCGGAAGGGGGCGTCTTATTGATTTATGGGGGAGCTGGCCGTAGAATTCGAGATGACCAATGAAAGCGACCAGTGGATATGGTGCCGACCCATGATGATTTCCGGGATAGGGCCGCCCGGCCCAAAGGCCGGACGACGCCCCCCACTGATCCGGACGAGCGCAATTAACGCATCCGGTTCCTCGAGCTTGTGGTTTCATTGCATGCGGGAGTGAATAATGCGAGCAGGAACTAAGGGGAAGACACGCAGCATGCCTTGGAACCGTTCCCAGTTCGGGCTGCTGCTGCGATTGCGCCGTTGCAGCCAACTACGCCACAACTTCGCCACTTCATCCGCAGCCGTGACAGCATGCGGATATTTCCAGTGACGCCGTAGTAGCCGTCATGACCACGCAGCTTCTCGTTGAGCTTGCGCTGCTGCACTTTCATAGGCAGGTGACGGTGCTCCATCCCCCATTCCTTGATCGCTTGCAGCGTCCGTCGGAACCGCCCCTTGGCGGTTTTCTTTATCACCACCGGATTGCCCTTCCGTGACTTCCCCCAGTAATGGGTGAAGCCAAGGAAGTCGAAGGTCTCCGGCTTGTCGCCGGAACGCCCTCCAGCCCGCGATGGCCGCCCGAAGCGCACCAGCCGCGTTTTCTCGTTATGGATCTTCAGCCCGAAACGAGCAAAGCGATTCGCGATCACCCGCTGGACTTTATGAACATCCTCCAGTCGCTCAAAACCCATGACAAAATCATCGGCGTATCGCACCATGAAGGTTCTCCCCTGACACGCGGGCTGGACGGATTCCACGAACCATTTGTCCAGCACCTCGTGCAGATAGATGTTACTGAGCAGTGGTGAATACCGCGGAGCGGGATGGACAGGAGCGAAGCGACGTGCCCCGAAGGAGTGCGAGCCGTGAGGTGCCCGAGCATCAAATCACCCCGCCTTGGGGTGTGCCTTCTTCCGGGTAACTCACCTCCCCTTTCTCCCACACGCCCGCCTTCAGCCATTTGCCGATCAAGCGGTTTATCACTCCATCCTGCACCCGACGGCTCAAAAGCTCCCGCATCTGCCGATGATCGACCGTGTCGAAGAACTTGCGCAAATCCACCTCAAGAATCCATTGCACTTTCTGCGCAAAGCACTGTTCTCTCAGGTATTCCAGCGCCTGTTGCTGTGATCGCCCCGGTCGGAACCCGAACGAAAAGGGCAGGAACTCCTGCTCATAGATCGGCTCCAGGATCATCGACACCGTCCGCTGGAGGATCTTGTCCTCTGTGGTCGGTATGCCGATGGGTCGATCTTCCTTCTCGTTCTTCGGGACATACGCACGCTTGACCGGCGGTGCTTGGTAGCTGCCGCTCTTGGCCCGCGTTTGCAGGTCCCGCAGATTCTCCACGAGGTTCTCACCGTATTGGGCGACCGTCTGACCGTCGATTCCCGTCGCGGCGTTCTTGCGCACTTGACGGTAGGCTTCGCACATCCAGTTCAGGTCCATATGGTGGCTCAACTCAGTCAACGCATTTCGAGGCTCAATCACACGGCTTTACGACCTGCTGCCTACGCTTGAAGACGCCATTTCTGGACGCCGACCAAGGCTCGCTTCCGGTGGGTGGTCAACCCTTTCCGAGCGGGTTGGTTCCCGCCGGGTTTCAGTAGAGTCTTTCAGTCGCTCGTTAAGTTTGACGTTCTCCTTTCGGTTAGTGGTTTTGGTTTACGAGCGCCATCCCCGTCTCTCAGGGCTTTGGCAGGCGCCAAGGAATTTCCCTTTCTAACAAGACCTCCACCCACTCGGGCCTCATCTAGCCCACCGCCTTCAAAATCTCCACCACCTCCGCCATCCGCCCGATCCCTTCATACCCACAAGCCAGATCCCCCGAAGCCGGCCCTACAAAGCGGCACCCATCTTCTTTCAACCGCGCCACATTCCGCTGCGTCGCCGGGTGATCCCACATCTTCCCATTCATCGCCGGTGCCAGCAGCACTTTCGTCGTCCGCGGCAGTGCCAGATAGATCGAGGAAAGCGGATCTGGTGCCAGACCATTCGCAAAGTTCCCCAGCGAATTGGCACTCAAGGGTGCCACCAAAAACAAATCCGCCTTGTCAGCCAACTCGATGTGACCCGGCTTCCAGCTCTGCTTCTCATCCTCAAGCGTCACCAACACCGGCTGCCTCGTCAGCACCTTCAAAGTCAGCGGCGTGATGAACTCCGTCGCCGCCCGCGTCATCACCACATGCACTTCGTGCTCCTGCTTCATCAGTTGAGAAGCAAGCTCCGCCGCCTTGTAGGCCGCGATTGATCCGGTGATGCCCAATACGATGTTCATGATTCTCCAAGACGTGAAACCTTCATCCGCTCGCCAATCAGCAAAGCCTTGAAACGCGCGTAGTCCTCCTCACGCGTCGCGGAAACCAAACGGTAGCGATACTTCGGCCAGTGCGACATTTCTTCAATCGCATTCTTCAAGCGCAAGGCGATCACCTCTTCACTGTCAGTCCCACGACCTGTTAGACGCGCCGCCAATTCCTTCTCGCTCGGCGGCATCACGAACAGATCGACCAGCGATTTTTGAATCATCTGATCCTCACACGCCCGCACCTGCGCCGCGCCCTGGACATCGATGTCCATCACCACATCCACCCCTTTTTCAAGGCGTCCGACGACCTCACTCCGCAGCGTGCCGTAGTGATTCCCGTGCACCTTGGCGTGCTCGATGAAATCGCCCGCCTCCACCCGACGCAGAAAATCCTCCTCGCTGAGAAAGTAATAGTCGCGTTCGTGAAGCTCGCCCTCACGCGGCGCACGGGTCGTGCACGACACGGAAAACGAGCACTCGCCCTCATCCTCCAAACGGCGGCAAAGCGTCGACTTCCCGGAGCCCGAAGGACCGGAGACAAGCAGTAGAATTCCTGTTCGCATCGTTTTAGGCGGCTGTAGTCTGCGTCAGCCCGGAACGGACAAGCAAAGGCTCCAACTCGGGATCGCGGCCCATGAAGCGGCGGAACGACTCGTCCACAGCCATCGAGTTCCCCTTCGAAAGGATATACTCACGAAACTCTCGTCCGACCTTTTCCGAAATCACGCCGTGCTTCTGGAAACGCGTGAACGCATCCGCATCCAGCACTTCCGCCCACTTGTAAGAATAATAACCCGCGGCGTAGCCCGTCGGGCTGCTGAAAAGATGGCTAAACCTACGCGCCATGCTAGGAGGCTCAGTTTTCAACTTCACCTTGTAATCGGCGAGGATCTCACGATCCACCTCATCAAGATCCTTGCCCGCGTAGCGATCGAGGTGGACGTGAAGTTCCAGATCGAGCTTACCCAGTGCCAGCTGACGCATGAATGCCGAAGCGCTCATGTAATTCCGCGCCGCGATCATCTTGTCGAAAAGCTCATCAGGAATCGCTTCGCCCGTCTCATGATGCCGCGCGAAGAGATCCAGCGACTGCCGATCCCAGCAGAAGTTCTCCATGATCTGCGAAGGCAGCTCAACAAAGTCCCACGGCACGTTCGTCCCCGCCAGCGACTTCACCGGCACATCACTCAGCAAGCCATGCAGCAAGTGCCCGAACTCATGAAAAATCGTCTCCACTTCGCGATGCGTCAGCAAAGCAGGTTTCCCATCCACCGGCGGACTCATGTTGCCAAGGATCAGGCCGAGGTGAGGCTTGCGGCCCTCGCCATTCAGCGGCGGCAGTCCCGTTTCCAGGCAATTCATCCACGCCCCACCACGCTTCGTCTCACGCGGATGCCAATCGGCATAGAAAGATCCAAGATGATCACCTGACTCCGAATCCAGCAGATCGTAGAATTTTACCTCCTCGTGCCAAACCTCAGGTTTGTCCGACTCCTGCGAACTACCAGGTTCATAGTAGACCACTTCCTTCTCGATGATCTTGATCCCGAACATCTTCGAACAAAGCTCGAACATCCCACCCATCACCCGGTTCACCGGGAAATACGGGCGCAGCAACTCGTCATCGAGATCATACTGATCCTTACGACGCTTCTCAGCCCAATACGCCAGATCCCAAGGCTCCAGCACATCCACCTCACCACCCGCCTTCGCCGCCTTGTATTCGCAAAGCTCGCGGTACTCCTGCTGGTAGGCCTCCGAGATCCGGTCGTGCATGTCTTCCGTAAATCCCAGCGCCGTCTTGCCATCCTTCGCCATCCGGCGTTGCAGCGTTAGGTCGGCAAAATTCTTGTGACCAAGGATCTTCGCTTTCTCATCACGCAGCGCGAGAATCTTCCAGATCAAGTCGGTATTGTCGCAATCACCCTCGGATGCCACTTTTGACGAAGCCTCCCAAACCTGCCGGCGAATGTCTTCGTCATCAAGGAACTGCAGGATCGGATACATCGAAGGAAACTGTAGTGTGAAACGCCAAGCTGGTTTTTCGTCCACCGCCACACCCTTGGCCTTCGCATTGGCCAGCGCACCCGCCTTCGCCGAATCCGGCAAGCCCGACAGCTTCGACTCATCCTCGATGACAAGCTCCCAGGCATTGGTCGAATCGAGCACGTGCTCCCCATAGGCCTTCGTCAGTTTCGAAAGCTCGGCCTGAATTTCCGCCACACGCTCCTTCTCGTTCGTCGGAAGATTTGCACCACTTTGGATGAAATCCTGCATCGTTTCCTCCACAAACCGCTGCCGCACCGGATCAAGATCATCGACCATCGCCGAGGAGCCGAAAGCATGCAGCATCGACCACAGCCGCTTGTTCAGCGGGATCGAGGAATAGAAATTCGAAACCTGGGGCAGCATCTTGTTCAGCGCCTCGCGCTGTGCGGGATTGTCGTTCACCGAATCCAGATGCTGCAAGCGCCCCCAGCCCCGATCGAGCTCCTCGGACGCCGATTCCAAGGCCGCGAAGGTCGATTCGTAAGTCGCGTGAGCCGAATCCTGCGCACAGATCGCCTCGATGTTCGCTTTCGCCATCTCAAGCGCATGCCCGATGTCGCCTTCGATCGCCTCCGGAACAAGAGTCGACCACTTCACATGAAAATCCTCAGCCAAAAATGGGTGCATGCCGCCTGTCTAGACCATCCCCCCGGAAATTAAACCGAAATTACCGACAACGAGCCCCGCGATTGCCTCCAGCCCGAAAATCGCCACCATTCCCCTCATGAAAAACGATATCCTCGCCCTCAGCCGCGAAATCAAAGGCATCGCCGAATGCGGCCTCCATTACGGCGACAGCGAATTCGACAAAGAACGCTACCGCCGCCTCCACGAAATCGCCGCCGAACTCCTCCACGCCAAGCTCCCCGATTTCCAATGGCCCGCCGAAATCGGCTACCTCACCCCCAAACTCGACACCCGCGGCATCATCATCCGCGATGGAAAAGTTCTGCTCGTCCGTGAAGCCAGCATCGGCAAATGGACTTTCCCGGGCGGCTGGGCCGACGTGAATCTCACCCCTTCGGAAAACGTCATCCGCGAAGTCCGTGAAGAAAGCGGCTACGAAGTCGAAGCCACCAAAATGCTCGCCTTCTGGGACAAACAAAAACAAGGCCACCCGCTCCAGCTCGAATACATCTACAAAGTCTCCTTCGCCTGCACCATCATCGGCGGCGAAGCCAAGACCTCCCACGAGACCGACGCCGTCGAGTGGTTCGACGTTCACGACCTCCCCGAAATGTGCCCCCACCGCGGCGCCCCCCACTACGTCGAACTCGCCCTCCGCCACCTCGAGAATCCCGACCTCCCCACCGAATTCGATTAGGCCCAGCTGGGAGCGCTGGTCTTTGACCGGCCTCATTCCCCAACGCTCATCACACGGCGCTCTTTAAAGTCTCTGTCCGATCTGGCGCTCGCTTACCGACAACCGGTCATCCCCAGCCATCAGCCAAAGTCCGCCATCATCATCTCCGCCGTCTGGCTTCCCGAAACGATGGCACCCTCAATCGACGCGCTGCTCGTGTGGTCACCACAAATCCACACGTCGCCCATCTTGAGGAAAGCCTCTTTCTTCGGTCCTCCGGGCGCAGGCAGTTGCTCCGGCAAGGCATGCTTGATCAGATCCGTCCGCAGATGGATCCAATCCTCCACCTGCTCGCCGAACCACCCACTCAGCTCCTCTTTCACCCGATCAGGAAGATCATTATCCGGATGCAAACCCAGCACCGACACCGAAATCAATGACCGCCCTGGAGGCGCGTAGCCCGGAGCCACATCCGAGAGCACACAGACATTGTTCACCAAGCCCACGCCACCCGCATTCAGCGCGATGATCGGCTCCGCGAGCGGCGAACTACTAGAACTGTAGTATAAATTCGTCACCGAGCGCCACTCAGGAGCCTGCTTCTCGAACCCGGGGATCAGCTTCCCCGTCTGGCTCGCCTGCGTCGCCACCACCACCCGCGATCCACGGATCGCCTCACCGCCAACAAGCCGGCATCCTTCGCTACTGACCGAAGCCACCACCGCCCCGATACGGATCGTCTCCGCAGGGAGTTGCCGGGCAAGCTGCAAGGCGATTTCACCCATCCCCTTCGCAGGCAGCGTCGCGCTCCCTTGACTGAACATCTTGAAAGTGAACTCAAACATCCTGCTCGACGTCCTCAGCTCCTTTTCAAGAAAGATTCCCCCATAAAACGCCCGAAAAAAACCATCGATCATCCCACCACTGAATCCCCTGCGCTTCAAAAAATCCTCCGTCCGCTGGTCATCGCGAGCCGCAATTTCCTCATCCGAACTCCCCAGTGCACGGAACCTGAGCAAGGCCACACGGAGCTTGTCCGCCAGCGTCCCGATCGGTGCCCCCGCGCTTTCAAACATCGCCGACGGCCTTCGGAAGACATCCATCACCCGCTGGAGCTTCTTCCCATCATAAACCATCGCCCCCGGCTCGAAGGCCCGCAAATCAAGTGCCTCCAAATCAAGCAATCGCCCCGCCTCCGGATAAGCACTCAGATACACCTGAAATCCCCGATCTAACAGAAAGCCATCCACCCGATCCGTCCGCACCCGCCCGCCGACACCATCACTCGCCTCCAGCACCCGCACCGGGATGCCCGCCCGATGCAGCCTCAGCGCACAACTCAGCCCCGCCAACCCCGCCCCAATGATCAGCACCGGCAACTGCTCCTCCTTTTCTCGCGTCATCGCGCCAAAGGTGGGGGAGATCCCAAACTTTTCATCCCAAAAAAACAATCACTCCATCAATCCCCGCAGCACCGAAGTCACCTCCTCACGCGACAACTGCCCCGCCGCGACGGCAAGCGTGAGGGATTCCCACTCGTCGCGATCCGGCAGTGGCTTACAGCCGTTCAATTTCAAGAGGACCAAACACGCACCAAGCGTGACCCGCTTGTTCCCATCGATGAATGGGTGATTACTACACAATCTCAATCTTCACCTCGTCGCCCACTTTCAACCGCGCCAACTGCAACCGCGCCGAATCAAAGATGATGCCCTGCGAGTTGCCGATCTTGGTGATGGTCCTGATCGTGAGTAAAACAATGTATGCCGAACATCCTTACGTCAAGCCCCCAGCCCGGGACTCTTTCATCATCAAGAGCTCACGATTTCCCACGCCCACCGCCTTCCACCAAGAACACCCAACCGAAAGCAAAGATCCAGATCGTTCTAGCCCCATAAAATCCCTTTGCCCTTCTCACTTCCAAGGAGTTCAATCGGTGTCCGATGCGCCTGCTTCTCCTTCTTTTACCCGTCCTGCTCTTCGCCTCCTGCGCCTCCCCGACCTGCTGGTCCGGCGGCATCGACCTGCGCCCGACGGAAACCGACTCGCTTGCCGGCGCCACCTACGACATCGGCACCCCGACCAAGGTCAAAGTCTACAAAGGCCTCGCCCACCCGAAGGCCGACACCGCGCAGTACGAAAAGCAGATCGCCAAGGGTGGCTGGATCGAAATCCATGACTTCAAGTTCTTCGAAGAGCCACTTGATATCTCCGAGGAAACCATCAACCAAGTCCTCGACCTCTACCGCAATCCGAAGTCCCACCAAGCATGGGGACCCAAGACCAAGTGCGACGGCTTCCACCCCGACTACGCCCTCGTCTGGCAAGGCCACGACGGCCAACGCGCCATCCAACTCTGCTACGGCTGCCACGAATGGAAATTCTTCGGCCCCGGCGGCATGTTCCTTTCCGACATCTCCGAGAAAGCTTACTTCGGCCCGCTTACCCGGCGGTGGTTGAAAAAGGATAAAGACTAAAGCTCACCTCTTTCCGAAGAAGCGACCAAAGTGCTTCTTCACCCAGCTGTTCGACTCCGCTTGCGGAAGAGGCCGTGCGACAAGGCCGATCAAGGTCCCTGCAAAAAACTTGGCGTCCTCGGCGACTTGGCGTTTCAATCCTCTGCCATGCCCGTTCCGCCATCACCACCCCGCGCCTGGGCCGAGATCGATCTCTCCGCCCTCCGACACAATCTCAGCATCTCCCGGGAATCCGCGAGTTGCTCCGTCATGGCCGTCGTCAAGGCCGGCGCTTACGGCCACGGACTCGAGGAAATCGCCCGCATCCTCGCCGAGGAAAACATTGCCTTCTTCGGCGTGGCAAATGTCGGTGAGGCACGTCGCATCGCCGCCGCCGGAGTCACCACCCCGATCTATCTCCTCGGTGCCACCTGGTCCGAAGAACGCGCCGAAATCGTCGATCGCGACTGGACACCCTGCATCTCGACCCTCGATGAGGCCCGCCATTTTTCTGACCTCTCCCAAGCCTCTAACAAGCGCCTGAAAGTCCACCTCGCCGTCGATACCGGCATGGGCCGCGGCGGCTTTATCCCGATCGGCCTGCCAGAAATCCTCACCCAGCTCGAAGCCCTCCCCGGCATCGAAGTCGAAGGCATCGGCTCCCATCTACCCTCCGCCGACGAGGATGAACACTTCACCCGCTCGCAGTTCGCCAGCTTCCGCGAAACCATCAACTCCCTCGGCGGCACCCAGCGCTTCAAGTGGATCCATCTCTCGAACAGCGCCGGCCTGCTCGGCTACGAAAACGACCCCTGCAACCTCGTCCGCCCGGGCCTCATGCTCTACGGTATCTCACCCATTCCCGGGCATCAGGAAAAACTGCAGAACGTCATGACCCTCAAGTCACGCGTCACCCTCGTCCGCACCCTACCACCCGGACACGGCATTTCCTACGGACGCGCCTTCGTCACCACCCGCGAAACCCGCGTCGCCACCGTCGGCATCGGCTACGGCGATGGCTACCCGCGCCACCTCTCTGGAAACGGTGCCGAAGTCGTCATCCGCAACCAGCGTTTCCCCATCCTCGGCCGTATCACGATGGACCAAATCATGATCGACGTCACCGGCTCCAAAGTTTCAGAAGGCGACGAAGTCGAACTCTTCGGCCCCCGCATCCGCGTCGACGAGCTCGCCGCCAAAGCCGACACCATCGCCTGGGAAATCCTCACCGGCATCACCCCCCGGGTTGTAAGAATCCACCTACCAGTGGCACGACCGTCCCGGTCATGAACGCAAAGTGGTCAAAGCGTCTGGAATGACACTTTCCAAGCGCCATGAGTGGGCGGGATTTGACTTGTTGATCATATTTCAGATCAATAGAGAAGCCGAGGCTTGGCTCGGCGCACCAGTTGACATGGAAGTTGTGGAATCAGAGTCATTCATCGTGAGGGATAAACGATCTTCTTTTCTAATTCTCTTCTTTTCCGTGTGTTCGTAAGCGGGGTAAACGCGCACCTCGCTGAATTCTGGTTTTCTGAGCGGGCCGGTTCCACGCTGGCTGGATGGCCAAGAAATCCATACCCAAGCCGTGGCGCGTCTCCGACGTGACCTTCGTCGAGATCGAGATCACCC
>Ga0210024_1001081_pt1 | contig 24858 bp, 28 predicted proteins | sample CryGeymeta201525_FD_183988 | JGI IMG/M metagenome (GOLD analysis project Ga0210024, IMG submission 183988) | Groundwater microbial communities from Crystal Geyser aquifers in Utah, USA - Crystal Geyser metaG 2015-25 (SPAdes) (version 2) | ecosystem: Environmental > Aquatic > Deep subsurface >...
TGTGTCAAAACCGCGTGTCGTGTCCTCCCTCCATATAATCGCGGGCTTTTTCACGACTTCACCGCATTTTCAGCAGCCATCATGCCGAACACTTCTGCCGGAGCGGCCAATGAGGCGGTCGCAACCTGATAGAGGAGCGGCTGGAAGAGGTGGTGGTTGGTGCGGTCAATCAGGGTCACCGCAAAGCGGGAATCGCCAGCTAGCTTTCGAGCGCACTCGAGACCGGCAAAGCCGCCTCCAATGATGAGGACTCGCCGAACGGATGGTTTCACTTGGATCGTCATTCTCCCCACTGTGTCACGGCTTTCCTCATCAGCAAGAAGGAGCTTGTGAAAATTTTCACAAGCTCATGAGTCGCTTATATTTAGTGATATAAATTGATTTCGAAACGTGCTATTAAATCAGGCGTTTGACATTGTTTGAGCCTGAGCCAATTTCCGCCCGGATGAGCATGACGAAGTCAAAGATCGAGAGTGGAGTTGCCACCCGCCAGCGTCTTTTGGAGGCCGCCGAGTTGCTGTTTTCCGAGGAGGGGTTTGATGCGGTTTCCGTTCGTGACATCACGGAGAAAGCCGGAGCCAACGTGGCGGCGGTGAATTACCATTTCAACAGTCGGGAGCACTTGGTGGAGCTGGTCATGGAGCGTTACATCAATCCGGTCAACGACGAGCGGTTGGCGCGGCTTGATGCGCTGGAGAAGAAATCCGGAGGTAAGGGTCTGCCACTAGAGGAAATTTTGGATGCCTTCGTCCGACCCTTCGCGACCCAGGTGAGGAAGAGCGAACTTTCTGAGAAGATGTTCTACAAATTGATGGGGCGCTGTTTGGGGGATCGGGGTGGTGTGATGCCGCGCTCGGTGGAGCAGGGCTTTCAGTTGATGCTGATGCGTTTTCGAAAGGCTTTCGAGAAGGCACTTCCCGGCCTTGATCCGGAGGAGTTGCTGTGGCGGGTCCACTTCACCGTGGGTGCGATGATTCACAGCATGGCACATGCGGAGACTTTCAATCGATTGACCCAAGGGGACTCCGGAGGGCCACCGATGGAGAAAACGCTGTCCCGATTCATCCGATTCAGCGCTGCCGGACTAAGGCAGGAGATGGATCAGGAGTTGCATGTCGAGCAACCCCGCACGAAAGGGCCGCAGGAGGAGTTCCTATTCTGAAGGTGCCGATGAAGCTGTCAAATTTCGTAGGGGCGCTGCCCTTGATACTAGCGGCCTGTTCCGTGTTGCCTCCGGCAAGTCGCATGACTGAGGCGGGGGATGCGCCGGAGAGATGGACTGCCTCGCGCCAAGCGCAGGCTGGGATCGATGTCGATTGGATCGATCGCTTTGGTGATCGGAATCTGGTGAAGCTGGTGGGAGAGGCCTACGACTCGAACCGCAACCTGCGGGCCGCGGCGGCGCGTGTGGAGCGGGCGGCGGCAGTGGCCAAGGGGGCCGGAGCAGCGGCTCGACCGCAGGTGAATGCCGTGCTCAATGGATCGCGTGACAAACGGAACTTCATTGGCTTTCCGGGTTTTGGCGGATCGGCGATTGCTGAGACCTATGGAGCGACGCTGAACATTTCGTGGGAGCCTGATTTGTGGGGGAAGATCCGCGCGGGAGAACAAGCTTCGCTGGCTGATCTGGAAGCGGAGGGCTGGGTTTATCACGGAGCTCGTGCGTCGCTGGCGGCGCAGGTGGTTAGAGCGTGGCTTTTACTGGCCGAGGCCAACGAACAGATCGCACTTGCCGAAGAGTCACTGAAGGTCCGCAAGGATACCGATGAGTTGATTCGTGGTCGCTTTGAGCTGGCGGTGAGTGATGGGTCTGCGAGTGCCTCGCAGCTCCGACTTGCGGAGACGGACGTGGCGACGGCGAAGGCAAACCTCGCGCAAAGGCAGTCGGAGAAGGACCAGGCGCAGCGGCAGTTGGAGATTCTGTTAGGTCGCTATCCGTCGGCTGCAATTGCCGGCTCGGCGAAGTTGCCGAAGGTGCCGAGCACGCCGCCGGCAGGATTGCCGTCGGAGCTTCTTTTGCGCCGGCCGGATATTCTTTCGGCTGAGCGCCGGCTGGCATCGACCGGCAAACGTCTGAAGGAAGCAGGTCTTGCCTTTTATCCGAGCTTTCCATTGACGGCGAGCGGGGGAACGACGAGCAGCCAGTTGGCGAACATTTTCGATAGCAACTTTGGCGTCTGGTCGATTGCTGGTCGGATGGCTCAGCCGATCTTGAGCGGTGGGCAGCTGACTTCGCAGGTCGAGGTTCGGAGTGCCGAGGAAAAGGAGGCCCTGGCGAATTTGCAGCAAACGGTGCTGGGAGGATTTGGCGAAGTGGAAACGGCGCTCGCATCGGACCGCTATCTCGCGGCGCGGGAAAGCTCGATCGGTGAGGCGCTCAAGCTGGCCAACGACGGGGCGGAATCGGCGACTCGTGATTTTGCTCTGGGAACGGGAGATGTGCTGACGCTGCTCGCCTCCGAGAACCGTCGGATCGAACTCGCGACCCAACGCCTGACGTTGAGGCGTCTGCGTTTGGACAACCGGGTGAACCTGCACCTCGCCTTGGGTGGTGACTACAAACTCTAATAACTCTGAAGATGTCTGCTGAAGAACTGGAAAACGAAGAACGCGAACGCAAGGGCGCGATCCACGCGGTGATGTCGTTTGTGCTGGTGCTTGCGCTGCTGATCGTCGGCATCGGTGTGATGATTCTCTTCATCGTGAACAAGGTGAAGGCGAAGCAGGAGGAGCCCATGGCGATCATCCCGACAGTGAAAGTGATGGAATTGGCGCCTCACAGTCACAACGTTCAGATCAGCACTCAGGGGGTTGTCGAGAGCCGCCGCGAAGTGGTGCTGGCTTCTGAAGTTGGAGGTCGGGTGATCCGCATTTCGCCGCAGTTGATGGAGGGCGGTCGGGTCAGCAAGGGGGAGGTGCTTGTTGAAATCGACCCGGCAGATTATCGGGCCAAGGTCGCGATGTCGAAAGCGGCGCTGGCGGATGCGCGGCTGGCTTTGGAAGTCGAGAAGGCGAAAGCCGTGCAGGCGAAGCGCGACTGGGACAAGCTGGGTCGTGGGGATGCCTCGGGCCTGGTGCTGCGCAAGCCTCAGATTGAAAGTGCCGAGGCGCGGATTGATTCTGCAATCGCCGAAGTGGAGCGGTGCGAGCGTGATTTGGAGCGGACCAAGGTGCTCGCTCCATTTGATGGCCGGGTGCGGATGGAAGAGGTGGAGGAAGGTGCGGTGGTGATGCCGGGTAGCCGTCTGGCGGAGATCTATTCGGATCAGGAATTGGAGGTCAGGCTGCCGTTTTCATTGCGGGACTTCGGATATCTTTCAGGCACGGCCACGCCCGAGTTCATGCTGACGGCCATGATTGGCGGTGAGTTGAAATCATGGCCTGCCAAGCTTGATCGAGTTGCGGGCGAGGTCGAGCGAGCGACTCTTTCCGGATACGGGATCGCGAGGTTGTTGCCTGCCGAAAGTGGCATGACCTTGCCTCCTGTAGGGCTTTTCGTGGAGGCGAGAGTGCCGGGAACGAAGCTTGATGGGGTGATTGAAATCCCGCGCTCCGCGGTCCGTGGTGAGAATGAAATTTGGGTCGAGCACTCCGGTGAGCTGCAGAAACGCAAGGTCGAGATTCTGCGTTCGATGCGCGATGCTCTGATCACTCGTGGTGAATTTGCAGCGGAGGATCGACTAGTGCTCACGCGGCTCGATGCACCGATGACCGGGATGAAGGTGAATGTTGATGGAGATTTAGAAGAATAGGATCATGGAAGCGCTGATCAAATGGTTCAGTAAGAACCACGTGGCGGGAAATTTCCTGATGCTTGCGGTGTTGCTGGCCGGATTTTCGAGCTGGTTCACCCTGAGAAAGGAAATTTTCCCTGAGCTGGCGATCGATGCGGTGCTGGTGAAGGTGCCTTACCCGAATGCCACCCCGGAAGAAGTGGAACGGGGCGTGAATGTCCCGGTGGAAGAGGCAATTGCCGACCTAACAGGTATCAAGAAGATCCGTTCTACGGCGGCCCAGAATATCGGCACGGTCACGGTCGAAGTCGAGACGGGCTATGACGTGCGCGAGGTGCTCGACGACGTGAAAAGTCGTGTCGATTCCATCGACAACTTCCCCGAAGAAGCGGAGAAGCCCTTGCTGGAAGAGATCATCGTCAAGGCACCGGTGCTGGGCCTGGCGGTGACGACCGACGCGAAGGTTGATGAGAAGACGCTGAACCGAATCGCCGATCAAATCCGTGACGACTTGCTAACTTTTGAGGAACCTCCGGCGGATGGGATTTTCGATTTTCTGGCGAAAGCGCTGGGAGGCCCTGCGACTATTTCGCAGGTCGATGTGGCGGGGACGCGCGAGTATGAACTCTCGATCGAGGTGTCGGAAGATCGCTTGCGTGAACTTGGTCTCAGTCACGCGCAGTTGGCACAGGCGGTGCGGCAGACCTCGGTAGATCTTCCAGGTGGATCGATTCGCTCCGAAGGGGGAGAGTTGATTTTGCGGGCGCTGGGTAAGCGATTCACTGCGGATGAGTTTCGTTCGGTGCCGGTTGCCACTCGCGCAGACGGATCTGAGATATTGTTGGAGGATGTCGCCACGGTCATCGATGGGTTCGAGGATGTGGACCTTTCCACACGCTTCGATGGCAAGTCGGCGGTGCTGGTGAATGTCTATCGGGTGGGCGAGGAGGACACGCTTCGTCTCGTCCGGGTAGTGAATGCTTACATCGCGATGGCTGACAAGCGTTTGCCAGAAGGGGTGAAGCTTTCGATCTGGAATGACCAGAGCAGCTACCTTCAGGGGCGCCTTGACCTGCTGATGCGCAACGCGATGTGGGGCTTGCTGCTGGTGTTGCTAGTACTGGCGCTTTTCCTTCGGCCCTCGCTGGCATTTCTGGTGGCGCTGGGCATCCCGGTCTCCTTCGCGGGTGGCATGTGGCTGATGCCGGAGCTGGGGATTTCGATCAACATGATCTCCTTGTTCTCCTTCATCCTCGTGCTTGGGATCGTGGTGGATGATGCGATTGTTACCGGGGAAAATGTCTACTCGCGCATTCAGGCGGGCGAGCATCCGCGGACGGCGGCCTGGGTGGGAACCCATGAGGTGGGCACGGTGGTGGTGTTCGGCGTGCTGACCACCATGGTTGCCTTCACGCCGATGTTGGGACTCAGCGGGGTGAGTGGGAAGATCTGGCCGAACATCCCCCTGGTGGTGATTCCGACCCTTGCCTTCTCGTTGCTTCAGTCGAAGTTCGTGCTTCCGGCCCACTTGTCCCTTCTGGCTCCTCACCGGAAGGAGAAGCCGAAGAATCCGATTTTCCGTCTGCAGCGATCGATTGCCGATGGTCTGGAGCGATTTGTCGCAAAGGTCTACAAGCCTGCATTGGCGATGTGCTTGCGCTGGCGCTACGTCACGGCTGCTGCATTCGTCGCTCTGTTTTTCGTGATGCTCGGTTTCGTTGCCGGAGGCCATGTGAAGTTCAAGTTCTTTCCGGAAGTGGAAGGAGACATCATTTCGGCGAAGTTCCAGTTGTCACAGGGTGTTCCATTCGATTCATCCGTCGAGGTGGCGGAACGGCTGGAGGCGGCGGCGGTCAGGGCGGGTCAGAGGTTGAGGAATGATGCCGGTGAACCGGTGCTTAAACATTTCCTGACCAGTGCCGGAATCCAGCCCTTCATCACCAGCATGGCACCGTCAGGGCCACCGAAGGCGACCCACATCGGCGAAGTGACCGTCGAGTTGACTCCAGCGGCGGGTCGGCCCGAGGCCTCGAGCGCCAGCGCCTTCATCGACATCTGGCGCGAAGAGCTGGGAGAAGTCCCGGGACTTGTGGAGCTGACGATGAGTTCGGAAACGGCGGGCGGCGGAAATGCCATTGATCTCAATCTAACAGGTCAGGACCTGGGAAGGCTGCGCGAGGCCACCGAGTGGGTGAAGGAGAAGCTTGATGAGTATGAGGGAGTTGTTGAGATTTCCGACTCGGATCGTGATGGGAAGGATGAGCTACGATTGATCCGCTTGACGCCAGCGGGTCGTTCGCTCGGGCTGCGGCTTGAGGACGTCGCTCGCCAAGTTCGCAATGCCTTTTATGGCGATGAGGCCCAGCGGCTCCAGCGTGGTCGGGATGAAGTGAAGGTGATGATCCGTTTCCCTGAAGATGATCGTCGAACGCTCGAATCTCTTGAAGAAATGAAGATCCGGACGGCAAGCGGTGCGGAGATTCCGTTTCGTCAGGTGGTGGAGTATGATTTCGGGCGTGGAGCTTCCGTGATCAATCGCACGGATCGCCAGCGCTCGATCAAGATCACGGCGGATACCATTGGCGATGCAAACGGAACTGAGATCGCCCAAACGCTGACGGAGGAAGTGCTCTCGAAGATTCCTTCGAAGTATCCTGGGGTGCGCTATGCCTTTGAAGGGGAGCAGAAGGATCAGGCCGACAGCGTTCGTGAGATTGGCATCGGGTTTCTCGGGGCGCTGGTGATCATGTATGTGCTGATCGCGATTCCTCTGAGGTCCTACTGGCAGCCCTTGATCATCATGTCGGTGATTCCATTCGGGATCATCGGCGCGATTGGCGGCCACATCATTCTTGGCATGAATCTTTCGATCATGTCGATGTGCGGTCTGGTCGCGCTGGCAGGTGTGGTGGTGAACGACTCGCTGGTGTTGGTCGATTATGTGAACCGCCACTGCGGAGAATATTCGATACGCCAGGCGGCAGTGGAGGCGGGCGGGAAACGCTTCCGGGCGATCATGCTGACCTCGCTGACGACCTTCGCCGGGCTGATGCCGATGCTGTTAGAGACCGATATTCAGGCGCTCTTCCTGGTGCCGATGGCGGTTTCGCTCGGCTTCGGGATCCTGTTTGCGACCTTCATCACCCTGTTCCTCGTGCCCTGCATCTACCTGATGCTGGACGATATCCAGCAGAAGCTGGGTGGTGGGAAGAAGGTGATCAGTCCTTGATGGCCTCCAAGGTCTCGGCGATGTGCTTGTTGACCTTGTGATTGACGCTTTCGACGCCGACGCGGATGGCGTTGCGGATGGCGAGGGCACTGGAGCCGCCGTGGGCGATGATGACCACGCCATTGACGCCGAGGAGCGGGCTGCCGCCGTAGGACTCGGCGCTGGCGCGCTCCTTGAGCTCAGCGAAGGCACCCCTGGCGATGAGCGCTCCCATCTTGCGGACGGGGGAGGCGGTCAGTGAGGCCTTGAGCCACTTCGACATCGCCTTGGCGGTGGCTTCGCAGCTTTTAAGTACGACATTTCCCGTAAATCCGTCGCAGAGGCAGACGTCAAGTTCGGTTTCGAAGAGGTCGTGGCCCTCGACGTTGCCGACGAATTCGAAGGGGGCCTTGCTGGTCTCGGTGAACTCCTTGATCAGCTTGAAGGTTTCTTTGGTGAAGGCGGTGCCTTTTTCGTCCTCTTCGCCATTCGACATGATGCCGACCTTGGGGCGCTTCACGCCCATCACGCCGGTGGCGAAGGCGCTGCCCATGATGGCGTAGCCGAGGAGGTGCGATGGTTTGGCTTCGGGGTTGGCGCCGGCATCGAGGAGGTGGCAGGCACCGAACTCGTTCGGCAGTGCCGAGGCGATGCCGGGGCGCTCGATGCCGGGGATGAGGCGGAGCTTGATCTGGGCTCCGGCGACGCAGGCACCGGTATTGCCAGCGGAGACGAACGCGTCGGCCTGGCCGGCCTTCACGAGATCGAGGGCCAGGGAAATGGACGACTGCTTTTTCCGACGAATCGTCGTCGCGCCCGGTTCGCACATGCTGATCACCTCAGCGGCGTGGACGACTTCGATGCGCAGATCCTTGAGGTCGAGGCCGTGGGTGGGCGCTTGCGATTCGATGGCGCTCTGATCTCCGACGAGAAAGAGTTTTTCGATGGAGGGATAGCGGGTGAGGGCGTCTTTGGCGCCGGCAATATTGACGCCGGGGGCGCGGTCGCCGCCCATGACATCGAGTGCAACTTTCATACGAATGGAGACGTGAGACGTGGCTACAAGAAATCACCGAGCCGGAAGTCCGACACGGCGATTTGGAAAAGACAGGAGTGGCGAGCCTCAGAAGGCTTCCACTTCCAGCACCTTGCGCGAGCGGTAGTAACCGCAGGAAGGGCAGGCGATGTGGGAGGGCACGCGGCTCTCACACTCGGGGCAAGTCTTGAAGATTGGGGCACGCCAACGGTTAGCGCCACGGCGCATTTTTTGACGGCTCTTGGATTGACGACGCTTTGGTACGGCCATGGGGAAAAGTGTTTAGCGTTCTTGATCGGTGTTCAGTGCGTCGAGGGCTGACCAACGGTCATCACCTTCGTCGCGGGGGCGCGTCTTTACGTCATCCTCGGAGGGTTTGTCTACTGCCAAATAACGGGGATCAATTTCACACTCGTGCGGCTGGTCTGCATCGTCGCATCGGGGATTGGCGGGAAACTGGATCAAAACTTCTTCCCGTAAGGCCTCTGTGGCATCAATCTGGCTTGATTTATCAATTTCGAGCGAGATTGCTGCGTTTTCGACAAAAATTGTTTGAATGAAAGGATGGAGCGTTCGGACGCAGGTAAACTCGAAAGGAGCGGAAAGGGAGCCGGTCAGAAGAAGCTCGGATTCGAAACGTTGGACAAATAATTCGTAACTCAGCGGGCCGACGGCCTTGGCGTCGTTCGATGGGAGGTCGAAAACGGACTCGGGGATCTCCCCGGAGAACGCCTGACCCATTTCGGGGAGGGTGGCGAGGTCGATGATGAAGCCTTTCATTCCGGAGATGTAAGGCGAGATCGATAATTTGAAATCGGAATTTTTCGGTTTCGTGAGATTGGTGGAATGACTTCGGGCTTGGGGGCGAAACGTTAGGGCGCTATCTTGTCAGGCGAAGTCGTGTCCGAGTCTCCACAACAGAAGGTTCTTCCTCCGCAGGTTTTGCTTGGGGCCTATGCTCAGGGTGTTTTTCCGATGGCGGACGATGGGAAGATTGAGTGGTTCTCGCCGATCATGCGGGGGGTGATTCCTTTGGATGAACGCTTTCATGTTCCGCGCGGCTTGAAGAAGGCACTGCGGAAGAAGCCTTTTGAGATCCGCTGGGACACGGCGTTTCGGCAGGTGATGGAATACTGTGCGAACCGGGAGGAGACGTGGATCGATGAGGTGATCCTTGAGAGCTATTGTCTGCTGCACGATTGGGGCTATGCGCATTCGGTGGAGTGCTGGGATCAGGAGGGCTTGCAGGGTGGGCTCTACGGCGTGGCGATGGGTCGAGGGTTTTTCGGGGAGAGTATGTTTTCCAAGAAAACGGATGCCTCGAAGATCGCGCTGGTGCATTTGGTCGAGGGACTGCGGGCGAGCGGTTTCAAATTGCTGGATACTCAGTGGATCACGCCCCATCTGAGGCAGTTCGGTGCGGAGGAGGTTCCGCGCGATGAGTATCACAAATTGCTGAAGGCCTCGCTGGAGGATCAGGCGCCTGGGGCGATGCGACCGCCGGTGTTAAAAGGGGCGGAGTAGGAGTGTCGATTTCGTTGTTGCTGTCCTTCTTCGAATCAAAGTGCAACTGCCTTGCTTGGTTCTTGCCGGATCATGGCCTATCTTGTGTTCGTCTCCGGAAGCTTTCTGGCAAACCGTCTGGGATGTTTTCTGATTCTGAAGGATCGATTGGCGAGGCTTTCGCTGACCCGCTTTGAAAAGATGGAGAGGCTTGCGGTTGGCGGACTTTTAGGAGGCGAATCCCTGTTCACGGAAAAAGGTTCCCATCTGCTACATGGCGCTCGTTGCGGTGGTGGGAAGCACGTGGCTCAGCATGGTTCCCGCGTTGCGGAAGCATGAGGAATGATTTCGCTACCAATCGTCATCGTCGTCCGTCACGTAGAGATTGAACTCGAGGCGGTTGAAAGAGGAGAGCTTGAATTCGGCTTCGCCAAAGGTCTGTGATTTGCCGCGAATGGTGCCGTCGCCGAAACCAATGAGTTGGAAGGTGATGTGGTCGCCCTCCATGAAGTGGGCGCGGATATCTCCATTGCGAAGAATCGGCTTCCAGGTGAGTTCTGGATTGGCGGCGTCTTCCGGCGTGCGCAGAGCGAACCTGCGGAGCCGTGAGACAGGAAGTTCGAATTCGCCCAAATCCGTCTTGAGCTTCACGGAACCCTCTTCGATTCCCACGGTTTCTCCTTTGATGTTGTCACCATTCCGGAGGACGACTCCGATGGGGTATTGATCTTCGGCATCTTCGGTCTCGGGCTCATCATTGCCGAAGGGGTCCATTCTTCCTTCCTTCCATTTGCCCTCGATATTGCCGTCCCATGAACTGACTCGAATGCGTGAAATGCGGATCTCCTTACCGGAGTCCGAGAGGAAATGAAGGGCTCCACCAAGCTTGCCAACGCCGGGATTGTCATCTCTCCAGTCGGCGGCGACTCGACCTCCGAGGATGAGGCGAATGCGGCCGGAAACCAGATCGTGAAGAATCTCGACGCGAACCTTTTCCCGCTCCTGAAATTCGCGCATTCCGGTGGGGTTGCCGATGTTCATGCTCTCGACGCGACCATTGCGTTTGGTGCGTTTGCGCATGTAAGCGTAGTTGCTTTGGCACACGAGTTCGAAGCTGTTGCTGATTTGATCGAGTTCGGTGCTGTCGGCGCAGGTAAAGATACGGAAGCGGGTAGTGCCACGCCACTCGACGTCGAAGGCGACTCTGAATCGATCTCTCACACCCATGTCCCGTGAGATACTGGCTGCGCTGTCGCTGACGAGTTCGCCGCCTTCAAGGGTCCAGTCTCCTTCTTCGTCCAGATGCCATTCGTCGATCGTGCTGGGACCGGCGAAGAAGATTTCGGGTTTCTCTTCAACAGTAAGGGCGGCGACCATGTCGCGCCTGAAAACGAGGTCGCCGGCGTAGCTGGTGCTGAGTTTGATATTCTTCGAGTCGAGGCTTACCAGCGCACCCCGGACGACGTCGTCATTGGTCAGCGTGAGCACCGCGATGTGATCGCCATCGGGGAGATCAACGGTGTCACTCGTCGGCAGGGAGATATCGATGAGGCGATCCAGTTTGAGGCGCTGTGGCTGGGTGAAAAACTCGGATTCCCAAGTGATGGACTGATCGTCGATGGCCGTCAGGTTTCCTGTGATCGAGTCGCCATTACTGAAGCGCGCCGTCATTGGCGGTGCTGCCAGAGCGAAGCCGCAGGCGGCGAGGGTGAAGAAGAGCAGGGTTTTCATTCTTCGGTGGCAGGTTCGGTGTTGGAGGGTTCATCTTCGTCGACAAGGTCGGAAATCTCCCGGCGTCGCAGTTGTTTGACGACGTCCCGGTCGAGCTTCATCGGGCCGAGCAGGGGATGGGTGAGGCTGACTTGGTCGGGGCCGAAGGTGCAGGACTGGGCAACGAGTGAACCTGTTCCGGCGAGTCCTAGGGACAGCGATGTGGGCGACTCTTCTTCCGCTTCACCTTTCGCGAAGAACAGGGTGGAGATGTCGGTTGCGGGGATCTCGAAGGCGTCTTTGGCGTGGGGGTTCTTGAACAGGATTGTTAGCTCCTTCTTGCTGCCTTTCGAGCCAAGCAGGCGGCCTCCATAGCGTTCGCCCTTGTTGTTGATGAGTGCATCCTCAACGAGATCACCACGGTCTTCACTGCGGTGTCTTTCGCCGGAGGCATCCCATTCGCGCAGGATGATGTCGGAAACGCGATGCGCTTCGGCATCGGAGGAGTCGCTCTGGAGAATGACGATTTTTCCCTCGGGGATGACTGGCAGGGGATCGGCTGCCTGACCTTCGAGTTGTCCGTCGATGTAGAGCAGGATTCGGCGTTGGCGGTTGTCGATTCGGATGTCGAAACGAGCTTCGTGATCGGCGAAGGAGTCGTGGGATCGGTTGACAGTGATCAAAGAGTGATAGGGATTTCGCCCGGAACTCTGACGTTTGATCTCCATGCCGGCGGTGGTGACTTGGAGGAAGTAGCGGTCATGCTTTCCTCCGGTTGTGGCCGGGGTCTCCGAGGAGAAGTAGATCTTGAACATCGGTCTGTCGGCCCACTTGAGTCGGAAGGACAGCGAGAACGAATCGGGGAGAAGGGGGAAGTTCCGAGCGATCGAACCCCGTCCGTCGGAAATCATGCTTCCGTCTTCGAAGTGCCAGTTGTCTTCAACGTTCCAGTTGATGAGGTTTTTCGGACCACTGTAGATTGTCTTGCGTGGACGGATGCCGAGTTGCGCCGCGGTGAGGATCTTGCGCGGGATCTTGAGCTCACCCGCATAGTCGGTGGCGACGGTGAGATCGCTATCGGAGATGGAGAGAAGATCACAAGGGATGCGGTCACCGTTGATGAGTGTCAGCATGGTATCGTGATCAAACTTAGCTGAAGAGTTGCCGAAGTTGACCTCGGTGACCTTGTTCGCGTGAATGCTGACGGGAGTCTCAGAGATCTCCAAATCAGCGGTGATAACTCCTTCAGGCGTGATCGACTTGATGGTGCCATTGAGTTTGCCTCCGCCTTGGAGCTCCAGTGTGTCAGCGCGAACCGTCGTCGGTCCCGCAATGACGAGCGATAGGATGTAGGGCAGGGCTCTCATAGTTCTTCGTCCCAGTAGTTGAGGAAGCTCGATCCGGACTGGAACTCAAGGATTACTGCGGAGGTGAGATCGATGTCCATTTTCTGGAGCAAGGGCGAATGGAGATTCATGTTCTTGTCAGTGGTGACGCCTGCAATTCCACTGATGCGACCGATCGGTTGGAAATGGACTCGAGTCTTTTTGTCAATACTGTCCTCAAGCTCACGTTGCCCACTTTTGGCAAGGTGGATTTCAGCGATCTCAGCCAGCGGGATGACCAAAGGTGCGTAGCGGCTCTCAAGGATCAGCTTGCCGTCCTTGATCGAGCTGACTTTTCCTGAGAAGCGGTCGGTTCCATTGTTGAGGAGAACGACGTCGTATTCCGCGCTCTTCAAACTGCGTGCCGAATCGGGCATGCCGTTCCACTCGGCGACGATGATGTCTGAGACTCGGACGGGGGTATCGGAGCCGAGCATTTGAAAGCCGATACCATTGCCATGTCCACCATAGGCCTCCGTCATGTCTTCGTCGCCATCGATGACTTCGATACCCGGCTTGAGGTCCCACTGCATGGAGAACTCGCCATTGACGAAAAGTGAAACACTTCCCTTTTTGCGGTCGCAGCGGAGTTCGAAGACGGCGGTGCCGGCGTCGTCAAAACGGATGTTGGTCGATGACGAGCGGATCTGGTTGATGAAGGGCTCCCCTTCTTTGTCGAAACCGCACTGCTGGAGCTGGGCGTAGCTGCTGCGCAGAGTCAGGACGTAGGCATTGCCGAAGTAGTCGGCTAGGTGTTGTGAGGTGCGACGTCGGGTGTCTCGCTGTTCCTGGAGGTCCTTCTGTTCCTTCTCACTGAGTTCTTCACCTTTCTTGGCGGGTGGGTAGAGCGGGCCCTTGAAGTCGGCATGAAAGGCGATGGCGATCGGTGGGCGGTTCCGCCATTCGAGTTCGAAGCGGAGGATCGCCTGGTCGGGCATGCCGATGGCACTGCGCAGGGCGTCGCGGCCACTGCTGAAATACCATTTTGAGCCACGGTGCTTCCAACTCGGCTCTTGGTCATCTTGCGGAGCTTCCTCTTCGTTTTCTTCTTCCTTCGACTCGTCTTTTTTCTCTTCCTTGAAGTCAGGGAAGTCGTCGTCGGGGCTGTAGACTTCCCAGCCATCCTCGGAGAACGGACCTGCATAGATCAGGCGTCCACCAAAAGGATTGGGGGCGACTTGCACCACCGCATCGCGGGGGATCATCAGCCGACCTGCCATCGGGGTGTCGACGGTGAAGGCGTCATCTTCGAGCGAAACGACGTGCGCTGGCAGTCGGTCGCCATTGACGAGTTCAAGGTGGGCCGCGTCCTTTCCGGCATCGACCGCATGACCGCCGTGAAGGACGATCTGACGGACCTTGTCGGTTTTGAATTCCATGGGTGCGATGCCGTCTTCGCGCTCCCATCGGAGCACGCCCTTGGCATCGAGGCCTCCGAAGTGCCCTTCGAGTTCACCGTTTGTCAGCCTTAGCAGGTCCGGTCTGGGCTGATCATCGGCCAACAGCGGAAGCGCGGCAGCCAGGATTAGGGAGAGGCGGATCATTTTTCGTAGATGGGAAGGAAGCGGTAGTTGAGCGCCAAGGAAAGGAGGGATGAAGCGGTGTTGAAGGACTCACCTTTGTTTCCCGGCCAGGAGCCATCGGAGCGTTGAATCGTGGCAAGGTAGCGCAGGTTTTTGGCGTTCCATTCGTTGAACGCATTTTCGTCGGCATGGAAGAGGGCCTGCGACATGTAGTACTCGAAGTAGTAAGGGTAGTGACGCTCGCGGTAGTTCAGGTTGTCTTTGAGATAGGTGAGGCTGTTCTGGAAGCCCTTGCCATCCTTCTCCTTGGCAAGCGCGAGGCAGGTGACGCCGATGGCTGTTAGGGTCGGCTTACCACCGCCTGCCGAGGTGTAGCCGTAGGCGCCATCGCTGCCACGGCAGCGGGACATGTAGCCAAGGCCTTTTTTGATGGCCTCGTCCGGCACGGCGATGCCGGCATTTCGGGCACCGAAAAGAGCGACGAGTTGGCATCCGGAGACGGTGGTGTCAGCATCGCGGCTGTCGGGAGTGTAGCGCCAGCCGCCGGCACTGTTGCGGCTTTGGGCGGAAAGGATGAGGTCGACGGCTTTCTTCAGTGCGGGTGCGATTTTCGGGTCATCGACCGCGCCGTAGGCCTCGGCGAGGGCAAGGGTGGCGAAGCCGTGGTTATACATCGAGTTGCCGATGTAGCCGTTGCTTTCCCTTTGGCGTGAGAGGATGTAGTCGATGCCCTTTTTGATGTGCTTGGCGTAGGGACCATGATTGGGGTCTTCACCATGGGCGAGAAAGGCGATCACGCAGAGGCCGACGACTCCGGGTTCACCGCCCATCTGATCATTCCATCCGCCTTGCTCGTTCTGGTTCTTGGCCAGGTAGGCGAGGCCGCGTTCATACATCGTCTCAAGCTGAGCCGGAATTGGGTCGTCCGGGCGTCGTGGCAGGTCCTGCGCGAGGGCCGGAAAAGCGATGAGTGAGGCGGTGAAGATGCGGAGGAGTTTCATGATGACGTTTGCTTGTCTCAGCGAGTGAGTTTTTCTGCTCCTCGGTTGTAGGCCCGGAGGGCGTCCTGGAATTCACGGGGCACGGCCTTGCCTGCGGTGCCGGAGCCTTTGGGCACGCGACGTTCCTCGACCTTGCCTTCGGCGACGCCGCCTTGGTTGGTGTTCTCGCTGCTGGAATCGCCGGTGGAACCTTCGCCGGCTTTGTCGCCCGGTTTGTCACCGGGTTTCTTTCCGCCTGGTTCGCGGCCCATCATGCGCTCCATCATGTCGAGCATCGCGCTTCCGGGTTGTTGGCCGGACTGGCCTGATCCGGATTGCTTCTGCTTCTCCTTGGCGGCCTCGAAGATCTTCTCGATCACGTCGGTTTCTGCGGCAATCGTTTCGCCGCCGGTTTCATGGTCGTAGAGACGTTCGGAGGCTTCGTCCATGGCGTCCTCCACGGCGCGGAAGAGCTCGATCACTTTCGGGACGGTCTGCTCGATGGTGAGTTGCTGGACGTCGGCGGCGAGTTCGTCCTGCTTCTCGGAAAGGTCGCGCGCCCCGGTTTGGAACTTGCTGATTTTTTCCGCGAGCTCGGCCTCGTCAGCGAGGGCGATGACGGGCAAGAAGAAGATGGGGATGAGTGCTTTCATGAGTTCTCGTCTTCAAAGGTTCGTCTCAGGGTTTCGAGGGCGCGAGTGCGGGCGCGGACATCCTGTTCCTGCTGAATCAGGCGCATCACGCGGAGCATGAATTCAAAGTCTTCGTCTTCGCCTTCACCACCCTCGCCGCCTTCACCGCCGCCGCCGTCTTGATCGTCCTGGGCACCTTCGAGTTTCTTGGCCCATTCGTTCAGTTTGGCGGCCCACATCTTGGCCTGATCCGCAGCGATGTAGCTGTGGTTCTGAAGCAGGCTCAGGCGGATGTCTTCGAGGGCGAGATCGACGTTTGCACCGATCATTTCGTCGAGGATCTCACGGAACTCCTGCTTGTCGGTGCGAGTGAAAAAGTGGCCGAGGTCTTCCTGAATCCAGTGGACGTCGGAGGCGGTGTCGGATTGCTGACGGACGCCCTCGGTAAGCACGTTGAGATCGGCGGGATCGAGTTCGCGCGGGTGCAGACCGAAGTTCTTGCTGCCGGCAAGCGCGATCCCCGCGATGGCGTCCTCTTCTCCGGCGGCCTTCTTCAGTCGGTTGACGAAGGTGCTGGCCTCGAAGCGCTGGTTGGCATCGTTCGCCTTCTCGATGGTCTCCTTCATCTTCTCGACGTTCTTTTTCTGCTGCTCGACCGCTTTCTCGACGTCCTGCTCGGACTTCTCTTCGGTGTTCTTCTGGTCCTGGGCTTCACCGAGTTTGTCTTCCACCTTGGGCATGTCCTGCTCACCGAGTTCGCGCATGGCCTGGGCGGTCTCGGCCATCTTCTTGAGGGTCTCCTTGTCGATGGTGCCGTTGCGGCTGCTGTTCTTGAGGAGTTCCTCCATTTTCTCGGCGAGGTCCTTCATCCGCTCGGCTTGCTGGCGCTCGGCTTCTTCCTGCTCGGCCAAACGCTTCCGCGCTTCATCGGTCTGAAGCTCGTCACCTTCGAGTTTCTCGATACGTTGGTTTTCTTCCAACAGATTGCCCTCGCGGCGCGCCATGTCTTCAAGCTCGCTGATCGCGCGGTCGAACTGGTTCTTCAGCATCTGGGCGTGTTCGTCGCGACTGAGCACATGAATGACGATCGGCTGAGAATAGACGCGACCGCGTCCCGGCAGGTAGTCCTCGGCATAGGCGCGGAGGGTGAGCTTCTGAGGGGTGATCTCGTAGGTCAGCGGTGAGAAGGCGGCGGGTGTCGACGCGCGACTCATCGAAGGGTTGCCCTTTTCCAATCTCAACTCGCCCATGGCCGGCACCTCGTCGGTCGGGCGAGTGAACTGGCCTTCCCAGACGAATCCGTATTCCTTGAGGCCGAAGTCGTCTTCCGCGATGACTTCCAAATCGACGGTCTCCTCCGGCAGCATCACTTTCTGCGTTTGGACACCCTGCAAATAGCTGGTTGGAGCTTCATCGGTGAGCGCATCGATCCTGACGGTGAATCCCTCGCTTCCGGTGAGTCCGAGATCGTCGCGCCAAACCATCGGCACATTGATGTTTCCGGCATTGATGTGGAGGAAGCCGGTGCTCGCACGGGTTCCACTGACTTTCATGGACACGGGCTCGGGGTCGAAGCTTGGAACCTCGATCGCTTCCTCGCTTTCGGGAACTGGCTTGGGAAGAGCCGAGGCAGCAGCACTGAGGGGGCCGAATTCGGCCGAGGTCAAAGAGCGCGAGGCTTCGATGGTGACTTCCACCTTGGATCCTTCCACCACCGTGACCACGCCGGCTGGCACATCGATGATGCGGTTTTCCAACTCAAGGTAGTCCGGGTAGTCGATCTCGGCGACGGTGCTGCCAATCGAGGGGCGCAGCGAGGGAATGACGGTGATTTGGTGGCGGGCATCGCCAATTTGGACGCTGACATTTCCGGGATCCTGCTGACCGGGGAATTCGAAGCGATACAGACCGCTGTCGAGTTTTGCCCAGACGGGGTCCTGTCGGCCGTACTGAGCCTCACCTGATTCGGGCTGCCACTCGGAATCCGGGGAGAGCCGGAGTTCGATCGAAAAGGCTTCACCTTGGGGGACCGGGATTTGAAATGGAACGTCTTCCAGCAGCGTGAAGGTGTAGCGGGGAGTGGCGGAAAGAGGAAAGAGCCAGCGTTTTAGAGAATTGAGTCCGGCTTTTGGGGCGATCGTCAAAGCCGCGCCTGCGCAAAGGAAGAGCGCGATGACGGCAAGCGACCAACGCTTGTGGCGTGAGGCGGGCAACGAATCGTTGAGCTTGCGGCGCTCGGTTTCTGCCGCGACGGACTCCATGGCGGCGGCGCGGAGTCGTGGCGAGAGGGAGTCCTCGTTCTCGAGTTGCTCCTGGAGTTCGACGACGCCGAGCAATCGGTCGCCAAGACCCGGATGCTTGCGGGCGATGAGGCGGGCGAGCTGGTTGTCGTGCCGATGGCCCCAGACCCAACGGTGGAGCCAGATCGGTGCGAAGATGGCGGCCAAGGAGGTGCCGCCGAGAAGGATGGCGAGGCGAACGAGTCCCGGAGTTTGCCAAATGCGATCAAGGCCGAAGACCAACAGGTAGGAAAACAACAAGCCAAAGATCCCGGCAAAGATCGCCTCGGCGATTTTCGTCCGCCAGAGTTGGCGACGGAATTCCTCGAGTTGACGCCGTAGGGAGTCGGGCAGCGGGATTGAGGATCGGTGGGGGTCTTCTGGCATGTTTCAGGGTAAAACGGTGATCTGCTGCGAATCTTTAACAAGCTCCCAGAGGAAGCGTTTCATTTCCAGCGGAAATGTCCGGATTTCCGAGCAGGAGTGGAGCTTCGAAGGCGCCGTGAGTGGACAAGTCGACATTCGAGTCGCAAAGTCCGAGACCCAGCGTCGCTCCGAGGCCGATTTGCCTCAATTCATGCTCGAACCACGCCATTTCCGATCCTTTCTGCGCCAACCGTCGTGTCCGGGCCATGGCCGGGGTAGACTTTTGTCGTGCCTGGCAGATTGTAGATTTTCTCGACAATCCCTTGGCAAAGGAGCTGCAGGTCTCCTCCAGGCAGGTCTCCGCGACCGGTGGAGCCATTGAAAAGGGTGTCGCCGGAAACCAAAATGCCGCGTTCGCGATCGTGGAAAGTCACGCTGTCAGCCGAGTGACCCGGCACGTGGGCGAGGTCGAGTTTCAAGCCGTCGATTTCCAGGGTCTCCTTCCCGGCGAGCTCATGGTCCACCGTGTAGGGCACAACCGTCATTGGCATGCCCCATTTCTTCACGATGTCCTCGCCGGTGAGCTCGGTCGAGTAAGCCGACCACGAGTAAATCGGCACGCCCATGGCTGCGACGGCGGCGGCATCCATCACGTGATCGAAATGCTGGTGGGTGAGCAGCAGGGCGAGGGGCTTGATGCCGTTTTGCTCCAGCCACTGAAGCGTATCCGTCGGAGCATCGACCAGCACATGTCCGCCACCGGAGGTGGAAAGGAGGTACGCATTGGTGAGCAGAAAGCCGCCCTCAAATCGTTGAATCGCATCCATGCCGGAGAAAGGCGCAGGGCGGGGGCGCTGTCAATGGAGCTTGGTTGCGGCCCGGAGATGTCGTTGATGGCGGCTTTGCTACAAGGGCTTCTCAGGGAGGGGCGCATATTTATCCGTCGACTCAGCGGGTGAGTTCGATCCAATCCCTCAACGGTGTCGCTTCCCAATTCCCGGAAAATCTGAGATCATGGCTTTCCAATGATTCCAATCCTGTCGATCGCGGTTCTTACACTGCTCAACCTTTTTCTCGAACTCGCGGTCGTTGGTCTGAGTGTGAGGTTTCTTGTCTGGGAGTTGACTCACCGCCCAAAGATAAGGGGCTTCTTTACCGATATGTGGGCGACGGGGATCATTCTGCTGCTACTGCTGTTTGGGCACCTTTTCCAGATCGGCGTCTGGGCTGCTGCCTTCATTTGGTGCGGGGAGTTCAGCTCGTTCAAAACGGCCTTTTATCACTCCTGCGTGAACTATGCGTCGCTCGGCTACGGGGATATCGTGATGAGCGAGGACTGGCGCTTGCTCGGTGGTGTGGAGGCCGCGGTCGGCGTGATGATGTTCGGGGTGTCCGGTGCCTTACTCTTCTCGGTCCTTGGAAAACTCGTGAAGATCCGACTTGGCGAGATGCGGGAATTTTGAGGCGGCTGACCATCGGATGGTCACGCTGGAAATCTAGTCGGCGAGGAAGTCCTCAACCATCCGGATCACCTCCGAATTCGAGAGGATCGAGACGTGGTGAGATGGTGACGAAGTGTTTGATGCAGCGATTGCCGTCCTTGGAGTTGTTGAGCACGGCGTAGCGCGAAACGAGTCTACCCATGCTGTGGGCGACGACATTCATTTCCTTGAATCCGTAGTAGCGCTGGAGGGGTTGGATACCAGGCGTTTAAAATGAAGCCCGCGAAGCGGTGAGCAAGGGAAAGGTGTTTCATTTCTGATTCAAGCCGCAACGAGGACGCCCGAAACCCAATTCAACGACGCCCCAGCTCGCATGCAGGCGTCCTGCAGCGCGTCTGCAGACGCCCCAAGCGCGTCGGAGGACGCCCCAAGCGCGTCGGAGGACGCCCCAAGCGCGTCGGAGGACGCCCCTTTCATCGCGAGGGCGTCCCTCCTCGACAAAAGCGACGCCCTCGTCGCGTTCAGGGACGCCCGATTTCAGAACCTAAAATGGGAAACCGGAACGCGGCGGATGGTTTCTAAGTTCGTCTATCCGCGTGCGGGGAATCGATTTGACACCTCCCTCCCAAACCCTAACTTACGGCGACTAAGGGAGAGCGGAAGTTCTGTAAATTCAAAGATTCGAGGCGCGTTCACCGATTTAGTGCCTCCCTGCTAGACGAACTTAGAACCCCGAGATGCAATACTAAAAAACACCGTTGCAAAAAAACTCTAAGAAACCTTATCTTGCGATGTCATACATCCAATGAAATCAATAACCACCATCTTAATTGTTGCCTTGGGTCTTGGGCTTTTATCTGGCTGCAAGTCTCATGATAGCTCGGCAAAGAGCACAGGGCGAAGCTTGGGTTCCGCAGGTATCGCGGGGGGAGTGACTGCTGAAGCACTTGTCCAAGCCTTGCATCGGAATGACTTTGAGACGATCCAGGATAAGACATTCGAACAGATTGTGCCGACTTCCTTGTCGTCCAGTGCCTACACAGGCTTGGTTGCCTTGCGCGATACCTCCATCAAAGAACCGAACGAGTTGGTCGTTGCCATAGGCCCGGACACGGTGATCTGGTTCAAGTCGCACGAAATCTCCGGCAACGACGCCATTGCGGACTGGGATGCACATGTCCAGAAGCGGATCGCTCTCGTAGAGCTGCTGGCAGCGAATCAGCAGTAGTCCTGGAAATAGAAACGGGAAGCAGAATCGGGTCCCGGGGAGTAGTTAGCTCCCCGGTCCCACATCACCCTGCGTAAGGCTCCGTACAGGGCGCTTCCAATCAGACTCGGGCATCTGGCCCGTAGTGTAAACGGTCAACACAACCCCTCTATCCAAGCGCGGCCGGATTGCGGTAGGCTCGCGGTCTATGGAAACTCCCATCGACACGCCCGCCGGTCCCATCATCAAGAGTGGCCGCACCGGTCGCACCCGTTACACAGCCGAATACAAGCAAGAGGTCCTCGGCACCTTCGAGTCCAGCAGCCTCAGCGCGCCGGTTTTCGCCCAGCAGTGCGGCATCAAGGATCCCACCTTCGCGGCGTGGCTTGCCAAACGAAAGCAGGGTAACCGGCTCTCAGCCAAGCAGACGGAGCGCCCCTCTTTCATTCTCGCCGAACTTTTGCGCCACCTCGCCTGAGACCTGCCGCCATGCTCACCGACGGCATCGACCTGCGCGACGGTCTCCAGCGCCCGCGGTATGAACTACGATAAAATACCGTAGATAAAAACTCCTATGACCCCGACGCAGTGCCCGTCACCCCACCGCTCGAACCCTGCCTGCTGCCCGGCAGCGTTCTAACACCATCTCTGGGAGCCTATCTTCTAACCCAGAGATTCTGCTGCCACAGCACCTTCTACCGCGAGCAATGGAAGCTCAAAGCCGCCCACGGCATCGAGCTCACGCGCAACCTCATGTGTTCCTGGCACGACCACCTCGCCGATCGTTTACTTCCGCTCTACGACCTGATCGCCGCAAGCTTCCGCAGCGCCACCTACGTCAAAGTCGACGAAACTCCCGTGCGCTGTCTTCAACCTGGCCTCGGCAAGACCGCACTCGGTCAATTCTGGGCCTACCACCATGTCGAGCACGGCCCGCTTTTCGACTGGCACAAAATCGGCGGCGTAGCATCACGCCCGGCAGTCTGCTCGGTAAAGCGCTGGTCTATGCCACTGGCCAGTGGCCGCATCTTGAACCGTGCTTCATGGACGGCCAGATCGAGTTTGATCACAACCTCACCGAGAACTCGATTCGCCCGCTCAAGCTTGGCCACAATTGGATGTTCATCGGAAGTGAAGAAACCGGTTGGCGCAGCGCCGTGATCTACACCTTCGTCGAGCAGATCCGCGTTCACGGCAAAGATCCCTTTGCCTACTTCGAGTGGGTCTTCGACAAGTTGATGCACCACCCCGCGCCAGAAGACCTACCCGGCCTACTGCCCGTCGCCTGGCTAAAGCTCCAGCGAGAAGTCACGCACACCGACGATTCCACGGCAGCATAGAAGCCAGAGATGCGAGACCTCTCGCAAAAATGCGAGAGAGGCTCTATTGACCGCTTACTTTTCGGGTGCCAAGTATCCCGAAGAGTTTGGGGATAAAAAGATCCAACCGATGGAAGGACAAAGTCTGCTGGCAAGTTTCTCGAAGGATGAAGACCCAGACCGTGTGTTGCGCTTCGAGCAATTTGGCCGGGCGGCAATCCGAAAGGGAAAGTAAGCCCACATACCCCAATGGCACTCCTTTAAGCTTGGATGCGATCGTAGCCCGCTTGAAGACGGGCGCGAAACGGATCTGGACCACTGCCGCACCGGCCAGTCCCAAAATGGTGGAACGGAAGCGACTCTTCCGGTATTGCCCTATTCCCCCGATGCCAATGCATTAAGGTCGAGCACGACTCGAAATGCTCCGCGGAGATCACCTTCTTGGTATCCGCTTGCCTGGTCTTGAGGATACTTCTGAGCGAGGAGTTCAAGAAGTTCGGGCGAAAATTCGTCAGCCGATCCGTGGCAGCTGAGACATAGGGACTGAGTGATGATGGGCTTATAGAAAAGGGCACGGTCCCCACTCAGGGGAACGATTTCGTGATCAGGAAGTGCTTGATCGCTGTCGGCGAGTTCCTGCCACGCTTCCAGAATCTTTCGATCCACTTGATCCGGTGAGTTATCAGAATTCCGGACCTGAAGGGAGGTCCGCGAAATACTGAGACCCTCGAGTTCATCGCTCGTGGCACCGGTCAGTGGTTGTGCGACTTGCAGGCAAACCATCACCGCATTCTCCGGACCGCCCGCCGTAAGAGCCGCTTTGAGTTGGGTTGAAAGCCTTTCGCTCAGCAACTTCACCGCCTGCATGCTCCTCGAAACCGCAGCTTCCTCCTGAGCGGGCGTGAGCACTGCTACCTCCGCGCTTTCAAGATCTCCAGACTCGCAGGAAGTGACAGCTACCACCGAGCAGACAAGCCCAGATAGCCACCAGATTTTTCCTGGGCGGGGCTTCGCTGATCGCTCTTGATCCATCTCGCTCGTCGCCTTGAAAGCGCTACATGTCGGGTTCGATGTATGTCTCATCTTTAAATCTCGTTTGGTGTTCACCGTGGGCTTGGGGCCGCCTCTCATCCCAGATCGTGATCCACCTTCACCACCAAGCTCGTCGAAAGTCCGTTCACTTGATTCCAGCATCTTGGCACAATGACCGGGCGCGACCAAGCGAGCCCAGATTAAACACTTGGGAATAGCCCATCTCACGCAGCTTCCGGGCGGCCATCGCACTGCGGGTGCCACTCTGGCAGTGGAGGAAAACCGGCGAGCTCTTGTCTGTTACAACCGCAGGAATCTTCTCCGTGAGCACATCCAATGGAAGATTGATCACACCCGGAATGTGGCCGGACGAGTATTCAGAAGGGCTCCGCACATCGATCACCGCCGCACCCGCAGCGAGCAGACGCCGCGCATCATCCGCAGAAACCTGAGAACGTTGCTTAACAATGATCACTGCCAGAATGACAAGCACCAGAACGATCCAAGACCACGGAATCTGCATGCCCTACAGCTCCGGCGGATTCCCTCAAAAGTCAAGAAATGCGCAGTCCTACCGTTTCTCCAGCTCGGACCTTCCTTGGGGATCATCTCCAGCTGACTGATTACTCGGCTTCTCGGATCGCGAGAATAAGGGAAAGAGCCCTCACCGGCTTTCATCGGTCCAGGCCGAGTGGATTTCCGGCGAGAAGGTTTCCGAGCCAAGCCTGAGAATCCTCTCACGGAACCCGCTTGGCGAGACAGCATGCTGAGCCTTGAACGCTTTTGAAAAATGAAAGTCGTCACAAAACCCCAAGATTGAGGCGATTTGTTTGAGTGTCAGCTCGCGCCGGCGGAGTAGATTGGCCCCCATGACAAGGCGCTGGCGTCGTTGGAAACGGGCGGGCGGTTCTCCTTTCGTAGCGCGGAACGCCCGGCGAAAGGTGTCGAGGCTCATCCCAGCTTCACCCGCCACAGTGGCCACACTGCGGTATTGCATCGGATTGGCAAGCGGATGACGGGCCGCATCCAGTAGGGCGATTGGCTTGAGGCTCTAAATCCCTTGCGATGGCTTGGAAAAAGTTCGCGCTAAACAAAGAGGCACGAAAATGGTCGATTAGCCTCGCCATGAAAGTCAGCCCAAGCGCTCGCCGTCACGTCGCATCAAGTGCCGCCTCACTTCGCATCCGCACCGCCGAAACCCCTGCCGACTGGCAGATCGCCCACAGCATGCTTGATGAGGAGCACCTGCTCGGGGCGGGGCGCGAAGCGGGTGACCGGCTCTGCCAGTTCATCCTCGAAGAAGACGAGATCGTCGCCGTGCTCATCTGGTGTGCCGCCGCCTGGCACCTCCAAGACCGGGACACCATGATCGGCTGGGATCCCGTCACCCGCTCACAGCGCCTCAAACTCGTCGTGCAACTGCGCCGCTTTCTCGTGCCCGAAAAATCCCGCCGACCCAACCTCGCTTCCCAATGCCTCGGCCTCGCCCTGCGCGACTTGCC
>Ga0210024_1001085_pt1 | contig 24808 bp, 20 predicted proteins | sample CryGeymeta201525_FD_183988 | JGI IMG/M metagenome (GOLD analysis project Ga0210024, IMG submission 183988) | Groundwater microbial communities from Crystal Geyser aquifers in Utah, USA - Crystal Geyser metaG 2015-25 (SPAdes) (version 2) | ecosystem: Environmental > Aquatic > Deep subsurface >...
CACGCCGCGCGATGTCCGCGCCGCGGCTCATCTGTTGGAGCAAGGGGCTAGTTTGCAGGTCGCGGCCAATTTCCTGAACCCGTCGCTTTCCTCTGAACAACGCCAGATTTACGATCAGTTGGCTGCCGAGGCGCAGACTTACAACATTCAGGGACATCGCATTATTATCACATGCGGGGATGTGGGTGAAATGAGCGAAGAGGTCTCTTCTCTGGCCCACAAATTGCGCGACCTGCTCGACCCGGACGCCATCTTCGTCCTGGTGACCACCTCCGAAGGCGTCCGCATGGTGGCGCGTTCGACCATGGATGGCATTGATGTGGCGGCCATCGCGGCCCACTTCGGCGGCGGCGGGCACGAACGGGCGGCCGCGGCGCTGATTAAGACCTCACCTCCGGCCCCTCGCCTGAAAGGAGAGGGGGGCGAGGTGCGGTCCGATGCGCTTGAGGGAATCTGCCAGGAATTGCTCGAAATCCTGCCCGGCTACGTCCGGCCGTCCATCAGCGTGGCGCAGATCATGTCCCGCCGTCCGCGCTTGCTCAAGCCTGAAACTTCCCTGCAAGAAGCCGTCGCGCTGATGCAAAAGTACGGTTACGAGGGCTTCCCGGTCGTGCAGGCTGGACGCGTCGTTGGTCTGCTGACGCGCCGGGCCGTGGATCGGGCGCTGGCCCATAAACTCAACCTGTCCGCCGCCAGCCTGATGGAGGCCGGAGAGGTAACCGTCCGCCCGGACGATTCGCTCCAGCAGCTTCAGACGCGCATGACGGATAGCGGTTGGGGCCAGGTGCCGGTGGTAGATCCAAACACCAACGCGGTCATCGGCATTGTCACCCGAACCGATCTCCTCAAGACCCTTTCGCCGAAAGCGTCCCCGATGGCGCGCCTCAACCTGGCGGAAAAGCTGGAGAAGGCTCTGCCGCCCGAACGCCTGGCGCTCATTCGCGCCGTGGCTGAGGAAGCGGCCGCCCAGAAGTCGCCGCTCTACGTGGTCGGCGGCTTCGTGCGCGACCTTTTGCTCGAACGTCCCAGCCTGGACTTCGACGTGGTCGTGGAAGGCGACGCCATCGCCCTGGCGCGTGCGCTTGCCAAATGCTATGGCGGAAAGGTCACCAGCCATTCACGCTTTGGGACGGCGAAATGGCTCATTGCTGAAGGCGGAACAACGAAGGCGGAAGGCGGAAAAGCTTCATCCTTCATCCTTCATCCTTCATCTTTTACCCTTCATCCTTCATCTTTGGATTTTATCTCCGCCCGCCAGGAGTTCTACGATCGTCCTTCTGCCCTGCCGTCCGTCGAGCGCGGCAGCATCAAGCTGGATCTCCACCGCCGCGATTTCACCATCAACACCCTGGCCCTGCGCCTCGACGGGCATCATTACGGCGAATTGCTCGATCCGTGGGGTGGGCTGAACGACTTGAAGGATGGCTTGGTGCGCGTTCTGCACTCGCTCTCCTTCGTGGACGACCCGACCCGCATGTTGCGCGCCGTCCGCTTCGAGCAGCGTTTCGGCTTCCACATCGAGACCCGCACCTTGCAATTGATGGAAGAGGCGCGCTCGTCCCTCGAAAAGCTCAGCGGCGACCGCATCCGCCACGAGCTGAACCTGATCCTGGATGAAGCGTGCGCAGCCGATATATTGGCGCGCCTGGCTGAACTGAAACTGCTGACCGCGATCCATCCCTCTTTGCCCTGGGACGACGGCCTGCGCCGACCCCTGGTTTATGGCATGAATCAACCTCCTCCGGCGGATTGGGGCCACTTGCCGGACCTGGGGCCGGTGCCGCGCCGATTGGCGCTGGGCTACCTCCTGTGGCTGGCGCGCCTGGCCCCCTCTGAAGTAGAGGCCGTGGCGGCGCGTTTGCGATTCCCCGTGGCGCTCAGACGTAATCTCAAGGCAGCCAGCGAACTCATGCAGGATTTGCCCACCTTGAAAAAGGCGAAACCGAGCGCCATCTTTACGCGGCTCGAAGATGTCCCCTTGCTGGCGATCTATTCAGCTTATCTTGGGACAACGGGGAAAGGCCGCCAGGTTCTCGATAGCTTCGTGACGCGGTGGCGGCATCTCCGTCCCAAAACGACCGGCCACGATCTCAAGGCGCGCAGCATCCCTCCCGGCCGCATCTATAGGGAAATCCTCGGCCGCCTCCACGCCGCCTGGCTGGACGGGGAGATCAAGACGGAAGCGGAAGAAGAGGCTTTGCTCGAGGAATTGATCAAATCTACAGTTTTTCGATAGTGGGAAAGATGGATCTGAGCTTCGGGTACCGTTGACCGGTGGCAAGGTACCAGGCGCGCAAGACGTTCCCGTACATGCGCCAGCGCCAGCGAGTACCGTACCACCAGCCGCGGTGGAATTCGCTCGGCGGATGCCAGACGCCTTTCATCGGCACAATGCGGGTCCGGTAGCCGTTCTGTCTTGCAGCAATGGTCAAAGCAATCTCAAATCCATAACCGGCTGCGGCATCTTCCGAGACATACTTGAGGATTTTAGCTTGCAGGCCGCGTTGACCGGTCAGCCAGGGGGAGGCCCAGTGGGAGAAATCGGTGTAGAAGCGTCCACCCAGGAACAGACCCAGGGTCATGTCCGCTTTATCCGTTAGGACAGGCGCGATCAACGCCTCGATGTGAGCAGGCGCCAGGTTCATGAGATCTGAATCGAGTAAGATCAGGTAGGTAGCCTGTGTGCTGCGCCATGCGCTGAAGATGGCCTGTCCCTTGCCTCGATTGGCTTCGTGTTGAATTAACCGCACGCGCTCATCTCGGTCTGTAAAGGTGCGCACAATAGCGGATGTGGCATCTTTAGAGCCGTCATCCACAATGATGATCTCGTCCAGCGACTCCACACGGAGAAGGACGTCAAGAACGCCGCTGATCGTTTTGGCCTCATTATATGCAGGCAGGATGGCCGCTATGGCCGGCTTGTGTGTTTGGGTATAGTTTTCAAGCATACAGTTATTCCTTCTCCTCGCTTCTATTCTATACTATTACATCCCAATCGCAAAGTGAGCAAAATCCTTCTCTCATCATCCTTTCAGGTAATAAACTTCTTGCCGAAATCTTACCAATTTCCTGGTTTCTTGCGTATAATTCCCTAACTTAAATACGATTCTTCTATACCTGGAGTTGTCATGCTTCCCAAACCTACCGGTGCACAAATTCGCCAGACTTACATTGACTTCTTCGTCGAACATGGACATACCCTCGTGCCGTCCGCCTCGCTCGTCCCGGGCGGGGACGCTACCTTGCTCTTCACCAACGCAGGTATGGTGCAGTTCAAGGACGTTTTCCTCGGCACGGACAAGCGTCCCTATACGCGCGCCACTGATTCGCAGAAGTGTTTGCGCGTGGCTGGTAAGCACAACGACCTCGAGGAAGTAGGCCGGGATGACAGCCATCATACCTTTTTCGAAATGCTCGGCAACTGGTCGTTCGGCGACTATTACAAGAAAGAGGCCATCGCCTGGGCCTGGCAATTGCTGACCGATGTTTGGGGTTTGCCCAAAGAGCGCCTGTACGCAACCGTCTTCCGGGACGAAAAGGGCGAGATTCCCGTTGACGAGGAAGCCGCCGCCAACTGGCTCAAGCAGCCCGGCTTCGATCCATCCCATCTCTTCTACATGGGCCGCAAGGATAACTTCTGGGAAATGGCCGACACCGGCCCCTGCGGCCCCTGCTCCGAGATTCACTACGATCTGCGTCCTGGGGAAGGAGAGCCGGTGACCATAGCGACGCTGGACAGCGACCGGTTTGTCGAACTCTGGAACCTGGTCTTCATCCAGTACAATCGCATTGGCCCGAACACGCTCGACCCTCTGCCGGCTACCCACGTGGACACTGGCATGGGCTTCGAGCGGCTCGTCTCGATCTTGCAGGGCGCTGGCTCGACCTATAAGACCGACCTGTTCACGCCTGCGCTGGGTGTCTTGCGATCATTGACCGGCCACAGCGAGTCCCAAATGTACGCGGATTTCACGCCCTATCGCGTCATCGCCGACCACGCCCGCGCCGCAGCCTTCTTGATCGCGGACGGCGTGGTGCCGGGCAACACTGGCCGCAACTACATCTGCCGCATGATCATCCGCCGCGCGGCGCGCTTCGGGACAAAACTCGGCCTGCACGAGCCGTTCCTGGCGAAGGTGGCCGAAGCCTTTATCCAGACCTATCATGACTTCTACCCTGAACTGGAGAAGAGCCGTGGCGCGATACTGGAGGACCTGACGAGAGAAGAGATCCGCTTTGCGCGCACGGTCGAAACGGGCACTGCCCATTTGGAGAATCTGCTCGCAGGGCTTCGCCAGCAAAAGAAAACCGTTTTGGATGGGCGCAGTGCCTTTGAACTGTATGCCACCTACGGCCTGCCCTTCGAGATCGCGCGTGACATCGCCCGCGAGCAAAGCCTGGATGTGGACGAGGTGGGATTCCGCGCCGCGATGGACGAGCATCGTCTTGCCTCGGGGGGTGGGAAGGCAATGGGCGCGTTGGGCGGCGAAGATGCGGAATTTTTCAGCAGCATTCTGCGCGATTTGCAGGCGAAAGGAAAGCTGGGCGAGGATGGCGTCGAGCAAGATGCGTATTCAAGTAAACAAGGAGCAAGTAAACAAGGAGCAAGTACACAAGTAGAAGGTGAAGTGCTTGCGCTGATCGTGAACGGGGAAGCGGTGCAGTCGGCTTCGTTTGGTGATCCTGTCGAGGTCATCTTGCCGAAGACTGGATTCTATATCGAATCCGGCGGTCAGGTTTCAGACACGGGCATCATCCGCTCACTCCCCTCTCCCGCACTTGGGAGCCCCACGGGGGTGCTTCGCGAAGGGGCCGGGGGCGAAGGCCGACTCCCCTCTCCCTTCGGGAGAGGGGCCGGGGGCGAGGTCGGGGGCTGGGAAATCGAGATCACCGACATTCGCAAGCCCTCGGCCGGCGTCATCCTCCACATTGGCGAAGTTATTTCAGGCCATCCCAGAGTCGGCGATAAGTGCATCGTCGAAGTGGATATGGAGCGGCGCGGCGACATCATGCGCAACCACACCGCAACGCACCTGCTGCACGCCGCCCTCCGCCAGGTGCTGGGCGAGCATGCCCGCCAAGCCGGTTCGCTGGTCGCCCCCGACCACCTGCGCTTCGACTTCAACCATCCCGAAGCGATGACAGAGGATCAGTTGGAGCGCGTCGAGAGGCTGGTCAACGAGGCCATCGCTGCGGACATGCTCGTTACGCCGAAAACCAAGTCCCGCCAGCAGGCGATTGCCGAGGGCGCTATGGCGCTCTTCGGCGAGAAATACGGCGAGACCGTACGGACGATTACCATCACCCCGGAGTCCAACGTCTCTGACGTTGGAAATCGCTACTCCTACGAACTGTGCGGCGGCACGCACCTCGACCGCACCGGCAGCATCGGCGCTTTTCTCATCCTCAACGAAAGCTCGGCGGCAGCGGGCGTGCGCCGTATCGAGGCCGTGACCGGGCGCGGCGCGTACGAACTCATCGCCAGGCGCTTCAAACTGCTCGAGCAGACAGCCATCACCCTCAAGTCTGCTGTTGAAGAAGTGCCGCAGAAGGCCGAACAAGTGCGGGATGAACTTGCCGCTACCAAAAAGCAAATTGCCGCGCTGAAAATCGAGCTGGCCCTCTCGACCTTCAACGTGCAGCTTGCCAACGTGTCAACAGTTCACGGTGTGAACTTGCTCGCCCTGGAATTGCCGAATGCGGATAAGGATACCCTCGGCAAACTGGCTGACAGGTTTCGCGAGAAATATCCCCAAAACGGCGTGTGCGTGATCGCTACTACTTCCGGTGAACAGATCGTTGTCATGGCGACCGTAACGCAGGATTTGATCACGAAGGGTATCAAGGCCGGGGATCTGGTTGGGCACATCTCGCGCCAGCTCGGCGCGGGCGGCGGCGGCGCACCGCACCTGGCTTTCGGCGGAGGAAAGGATGTGAGTAAATTGCCCGAGGCGCTGGCAAGCGTCCGTCCCTGGGTGGAAGGAAAAATAAAATAATTCGTAGGGGTGTACCGGCGTGTCCGCCTTTTTGTTCTTGCGACGCTAATCATTGGGAAAACATGTATAATCATGACAGGAAATTGGCATGAGAGACGATACGCAAAACTGGATTGCGCTGGCCGAATATGACCTGGAAACTGCCGAGCACATGCTGGCAACCGGGCGTCTTCTCTACGTTGTCTTTATCTGTCACTTGGCGCTGGAAAAGATGCTCAAAGCGCATGTCACCGAGGTAACGCAGACTATTCCGGTGAAAACGCATGACTTGATTTACCTGGTCAAGAAATGCAGCCTGGAACTTTCGCGGGAACATCTGGAGTTTATCGGTAAGATCAATGCAGCCAGCATCCCAACCCGTTATCCCGAAGATTTACAGCGCGCCCTGAAAGATTATCCAGAGTCAGTTGCCAGGTTATACTTGAGGCAAACGACTGAGGTACTCCAATGGCTCAAGCGACATCCGAACTTAAACAAATAGTCAAACGTTATATCGGCGAACTCGGTAAGATGGGGATTCACGCCGAAAAAGTGCTTGTTTATGGTTCGCAATCCACGGGTACCGCGCAAGAAGGCAGCGATATTGACCTGTTCGTTCTCTCTCCGGATTGGGCAAAATACAGCCAGCGGGAACGGTTGGAAATCCTGGGGGTTGCTGCCGCGCGCTTGCTGGAACCTATCCAGGCGCAGGGGTTTACGCCCGAGGAAGTGTCCAAGCGAAAGATCGCGCCTTTCTGGCAGCAGGTCTTGCAGGAACAGGCTGTGGCTGTTTAATTGCATCCAAATGCTCCGAAACGTTTGCAAGTGTCCGCGCCTGGGTGGAAGGGAAACTGAAATAGTCTCGTAGATGTACTATAGCAGACTTCCGAAATCTCCTAGACTTCGGAAGTCTGCTATTTCCCCGTATCTAAACAGCACAAGCCTGGTTAATACTATAGCAGCCAAAATCCCGCTAGCAGGCTGTCGGAGAACCCCGTAGGGCGGGTTTCTTACCCGCCATATCTGGCGGCAGGTAAGAAACCTGCCCTACATTGATGGGTTATTTTGGCTCTCTCCGACAAACTGCTAGAGGAGGTTTCTGTATGAGCGATGTGCTTCTCTGGACGCTTGTGGGTTTCTTTGCAGGCAGCATCCCATTTTCCCTCATCCTGGGCAAGCTTCTTGTCAAAATTGACATCCGTACCATTGCCGACGGCAACCCCGGCGGGATGAATGCCTTGAGAGCTGGTGGGCTGAAGACAGGCCTTCCTGCCATTATCCTCGATATCAGCAAGGGCTTCCTGCCGGTCTTCCTGGCGCATAGGTATGGCGCGACAGGCTGGAATCTTGTCCCTGTCGGCCTCGCTCCCATCCTCGGGCACGCCTTCTCGCCTTTGTTGCGTTTTCGCGGCGGTAAGGCGCTGGCAGCCACAGGCGGGGTGTGGATGGCGCTCGTTGGCCCGTTGGTGTTGCTCATCTATGGTCTGCTGGCGCTGCCGTTCACCATTTTGCAATCCGAGGATGCCTGGTCGGCCAATGCCGGGATGCTCGCCCTGCTCGTTTACGCGTTTTTATATGGGGAATCGTGGCTGGTTGTTTTCGCCGTACTGAACACGGTTGTCGTCATCTGGACGCACCGCCGCGACCTGGTTCGTAGGCCGCAATTACGCCCCTGGGCGGCAGACTGGCTCACCCGGAGGAGCGCGTGAGCGGACTCTGGCCCCCGCATTACCTGGGTATCCTCATTTTCCTTTCCCTGGGCTTGCTCACCGCGCTTGCCAATGCCCTGACCATTCGCCGTTTCGACCAGTATCCCGCGGCAAAGAATTTTCCGCGCGTTTCGGTGCTTGTCCCGGCTCGTAACGAGGGGCGCAACATCGAAGCCTGCGTGCATTCGCTACTTCTCCAGGATTATCCCGAGTTTGAAATAATTGTCCTTAATGACCACTCGACGGATGGGACGAGGTTGGCTTTGGCCTGGCTGGAGGCTGAAGGTGGCGCGACCAGGCTGCGGGTCCTGGATGGGTGTCCGCTGCCCGAGGGTTGGTTAGGCAAGCATTGGGCCTGTCACCAGTTGTATCAAGCCGCGACTGGCGACCTGCTCCTGTTCACCGACGCGGATACCCGTCACCAGCCGAACATGCTGCGGGATAGCGTCGCCGCGCTGTTCGCCGAGCGCGCCGATCTGGTCACCGCTTTCCCGCGCGAGGAAATAGTCACCTGGGGCGAGCGGCTGTTGGTGCCGGTCATCAGCTTTGGTATCTTCACCTTTTTGCCCGTCCGCCTGATCCAGAGGCTGCGCTGGGCCAGCCTTTCGCTCACGATCGGTCAGTTCATGCTTTTTCGGCGTGCCGCCTTCGATGCCGTTGGGGGTTACGAAGCGGTACGCAACCAGGTGGTGGACGACGTGTGCCTGGGCCGCCTGGTCATCGCGCACGGCTTCCGCTGGCAGTTGTTGGACGGCACCGAGCACGTCACCTGCCGCATGTACCATGGTTTCGACGACGCAGTGGAAGGTTTCAGCAAGAACGTTTTTGCCGTTTTCGATTATCGCATCTTGCCCTTTCTTGTTGCCCTGCTCGTAGTGGGCGCAGCCTTCCTCGAGCCGCCGTTGGCGCTGCTGTCTCGGTGGTTCGATATGCCTCTTTCTTCATTCCCACCTGCTTATGCGACCATCGCGGTCATCCAGGCTTTCGTGCTTTGGCAGATCGCCTACCGTCGTTTCAAGTTCCCGGCTTCTTTGGTTTTCTTCTACCCGCTCAGCCTGGCTCTCTTCCTCTTGATCGCCCTGCGCTCCATGGCGCTTTCGTTGACAGGCAGCGCCACCTGGAAGGATCGTCTCCTGGATCGCGCCGCTGTGCGTTGGTTTTAAACCCAATACTGTTAAGCCTGTAGAGACGGCTTCCACGCCGTCGGGCATGGGAGCCCGACCCTCTTACTAAAAAGAATTGGTTCTAAAACCGTTATAATCGGGGGAGATGAAAACCCAGGTGATCCACCTCGAGTTGCATGATGACGCTGTCTCCGTCCGCGACAAGATGTCGTGGGCGAAGACGGCGCGCATCCTGCTCGTCTGGCCGCCGCGCGGGCGCATCCTGGCGCGGAGCCTCGACCTGCTCCTGCTCCAGAGACATGCTGCCAGCCTGGGCGCGCAATTTGGATTGGTGACGCGTTCGGCTGAAATTCGTCGCGCCGCCGGTGAACTGGGACTGCCAGTCTTTGTGACCATTGCTGAGGCCCAAAGCCATCCCTGGCAGAATCGAACCTCACGCGCTAAGCCAACCCGTCGCGGCCCACGTCCCAATCTTCAAGAACTCCGCGCCGAGATCCACCCGCCTGAACCTGCCTGGCTTACCCACGCTGCCGCGCGCCTCACGTTTTTTACGTTGGGCGTCATTGCGGTTTTAGCCGTTGTATTACTTTTCATCCCCTCCGCGACCATCTCACTTGATCCGAAGCTGCAAACCCAGGATTTGACATTGCAAGTCAGCGCCAGCCAAAACGTGACTTCGGTCAACGTGGCGGGCAACCTGCCGGCGCATAAGATGTCGGTCGTTGTGGAAGGTAGCCAGTCTGCTCAAGCCACGGGCCAGGCCTCCGTGCCCGATAAACCAGCCCAGGGCGTGGCTCGCTTCCGCAATTTGACCACCTCTGTCATTGGCATTCCGGCCGGGACGGTGATCCGCGCCTCGAACGAGCCTGCCGTTCATTTCGTCACCACTCAAGATGGCGTGTTGGCGGCTGGAGTCGGCAGGACAATTGACATTTCTGTTCAAGCGGTTGAACCCGGCCGGGCCGGAAATTTGGCAGCCGATACGTTGATTGCCATCCAGGGTGACCTTGGGCCTGATCTGGCAGTTACCAATCCCGAACCCACCAGCGGCGGGACGGATCGCACCGTATCCATGCCCACCGCGGACGACCGCGCCCACCTTCACGATGCACTCCTGGCTGACCTGCGCCAGCAGGCGCTGGATCAGGTCGTTCAGAAGCTCTCTAGCGGCGATTTGCTCTTCCCGACTACGCTTACGCTCAGCCCGGCATTGGACGAAACCTACCTGCCGGCTGAGGGCCAGCCGGGCGAAACATTGACGCTGACCTTGCAAGTGGAATTCTCTATCCAATATGCTCTGACTTCTGACCTGAACGCGCTGGCCGCGGCCGCGCTGGATGCGGGCCTGGCAAAGGAGATGCTTCCCCTTGCGGATACACTGACCGTCGAAATTACGGGCAAACCGGTTTCTCAGGCTGGCGGTGGTACCACCTTTGAAATCCACGCCAGTCGTATGCTAAAGCCAAATATCAATTTGTCCAGCGTGACGCGTGCCGTGCAGGGACTCCCGCCCATTGAGGCCGGCCAGCGGTTAGAATCCATGCTCCCCCTGGCCTCGCCGCCGCAGATCCAACTGGTCCCATCCTGGTGGCCGTGGTTGCCGTTCCTGCCATTTCGTATCACGATAAGAGTTTATCCGAATAACGGAATGCAGACTTCAGTCTGGCTGACATGGCAGACATGGCGGACTAAAGTCCGCGGTCCAGGGGTTTATCCGAATAACGGAATGCAGACTTTAGTCTGCCTGACATGGCAGACATGGCGGACTAAAGTCCGCGGTCCAGGGGTTTATCCGAATAACGGAATGCAGACTTCAGTCTGGCTGACATGGCAGACATGGCGGACTAAAGTCCGCGGTCCAGGGGTTTATCCGAATAACGGAATGCAGACTTTAGTCTGCCTGACATGAAAATTTCTAAATGAGAATCCTCGCCGTTGACCCCGGTTCCAAACGCCTTGGCTTGGCCATCAGCGACCCGACTGGCGCCATCGCCAACCCGCTGACGGTCATCCCACACGTCTCGCGCCTTCTCGATGCAGCGGCCGTCGCTGAACAAGCTGCCGTCCACGAAGCCGGCCTGATCGTCGTCGGCCAATCATTGGACGAGCAGGGCCAGCCAACTTTCGAAGGGCGGCGCGCAGCCCGTTTTGCATCTGTTCTACGCATGCAGACCAGCCTGCCAGTAGTTCTTTGGGATGAAGCTTTCACGACGCAGGATGCCCGCGCGGCGCGCATCGCGCTGGACGCCTCGCGCCAAAGGCGCGCCGGTCACCTCGACGACCTGGCAGCGTCTGTCCTCCTGCAATCCTACCTCGACGCGCATCCGTCAAGCTAACCCAACTCCTACGCCGCAGTTCCTAACTCCTAACTCCTAACTCCTAACTCCTAACTCGCAACTCCTATCTCGTATCTCATGAAACGCCGTTCTTCCTGTTTCCCCTTTTTCCTCCTCTTCTTCTTTGCCATTGGCCTCCTTGCGGCTATCCTCTTCACCCCAGTCCTGGCGGCGCAGTCTTACGGCCCGCCCAGCCCATACCTTAGCCCCTGGCAGCGCTTCAGTTACTCGGCCTCGCTCTTGTGGAACGCGGGCAATTTGACCGTTCCGCGCGATCCGAACGGCGCGCAGCAGATTTTCGTCATCGAAACGGGCGAGTCGGTCTTCACCATCTCGACCCACCTGCAGTCTGCCGGTCTGATCCGCGACGCCTCCACTTTCCGCATCTATCTGGTCTGGACCGGCCTGGATACCTCCGTGCAGGCCGGAAATTACACATTCAGCCCGGCCATGACCGCCATCCAGATTGCCCACGCGCTCCAGGATGCCACGCCCTCAGAAGTGGCTTTTGGCGTGCTGCCCGGTTGGCGGATGGAGGAGATCGCCGCGGCGCTCCCGACTTCTGGCCTGGTAATCACCCCTGAAGCATTCCTTTCGGCGGCGCGTTCCCCGTCTGCCCCCCTCGACTTTTGGCCGGCTGATGTCTCGGCGGAAGGATTTCTCTTCCCTGATACCTACACCCTGCCGCGCAGTTCCACGGCGGATCAGTTGGTGTCGGTTCTGCTCCAGGGTTTTGCCTCCCACCTGACGCCAGAAATAAGTGACGGGATTGCCCGTCAGGGTTTGAGCCTGTACCAGGGCGTAATCCTGGCCTCTATCGTCCAGCGCGAAGCAATCCGAGCAGACGAACAGCCGGTCATCGCTTCGGTATTCCTGAACCGTATTGCCATCGGCATGAAGTTGGATAGTGATCCCACGGTGCAATATGCCCTAGGCTACGACGCTGCCCAGGGCACGTGGTGGACGAATCCGCTAAGTTTGGAAGATTTGCAGGTGCAATCCCCGTACAATACTTATCTCGACGCTGGCTTCCCGCCCACACCAATCAGCAATCCAAGTCTGGGCGCGTTACTGGCAGTCGCGAACCCGGCGCAGACGGCTTATTACTACTTCCGCGCCCGCTGCGATGGCTCCGGTTATCATGCCTTTGCCGAGACGCTAGAACAGCAAATGCAGAACGCCTGTCCGTGAGCCAGATGACCCTTTAAGGAAACGATGCGTTCAGCCTGTTCAAGCCAACGGTTTGGGCGACCTGTAAAGCAGCCTGATATTCTGAGGATGTGATTGGACGGTTAAGCTCTGGGAATTGCAAAGCATGGTGCGCTGGCCGGTACTGATTCATTAGGTTCACATAAGTGTTCTTTGAAATCTCCTCAGCAATAAAGCGGAGGATTTCCTCGCTGCCTGCCAGGCCGTTTGGCAGCACCAGGTGTCTCACCAGCAAGCCGCGCTCGGCAAGGCCTTCTTCATTGATTTGCAGGTCACCAACCTGACGGTGCATTTCCTTTACCGCCGCTTGATTGATTTGCGGGTAATCGCGGATCTTTGAATATTGCAGGCCAACCTGTGCGCTGGCATACTTCATATCCGGCATGTAAATGTCAATCACATTCTCCAGTAGATGGAGGGCTGTCAGCGAGTCGTAGCCGCCTGTGTTATAAACCAGCGGCAGCCGCAGGCCAGCTTGCGCGGCGATAAGAACAGCAGCCAATATTTGCGCTACGACATGACTGGGCGAGACCAGGTTGATGTTATGGCAGCCGCGCTCCTGCAACTCCAGTATGACAGCAGCCAGTTCTCCTGGACTAACATCTTCTCCTACTACATCGATTTGACTGATATCGTAATTTTGACAACAATACTGGCAGCGCAGGTTGCAACGGGCGAAGAAAATCGTGCCTGAACCGCGCCAGCCGCGCAATGGGTTCTCTTCGCCGTGGTGCGGCCCGAAGCTGCTCAACCTGGCCTTTTCCCCTGTCCGGCAGGGACCGAGTTTGTCCCCGCGCCGGTCCACCTTGCACTCCCAGCCGCACAGGTCGCAGCTCGAGAGATGGGCGGAGGCTTCTCCGGCACGGCGCTCGAGTTCACCGCTGCGAAGCAGTCTCAGGTAAGCAGGCTCGAAGCTGGTCATTTGCTCTCATTGATCATCTCCTGCCAGACGGCCAGCCGATCTCCGTGAAAGCCACCGGCAGGGAGGTGCGTTTGGCGATCACGGCATAGTAATCGGCCGGCAGGTCAGCGGGCGAAGCGAGAATAATTTATGGTTGAGGTGTGCGGGCAGATACATCACTTTTATGGCAGGGGCGGCGGAGGGCCTGGCGTCACCGTTGGTTCGAGGCAAAATCCAACCTGCCGGAGGGACGCGGCTGCGTATGCCATTTGCTCACGATAATAATCCGGGGGAGTGTTGGTATAGAAAAAGCCCGGCTCAGTATGGTACGCCAGCCAGGTGTTCAGAGAATAAACCACCCCATTGGCGCCCAGTTCAGCGATGGTATTGTCCATGGTCGGTCCTGCCGCGCAAGTATGGGGGTAACCTTCATTGTGGCGCGCCTCATGCGCCATTATGATCATCAGGCTCCACACCAATCCCCAACCGGATTGAGGATCCATCCACTGTGTGATTTCTTTTTGGCTCAGGTGAGCATAACCGGCCGTACTGACATTGATGATGTTCGCCGGCTCACAGCAAAAGCCATTTTCAATGTCACTCCGGAATCGAACGCCATCAATGGCATTGATGAGCCACTCGTACAGGGATTTGTCCGTCCACGGCAGCGGCTGGTCGAACTCGAGGTTTTTCATAAGCGATAACGCCTGATACGCCCCTCTTTGTAAGGGCGTAAGATTGGCTGATCCATCGGCGCGGGTGCAGGCGAGCGTGCCGACGGTGGGGTCGGATTCAAAGACGAGTCGAATATCAGCGTCTATGGAGGCGATCTCCTCAGCGGTGGGGCATCGTGCCAGAAAAGTATCAATATTCTCCGGCACGTGAGGAATTGACGTCTCTGTTGGAGAAGAGGTAATGGTCGGCGTCAAGGTGCGTATCGGCGCCGTGGTGACAGCCGGCATCGGGGTGAGGGTTGGCCTATGGGATTGGACTTCTTCAGGGGAAGGCCCGGCGACGGGCAAATTGCAGGCGCTGATCATCCCGGTGAGGATGGCCAGGATGATCATCCAGCGAATAATGGATTTGGCTTTCATTTGGCGCTCCTTTTTGCCAGTGAGAGTACAAATCTGGCGTCAAGGATTGCCCCCTCCGCTCTTCACGAATTCTTGCCAGACGGCCAACGCGGGTTTGGAGCGACCATTATTATAACGCAAAGAGACACTGGTGAAAGCCGGATTTGTCTGCGGGCCCAGATCGTGCGGAAAAGACCACAGGGACAGAGTAAGGTTGATATTCCTGGTAAGTTCGAAGAAGCGCCGGACGAAGGTAGTCTGTTCGGCCTCGCTGCCGCCGAAGGGAGAATCGGGCGCGGGCGCTAACGGCTCGGACGGCCAGCCGATCTCGGTAAAAGCCACCGGCAGGGATGTGTGCCTGGCGATCTCGGTATAGTAGTCAGCGGGGAGGTCGGAGGGGGCGGTGTAGAGCAGGAAGGGGTAAGTCGTAAAAGCAGCAAGGTCGAGGCGGTCGCCGAAGAGATCGAGCAGTTCCCACTGTGGCGGATTCTGCCCGTCGCCGGTGAAAAACTCCCCGCCGCGAAGCATCTCGTACTGGAAGACAGGAAAGACCAGCGTATCCGGCGAGGCGGCTTTGACCGCCTCGTAGGTTTCGGCGTAGAGGCTGACGAAAGCATCGAAGCCAGTTGAGTCGTGTTCGTAATAACGATTGATCTCGACGCCCAGCGCCAAATAAAGGGGCTGGTACTTTTCTGCGATGGCAGACGCAACCTGTTTGAATTTTTCACGCTCCTCGGCATTAGCCAGCGCGAGCGACAGTTCCAAACCGCCCTCGGGCTTATCGCGAAAAAAACCCAGGGCGATTAGCGGGGTGAAGTTGTAGCGTGGCGCCAGCCCGAAAACAGTATTTACCACGTTGGGGATTTGCCCCGCCGTTTCCGGGGAATCAGTCCAGTCGGTGTACGCGCCGAGCAGTTCGCCGGTTTCGGAAAGAGTCTCGTACAGGTTTATCCAGTCGTCCTGGGTTGAATTGGGGAAGTTGCGCGGGATGAGTCCGGCAATACCGAATTTTGGAACGTCGAGCGCCGGTTGGGGATTGGTGCTCGTGGCTGGCTGTGTGGCGGGCGGAGTCGCCAATCCGCAGCCCAGCGCAACCAGCAGGAGCGCCGCAATGAGCAGTGCGAGCCTGGCTTTCATTCATGGCTCCAGCCCGCGGCGATGCTCGGCGGCCAGAAATCCTCGGCGGGAGTGATCTTGGCGCCCGGCATCAGGGTGTAGCGATCCACCGGCGTTGGCGTTGAGGTAGGGGTGGGGGAGACCTGTTCGCAGGCAACCGTGAGGATGAACAGGATCAGGAGGGGGAAGGCAATTCCTTTCATTGCGCCGCCTCGATGAAAACGGGCGTCGCGCCCAGGTCAAAGGAAAGGATTCCCCCACTGGCCTCCAGGATTTGCGTTTCGGGTGCAGTTTGCCCGATTGCGGTTGGCGTCCGCGTTAATAGGGCGGAGGTGGCCTCAAAGGGAAGCTGGACGATTACACTGGGCGGCGTCTGGCCAGGAAGGTATAGGTTGCCGTCGTCGTACCACAGCACCCAGACCGGGACGGTGGGCATTTCGAAACGATAAGCCCAGATGCCAATCGCCGAAACTTGCCCTGAGAGACTCGAAGGGTCCAGTTTCTCGACCGAATTGAAGGCAGAGATTTTCTCGTTGACCAACTTCAGGGCGTACCAGACCGGACGCCTGTCTCCGGCGCGCCGGGCTTTGCTCCACAGGTGGCCGGTGAACGGTAGTTTTCCTCCAGGTTCCTGGTTGGTGATGGTGGTGTCGGTCATACCCATGAAGAGGGACGCGCCGAGCATGGGTACGCTGGCTTTATCCGCTGCCGCGATACCGGTTTTCCAATCCTCCATGTTGCCGAGGTTGATGCCGAGAATGCCGCTGCCGGCGGAGACGACGATCTTACGAACCAGCCCGATTGCCATCTCTCCGTAGAGCCAGGCCTGGGCTGCATCGTGGTTGGCGTCGGCCGGATCAGCCACGGCGGCCAGCGCCGCGACGACCGCATCGCGCGTTTCGAGCGTGGCGGGAGCGAAGGGTGTGGGTGGTACGAAGCCTCCGTAACCGATGAGGGCCGACATGCTGAACGCATCGCCGATCCATATTGGTTTTTCGCCGCAGCCGTTGGCGTTCAGTTCGTTGCGTATCCATTGGGCGGTGAGGGGGATTTCAGCGTAATTGGCCAGGGCGTGAAAATCCACAATGTCGTAGGCGTCGCAGGCGGCCAGGATGGCGCGCATCTCCGGCACACTCTTTCTCATGTAATCTGCATCTTTTTGCAGGCGGCTCTCGATCTCGGCCTGGTCGGGATTGCCATCGAAGATATCCGCCATGAGCAACGCGACCAGCAGCACGTGCGCCTCGGAGTCGGCGGCTTTGATGGCCGGATAAGCGATGCGCAGAAGCCGCACATATTCCTCCGCCGTGCCGGGCCAGTAGCCGGTGAACTCACGTTCGACGCCATAATCGTGGATCGGATAAAGCAGCCCCGGCATATCGTCCACGCCATCGTGGTCGTAGCGTTCGACCACCGCGCTCACATAGGCGACATATTCACCCAGGTATTCCTCTTTGGGAAAAGTGTTGACATCTTTTGGTGCTACGCCCAGGGCCGGCGGCACGGAGGACGCCCATGGTGAGAGGGCGGCAAAATCCATTTGCAGACCGGTGAAGCCGGCCTGCTGGTACTCCAGCACCAGCGCGTCCAGTGGACCCCATTCGTACTTGCCCGGTTCCGGTTCGATGTTGCCCCAAATAATGAACGCATCCTGCAGTTTGGCGTAGGTGATGCCTGCGGCTGCGTACTCCTCTGCCACGCCCAGGATAGCGTACTCGACCGAGATGGTGAACTGCGGGCTGCTGATTGCGGGTTGTGGCGTTGGGCTTTGGGTGGTCTGGGGAACTGATGTGGGTGTTGGCGCGGTTGGGCCGCAGGCGATGGCAGCCAGCAGGAGCGCAGTGGCAGCCAGTAAAATCCGTTTCAAGGGGCGCCTCTACCTGCCAGGATCAGGACAGCCGCGAACAGGCAAATTCCGCCCAGCCCCAGGATCAGCCCGACGATAGCCGTCGCCTTCGCACGATTCTTACCTGCAAGGCCGGTCGCGCCCAACACTGCGCCGAGAAAGCCCAGGAAGGCGCTGCTCCCGCCGCAAATGAACAACGGCGTGCCGACGAGCTGGATCCATTGCTGTGCGACGCCTGTCAGCGCACACAAGCCGATGCCGAAAACCAAAGCCAATGAAAGGATGCTCAACACCAAGCTCGCATTGCCCAATGTGTTGGGTTGGTGGGGAGAAGGGGAAACTGACATAAGCGTGCCTCCTTTGGCGAAGAAGACGGACGAGTGTCACTCGGATATTATGCAATGGTTGGCGGTGGTGGAATGGCTGGGATGTTTTCTTTACGCCCAGTCTTGATGAAATATGAGCCGATCCAGGCTGCCAGTCCCACTGTGAGCAGAACCGCAGACTGGATGGCTATCTGTTCTGCCAGGTAGTGTAGGATATAGGTTACCAGGTTGCGACCGGTGGCGACGATATCGGCGGTAATGATTGGCGGAATGCGTGGGGCGGCAAAGTTCACCCAGGCCCAATTCAGTGCGGGCAGGATTGCAATCCCTGGGATGAGAGCAATTGCGCCTGCAAAGAAAAAGGGGATGCCCCACCAGCGCATCCATCCCTTGAGTGAGCGTACGCCGAAGATGGTCACCAGCATGAGCAGTCCCAGCGGCAGCAGAGGGCTGAGTCTCGATCCGAAGCGTACATTGCGAAGTGCGGTGATGGGATCGTCGCCGAGCGGCTCCCCGCCGCCACGTTGGGCTGGCTGAGAGGAAGGCTTGATGATTATGGCTTCATCGGGCATTTCCGTGAGCAGGGCGTTCAGTTGGCTCTGTAGTTCGGGGAGCAACAAGGCGAGGACCACTTCTGGCGGGTTGCATATCACCATTCCCTGCTCACCGCCAAGCGCGCCGGCGGCCATTTGAACCAGTTGCTCGTCCGTGCAAGGCGGCTGGGCAGTGATCAATTGGAGGAGGGCATCCTGGCCTGCCTGTCCGGCGAGACGGCTCTTCAACTTCACCAGCGACACGCTTGCGCTGTCTGTTTCACCATTGAGATAAGCGAACACCTGGTCGAGTACATTTTCAGTGATTGCCTGGAGTTCATTGGGCGGGACGAGGATGTTGATAATGGCCTCCCAGTCTGACGCTTTGAGGTTTTTCATAAAGGGCGGCATTCCTCCTTGATCACCGCCTCCCAGGTTGCCAAAATTTCCCATTCCGTTTTGTCCGAAGCAGGGAGTTATCTGCGCTATCTCCGCCTCGGTTGGCGCCCGCGTGCTGTTATAAAGCTCATTATAGGCGGTCTCGCCGATGGCTTGTTTCACGCACGCCTGGACATCTGGCGGAGCAGTGGGCAGGGGATTCTCTCCGCTTGGTTGCTCGCTGGTCGTCGAAGTTGTTCCTCCGCCGTACTGATCCAGGCAAGGCTGGATCGCCTGCATTTCAGCCTCGGTGGGTTTTTCTTTCCCACTGGCGAGAGTGACATATCTTTCATTGCCCAATGTCTGTTCGTAACAGCCCCTTAGATCGGGAGAGATGTCCTCACACAGCAGCGGGTTCTCGGCGCATGGGTTGTAGAATATGCTCGTTGTCAAAAGATTGCCAACGATTCCAGGCAGGCGTTCATAGATTTGCTGGTCAGCTAAAGCATCCTTGTACAGATCGGCGGCGAACAGTTTACGTTCGATGTTGAAGAGCAATATAGCCAATACGGCCGCGATCACGAACAGGATAGCGAAGATAACCGCGATGGTTTTCGATAGGACGATCAATACCTTACGCATCGCTTTTTCCTCCGGTCTATGCACAAAGGGATGGTGGCTCAAAGTAAGTGATGAGCTTTGTGGGGCGGGATGTTATCCCGCCAAATCAAGGGTATACGGGAGTTATCCCGCCAAATCAAGGGTATGCGGGATGCCATCCCGCACCACATCACTTACTCGAATACCACTATCCACAAAGGATTATGAGCTTATCCACTTACAACACTTGCTGCTGAATCCGGATACTGGCGGGGCTGCCCCACGTTATCTCAACGAATTCCTTTTTTCTTGTCTACAATTTCGATGTAATCTCTCGTTTCTGTTTTTCTCAACGAACCTCCCAAGATAGTGAGGAGTTCTGTCGCCAGTTGCGCCTTGTGTTCAGCGTCGGAGCGGCTCCAGGTGCGGCTCTTGATTTCCAGGTAATCCACCGGTTTCGGGGTCTCGAAATGGTCGAGGTTGACATAGAACTCCGTGTCCCGGAAATTCACCAGCCAGCGCAGGCGAACCTTATCAATTGGGACGACGGAAGTAGGCTTGAAGTACTCGCGATAGAAGCGCAGGCTGTTGGTTGCGGGCGCCAGGTAGCGGCTGCGCGAGAGCAGCACGTCATGCCTGAAACCGCCTTCGCGTGCCGGGCCAATCAGGGTCAGTCGGACACGGCTGTTGACGACCTCCTCCTTCGGGCCGATGAACTCGTCTTCGCGGTACCTCAAGCGGCCCTGGGATGGATCGCTGAAATTAAAGTAATTATCATGCTGATGGTAATGTCTCTGATAGACGATCTTGACCTCGGGCCGGCGGAGCGCCTCCTGGACCGGAGCCGGGTCATCCAATTTGACTTTTACCTGCACCTCGAAAGACTCCTCCTCGGATGAACCGCCCAGGGCGACCAGCTTCGATAGCACGGATTGCTCCCGTTCGATAAGGAAGGTATCAATGCGCCGGGCGTACTCTTGCGCCTGCACCAGCAATTCGGCTTCGTTCAGCGTCAGCAATTGACGGTCGCGCATCAGCCACTTGCCGTTGACCATCACGTCGGTCACGTCGCTGGCTTTGCTGGCGTAGACGATCTGAGCGTAGGCGTTGTGCGCATCGCGGCGGAAACGCGGCGCGTTGTGCGCTGGCGTTATGGCGACCAGGATCAGGTCGGCGCGCTTGCCCGGTTCGAGCGAACCGGTCAAGGCTCCAAGATGCAATGCCGCCGCCCCGAGACGGGTCGCCATGCTCAAAGCAGTCGAGGCAGGGACGGCGGTTGGGTCGTTGCTGACGGCCTTTGCCACAAAAGCGGCCAGACGTATTTCCTCGAACATATCCAGGTCGTTGTTGGAGGCCGGCCCATCCGTGCCGATGCCGACATTCAGGCCCACCTCAAGCATCTTCTGAACAGGCGCGAAACCCGAAGCGAGCTTCAAGTTGGAGGAAGGGTTGTGCGCCACGCCCGCACCGGCGTGCAGCAGCGTGCGCATTTCACCCTCGTCCACGTGGACACAGTGCGCCGCCAGCACTTTGGCGTCGAATAGGCCCTGCTTTCGGACGTAGGGGACGACCGGCATGCCGTTCTCCTTGCGCATGTTCTCGACTTCTAAGGCCGTCTCGGCGAGATGGATATGAAGAGGCACGTCAAACTCGACCGCCAACTGAGCCGTGGCGCGCAGGATTTCGGGTGTGCAGGTATAGGGCGCATGCGGCGCGACGGAGGGTTCGATGAGCGCATGTCCTTTCCAGCGCTGGATAAAGTCACGCGCGGCCGCCAGTGAGTCTTCGTACGATGCAGCGTCCGGTGTGGGAAACTTGAGCACGGTCTGCGAGCAGACAGCGCGCAAACCCGCCTCGGCCGTGGCTTTAGCGACATCCTCCTCGAAGTAGTACATATCTGCAAAGCAGGTCACGCCGCTGCGGATCAGCTCGGCGCAGGCCAGGCGCGTTCCCAGGCGGACGAAATCCGGCGAGACGAACTCGCGCTCGACCGGCATCATGTAGCCCATCAGCCAAACGTCCAGGCGCAAGTCGTCGGCCAGGCCGCGCAGCAGCGTCATCGGGACGTGGGTGTGCGCATTGACCAGCCCGGGCATCAGCACTTTCCCGCCGCCGTCCACAATCTGGGCAGCGCTGTAGCTGGCGCGGATTTCCGCCTCCGGCCCGATGGCAACGATGGAGTCGCCCGTCACGGCCACCGCGCCGGGTTCGTATTGGTGGAGTTCTTCGTCCATCGTTAGGACGAGGGCGTTGACGAGGAGGAGGTCTACGGTTTGGGTCATTCAGGCTCCTTGAGATGCATTATAAAAGAGCGGCATGGGAATGCCGCTCTTTTGGGCGTTTACTTTGACGGTAATAACAATCGAATTTTTCAAGCGTCTCTGCCGCTTGAAGATCGTCGCGTGCGGTTTCCCACCAACGCCAGGCTTCGAGGACATTTTTACTCAGACTCATATAACGTAATTCCTTCCTTCAATGCCTGTCGGATGAACGTCCGCTCTTTGATCGCTTCCAGTTCTTTTGGCGTATAGATGAGCGCATCCACGGCATATTGCCTTGCGGCTTGTCCAAGCGCAAGTAGGAGGCCATCGTAGCGATCCCAGAATCGCTTCTGCGTTTCCTGAATTAAGATCAAGTCCACGTCGCTATGCTGTGTTTCCTCGCCACGCGCAAGCGACCCGAACAGGATCGCCTTTCGGATGTTATATTGCCTGAATATTGGCGACATACTATGGCGTAAACCTGTAATAGTATCCATTTTTAAATTATAGCACGAGAATGTTATATCAATTGACCAGTTTTGTGATTGTTTTCATCTAGCGATGGTGTTCCACTCGTTCCCGCCGTGGACGCCTGCCACGATCAAGCGTTCGCTCGGCCCGCTGCCGAACTGGTAGACCTCCAGCGGCCGCCCGCTGACCGAAAAGCCGATGATAAACATCCCCTGGCTTTGTGGGGTTGGGGTCGGCGTCGAAGTTGGCAGCGGCGTGGCAGTTGGCGACGCCGAAGGAAGCGGGGTAACGCTTGGCCTGACAGTGGGCGATGAAGTGACGGTTAGCGTTGACGTTTCAGTAGTCGGCCATGCAGTGACCGCAGGATCAGTTGGAGTGACAGCTTGCGGCAGTGAGCACCCCATCCCAACCAGGCCAAGGAAAACGATGACGAAAAGCCCTTGCGCGCCTGGCAAGCACATGGTCAGCCGGAAATCCCCTGAACGCACCGCCGGAGACAGTCCAAGCCTATATTCGTCGCCCAGCGCGGCGCGTTGCGCGGGTGTCCGCCATAGGTCAGGTGACGTTCTTCTTTTTCCTGCGGCGTGAGGATGAGGATCGTGACAGCTTGCCGTTCTTCATCAACCGACAGAGTGATGCCCAATGCGGCCAACGACCGGTTTTCGCGACGCGCTTCTCCGAACGCTTCTTCGAGCGCATCTTCCATCGCCTCAGGCTGGACTTTATGCCTGATCCCACCAACGAAAGCTGGACTCCCGAGACGGACAAGTCGCTCGATCAGCGCGCCGTCCAGTCCGCTTTCGAGACAGGCCAGGCTCCAGCCCCGCGCCGCCACCGCCTTGAGCGTGACCGCTTCCAGGGTGGCGTTATCCGCCCCGTAGATGACTGTTCCCAATCGCTCGTGGACATCCGCCTCGATAGCGTTGAGCATCCGATCAGCTTCGGCCTCGCTCCCGGCCTTTGCGGCGATGCGGATGTCTATAATGCCAGAGTGCGCGCTCAGGCCGACGGTCGGGTTGGTCAGGGATTCCAAGTCGCCGATTTGCTCGTCTATCCAGGCTTCCCCGACTCCGCCAGTGTGCAGGGTGCGGATTTTGATGACATCGTGCAGGTTGTAATGTTTCTGAAGATAGGGGATCACGGCCTGCGTCAGGAGCGTTTCCATCTCGCGCGGCACACCGGGCAGAGAGATGACGACGCTCGCCCTCACCCCCGGCCCCTCTCCCTGCCCCCTTCGGGGGTGCTTCGCGAGGAGAGGGGAGACATTGACGATGAACGCCGGTGCCGTGCCAACCGGATTTTCGATGGATATTGCGCCCTTCGGGATATAAGCCTGTCGTTTCTGGTTCTCGGTTGGGGTGCGACCATAGCGCGCCACGCGGGCGGTGATCTGCTCCCATAATTCTGGTCGGAATTCTAATTCCACGCCCACAGCTTGCGCCACGGCCTGCCGGGTTGGATCGTCCACAGTTGGGCCGAGGCCGCCGGTAGTGATGACGATCTCGGCGCGCGCCAGCGCCTCACGAATGGCCTGGGCAATGCGCCCGGCGTTATCGCCGATGGTGCTGGTGCGGAATAGATCCACGCCCAGGCCGCGCAGCGTCCGCGCAATGAAGCGGGTGTTCGTGTCAGCGGTTTCGCCGAGCAGAAGCTCGGTCCCGATAGCGATGATCTCTGCGGTTGGCATGGTGGGGTGGTCTCTGTGCGTTTGTTGCCATCCACGAAGGGGTGATTATTGATCAACGAATCCAGCAGTGCGGCCGCCTTCCGGAATATGTCCGGGTACAGTTCCTTTCCATCGAATGTGGCCTGCGGGCGAGCCGCCGCTGATTCCAACAGCCCCAGATTGTGAACTCCGTGGTTGCCGCCCGTTTCAGCGATCAGGCGTGCGTGGATGAATAATATCTGCAGTGCTGTTGCCTGTCTTGAAAATTTTGCGCAACATGGGTTTGCTCCTCTCGTGTAATTACATGGTAAGTATATCACTTCCAGCTACACAACGTTGTATTCCTGGATCAACCGGCCTTCCTCGAACCGCGCCAGATCGAGCATGGAAACGTCCACGCTTTGGAATTTTCCGTCGAGGATGTATTCGGCCATTAATTTCCCGGAGATCGGTCCGTGCATGAAGCCATGCCCTGAAAAACCGGCCACTACGTAAAAGCCTTCCAGCGGCGTTTTCCCGAAAATGGGATGGGCGTCTGGCGTGACTTCGTATAGACCAGCCCAATGTGACACCAGACCAGCCTTTTCGAGCAGGGGCATACGCGCGGATGCCGCCTCGAGGTTCACAAGCTCGAAGGCTTCATCCACGTTTTGATCGAAACCGGGCGACTCGTTCGGGTTGGACATGCCGGTCAAGAGTCCGTCTCCTTCGCGGTGGAAATAAAGGGATTGGGCAAAATCAATGACGAACGGAAAATCTGCGGGCAGTTCGGGCAACGGGGTGGTGGTCAACATTTGGCGGCGCAGGGGGGTGATGGGGATGTGGACTCCGGCCATTTTTCCGAGGCGACCAGCCCAGGGTCCGGCCGCGTTGACGACGGTTGGCGCGGCGACAAAACCTTTGTTCGTCTCCACACCTTCAACCTTCCCAACTTCGACTTTCATCCCCGTGACTTCCACGTTGTTCAGCGCCTCGACTCCCATTCGTTGCGCCGCTCCGACGTAACCCATGACGACGCTGTTCGGGTCTACCAGCCCATCGTTGGGATTGAACGTCCCTGCCAGGGCATCCTCGAAGCGCATCCGGGGCGCTCGCCGGCGAGTTTCGTCGCCGGTCAGCCACTCGGTTTGAACGCCAAGTTTGTGCTGGAGTTCCACGTTGCGACGGAAATATTTCACATCTTCGGGTTTAGTGAGGGCAAAAAGATAGCCGCACTTTCGATAGTTGATTTCCTGCCCGATCTCGTCTTTGAAACGTTCCAGCATTGGCAAGCTAGCCAGCGAG
>Ga0210024_1001091_pt1 | contig 24743 bp, 27 predicted proteins | sample CryGeymeta201525_FD_183988 | JGI IMG/M metagenome (GOLD analysis project Ga0210024, IMG submission 183988) | Groundwater microbial communities from Crystal Geyser aquifers in Utah, USA - Crystal Geyser metaG 2015-25 (SPAdes) (version 2) | ecosystem: Environmental > Aquatic > Deep subsurface >...
AGAAAACCATGCTACCCGTTGAACGTCTTCTAAAATCAAATACCATAGAAAATTTATGGATTTATATCCTGTCTCTTTTGAAAAAGCGCCAAATTTATGGTTGGGAGATTCCAAAACTAATTGAAAGGGAACTCGGTTTTAAACCGGGAAAAATCACTCCCTATCGTGTACTTTACCGATTAGAAAAAGATGGGTTCGTCAAAAGCAAAACTAAAGAAAGAAGGCGAACCTATGAAATTACAGAAAAAGGCAAAAAAGAATTAGAAAAAGCCAAAAAATTTTATAAAACAATCTTAAAATGGCTAGAAGATTAAAAAAGGGGGCAAAAAAAATAAAGATTGGACAGTTAGTATTGCCATTGAAATTGGCAAATGAAATCCAGAGAATAGTGAATCATTATTTTTACACCAAGGGTTTAACTTTAAAAGAAATAAAAGAGAGCGCAAAGAAAAGAAAAATAATTTATTCAAGATATGTAAAACCGGCAAAACAGCTTTTAGAATTGGCTGGTTCACAAAAGAAGGCAATTACAGCCATCGATAAAGTTGCTGAATGGGCAAAATCAAGAAACCTGGATTATACTATTGAAACAGTTTTTAAAAAATGGTTAGAATTGGATAGATTGAAGCCAAAAGAAATAGTGAAGAAACCATATTATCAGGGGAATCCAATGGTTTGGTCAGAAACCAAGAGAAAATGGTATGTCATTAACCCTGAAGGCGAATGGCTGGAATTTGCCGGAAAAGAAGAGGAAATCGAATGGAGAATAATAAAATGAATCTAAAACCTAAAATGATATTTATGGGGACGCCTGAGTTTGGCGCCATTATTTTAGAAAAACTTAGCCAGAGTGGATATAAGCCGGTTTTAATTATGACTGCTCCAGATAAACCAGTTGGCAGAGAACAGATTTTGACACCTTCACCAGTAAAACTGCTGGCCGAAAAGTATAGTATTCCTATTCTTCAGCCAGAAAAAATTGAAAATTGTAAATTGAAAATTGAAAATTGTAAACCGGATTTAATAATAGTCGCGGCTTATGGACAGATTCTGCCAAAAGAAATTTTAGAGATTCCCCAAAAAGGTTCGCTCAATGTTCATCCTTCCCTTTTGCCAAAATATCGTGGGGCGACCCCTATCCAATACGCCATTTTAAATGACGATAAAGAAACCGGAGTGACAATTATCTTGATGGATGAAAAGATGGACCACGGCCCAATTCTCGCTCAAAGAAAATTGAAAATTGAGGAAGATGAATCAGCTCTTATCCTTCACGATAAATTAGCCAATCTTGGAGCAAATCTTTTAATCGAAACTATTTCCAAATGGCAAAAGGGCCTTCTTAAACCCCTTTCTCAAGATGAAACGAAGGCAATTTATACTAAAATTTTGACCCGGGAAGATGGAAGAATTATTTGGAAAAAAACTGCGAAAGAGCTGGAGAGAGAGATCAGAGCTTTTAGCGGTTGGCCGGGCAGTTTTACTTTTTGGGAGAGCAGAGGAGGCAAAATGGTAAGGATAAAGATTATAAAAGCCAGGGTGTTAAAATCAATGGGAAATGTTTCTTATCTCATTGGCAAGAAATGGTAAGGATAAAGATTATAAAAGCCAGGGTGTTAAAATCAATGGGAAATGTTTCTTATCTCATTGGCAAGACCTTAGTTGTTCCCCAAAATGAAATTGGTGTTCAGTGCGGAGCTCAGCCAGCCGTTACCATAGGTTTTTTAAGAGGAGGAGATTTTTTAGCGATCGAAAGATTGCAAATGGAAGGGAAAGAAGAAATGGGCGCTGAGGAATTTTTAAGAGGCCACCCCGATTTTATAGGGACAGTTTTAAAATAAAAACTATGTTATCTTATTTTGATCTTCGCAAGGGAACAAAATTTATTTTAGAGGACCAACCTTATGAGGTTTTAGAATTTCAACAGATATACAAAGCCCAGGATATGGTTGTTGCCAGAACGAAGATTAAGAATTTAATTAATGGGAAAGTTTTGGAAAGAACTTTTCATCAAGACGATAAATTTGAAGAAGCTGAATTGGAAAAAATTGAAGTAAAATTTCTTTTTTCCCACCGGGGAAAATTTTGTTTTTCTGAAGCGGGAAATTCTAAAGCTCGTTTTGAATTGGATGAAGAAAAAACCGGTGAGGGAGCAAAATTTTTAAAGCCAAATCAAGTTCTAACCGGAATTAAATTTCAAGATAAAATTATCAATATAGTTTTGCCAATTAAAGTTCAATTAAAAGTTACTGAAGCGCCACCAGGAGTCAAAGGAGAAAGAGCCCAGGCCGGAACAAAACCAGTAACTTTAGAAACCGGAGCAAAAATAAACGTCCCCTTATTTGTTGAACAAGGAGACATTATCGAAGTAAACACCGAAACTGGAGAATACGTCAGAAGGGTAGATCGATGAAGTTTACCTTCTTTGGAGTTTGCCTTCATCTCCACCTCGCTTGGCTTCGCCTCGCTCGGTGAGTGAAATTAGACTAAAGTGGCCAATCTTTTGATTCTCTTTAGCATGTTGGGATGGGTGGTGAAAATTTCCAATAGTTTTTCGGCAGTGCTTGGCTTTACTTCTTGAGTCCTCAGAGCCAGTAATTCAGTTTGATCAATGGTTCCTGAGAAATCCCGATCGATTTCTTTTAATTCTTTTATTTCGTTTTCCGCTCGAGAAACATCATTCAAAAAGAAAGCCTTTATACCTTCTATTCTTTTCAATTCAGCTTCAGCTCTGGGCTCTTTTTTCAGTCGAGCTGAGCTATAAACCAATTTATACAAAGCTGATGCTAAATTTTGAGGAGGATTTCCTAATTTGCAGCTGTTTTCATCAGCATAATATTCCCTGATTCTTGAACCGTATAAAACCAAAAGATTGGTCAGAAAATAAAGAAGCATTGCTCCCATGCCAATTAAAGCAGCATAGCCTCCACCTTGCCGACGACCACCCATTCCTCCCCACATAAAGCTCCAGGCAATCCAATAAAGAATTAGAGGGATAACTGAAAGCAAGGTCATTATCATCATGTCTCGGTGCTTTAAGTGAGAAATTTCGTGACCCAAAACTGCTTTTAATTCCTCTTTAGTTAGTAATTTTTGAATTCCTTGAGTAACACAAACCCTTCCATCTCCCAAACTTCTACCAAAAGCAAAGGCATTTGGAAGGGAAATTTGAGAAATACCAATTTTTGGTTTGGGAATGTTGGCTTTTTGAGATAATTCTGCTACCACCTGATGGAGTTCAGGTTCTTCTTTTTCAGAAACATATTTTACTCGCATTAGCATTGAAACCATTGAAGGTCCAATTAAATATTGAAAGCCCATGAAAAAAACCGCCAGAATAACATAGTTGGTAGCGCTTCCCACTCCCATATAGCTACCGATTCCAGTAATCACTCCATAAAGAATAGCGAACATCACCACTACCAATAACCACATTTTAAATTGAAGATTCATAATATATCGAGCTTCCGTTTATGGAAGCGGAGATGAAAAAGAGAACGAAGTTCTCTTTGCCTATCGAGCTTCCGAAGGATCAAAGAGCATTCTGCTCTTTTCCACCTTTCGCTACGCTCAGGTAAGCGAAGATGGAGATGAAGCTTTAGCTTCATCGATATTTACATTTTAACGTATTTCCAGTAATTTTTCAAGTTTCTTTTAACTTCTTTAACTACTTTTTTTGTTTCTTCGAAAACTAGGTCTTTTTGGAATTGCTGAGGAATGGCGATGGATTCCTTGATTTCAATTTTGAAATTAGCCAATCCGGCAATCAGAGCTAACCAGGCATAGGGTAAAACTTTTTTATTATAACCCGAGCCGATCATATCAATAACCGGGGTGGTGGGTGGGTGGCGTCCATCGCAGATTTCCGAAATTTTTCTGACCTTCTCCCCTATCATTCTGAATCCTTTAACAGTTAATCCCAATTGAGTTAGCTCATCAGCAAAATGAGGGTCAGAGCCGCCATTTCTAATAATGATTTGAGGATTAAACTCTTTAACTACCGGCTCAATAATTTCTTCGAAAACTAATTGATAGGAATTATCGCCGGCAAAAACTGGCAAAGGGACATTGATAGTAAAACCCTTGCCTTTTCCTTCTCCTATTTGATAAGCAAAACCAGTTCCGGGATAAAGAGTTCTTGGGTCTTGATGTAAATCGATAAACAAAACTCTCGGGTCTTCGTAAAAATATTCCATTGTTCCATTTCCGGCATGGGCATCGGTGTCTAACACTAGAATTCGCTCCAGTTTATATTTTTCTATTGAATATTTGGCCGCAAAGGCAACATCATTATAAATACAAAATCCCTCTCCATAGGCAGGCTTGGCGTGATGAAGTCCACCACCGAGCGAAATCACTTTCTTTATTCGCATGGGCGCATTCGCATACCCGAGCGTATGCGAGGTTGCGCTATTCGCATGCATTAAATCGCAAGCCAATTTTGCCTGTCCAATAATTATTCTGCCAGCCGTTTCGATTTTCCCCGGATTTTCTCTCGGAAGATTATCGATTGAATGATATTGGGCCATTAAAACTTTTACCTAAGTTGGCAGCCTTATAATATTCTCTAGTAAAATCAATATAATCTTTCTGGCAAATCAATAATAAATCTTCTTCAGTGGCTGGCTCAGCTTTGAGAATTTTGTAATTTCCATCCTCGGGTAAATTCTTTCTCAGAAATCTGGGAAATATTTCTGCTCTATCTCCTCGAAAAGGATGGCCTTCGCCAAAATCATATTCTTTTAATTTTTCTTGATATAAAATTGCAATTTTCATGGATAGCGGCGACTTGACAAAATGATTAAAATTCCTTAAAATATGAACAGTATTTCTGGCACCTTACCAACCTGGTTTATTCAAGACCTATTTAGAAAATTCCTAAAAGAAAGGAGGAGAAGACAAAAAATGGAAGCCATCCAACATGAACTCGATGAACTCATTGAAAAGTTCGGAGGGTATTTTCTGAGGAAAAGGGATGAATTCCCTGACAGGGCTCCCTCTTTCAGACCATTTTGTTTTGGGTTGGCTGATGAATGGCTAGAGAGTTTATCTAAATTATTTCTAGCTATTCCCAAAAGGTTAGCCGCTCCCCAAATATTCGAAGTGGAAAGAAAATACCAATCACAGCATCGCTCGTTTATTTTTGGGGCAGCAGAGAAAATCAGGCAAAAAAAGGCTTATCATTTTTTCATAGACGCCCTGAAGGCAATCGAACGAAGATTTGATTTGCCATTCCCGCTTTACGTACAGGAGCTAAAAGAGGCTCGACCAACTTTGGCTAGTTTCTTACTAACCGAGCTTCTTTTACTCTGGGCTTTGATGGAAAAAGAGGGAAAGTTGTTGGTCTGCGTCCGCGACGGTCATCAGCGCAAACACATCCTTTTACCTGAGAATCCAGAGGATAGAATGACTTTCATTCTTCAGGTCGGCCAGCAGATTCTAACTTTCCTGCCCTTTATCACCCCTCAACATCTTGATTTAGTCCCGGAGAGATTCGGCCCAATTCATAATGTGGACAGGGAGTCGATACGTGTGCCGGTTCTTCTCAATCAGAGCATTCCAGAAATCCTCGAGGACGCTTATTTTCACCAGCGATATGTCCTTCATCCTGTCGGAGCAGCTGTCCAGTTAAGAGATGCTTACGATATTGAAGGAATGCTTGTGAAAGTGGTGGAGGGAAAAGTGATTGCCAGGATTTCGACTGCTCGGGGCGAAACAATTGCCATGATTGACCTCGAGACTGGCCAGGGGGTTGATTTCATCATGGCTCACGAAGGGCCAGTGGCTGAAGTAAAGAATGCCTTAGCTCTCTTCGTAGCCACCGTCTATCACGATTTAGTCGTGGGGATAGAAACACCGGCGAGGAGAAAAAGGAAATACACGGTCGATCAACAACGAATGGCTATGGCCTTTCCTGAAAAAGAACCTACTTTTATTTACATCCCTCGGAAAATAAGAGTGGGTGGAGAGATAAGAGAGGTTTCGCCTCGAATACCAATGACTATCCGACGACCGCCCAGGGTTCATCCGGTCAGAGGTTATCTCAAGAAAGGATGGTTGAGCGAGCATCACCGAGATGAGTTAGAAGAGTTTGAACGAGCTACTGGGCTTAAAATCTTAGAAAGAATCCCGTCTGGCAAAACCTTTATTCGGCCCCATTTCAGTCCGCGATGTGATGAGGAGGGAGGGGTAATTGTCCAGTATCCACTCTTTGTCAAGAGAAGATTGGAGGCTGAGATGTTAGGAGGACGAGCGTAACCAACTATAACCCTCGGCGATGTTACCCAAGGTAACTAAGGTAACTAGCCGAGGGTTTTGCCTTTCTTTTTACGTAATTCCGCTTCTCTTATTCTTCTTTCATCCATCCCAAAATGGTGGGCGATTTCGTGCCAAACCGTATTTTTAACAATTTCTTTTATCTCCTCTTCGGAATGAGCCACTCTTTCAATCGGCTTTTGAAAAATAGTTATTTTATCCGGTAATACCTGGCCGTAATGCCACCTTTTGGTTTGGGGTACACCTTCATATAAACCAAAAATTAAAAAGCCCCCTCGGGCACTTAATTTTCTTAATTGATAAGGAGTAGGCTCATCTTCAATGACAATATCAACATTATCCAACTTTTCCAAAAACTTTTTTGGAATCGCTTTTATTCCTTCATTTACTAATTCTTCAAATTTTTCCCTTTCCATTTTCTAATTAAAATCATTTACAATTTTAATAGCGTGGGAAGAAATAATTTCTCCTTCCTTAAAGACGAAATTGGCTTTTACTTTTTCACCAGCTAAAACTTTGGGGAGCCAGAATTTATCATCTGACCACATTTCATTAAAAGGGATTTCATTTATTTTAAACCATTTTGGTTTCATTTCGTCAGTTTCTTTTGGTTCCCCTTTCCATTCTTTGGCGAAAAAGACATGAACATTTTGGTTCCACTCGCTCTGATAGGGAAAATAAAAACTCAAAATAGCCACTTTCTCAAGCTCATTAGCATTAACTCCAATTTCTTCCTTTAACTCTCTTTTTGCGGTTTCATAAATATCTCCGTCTTTTTCCAAATCCAACTTTCCTCCAACACCATTCCATTTGCCTTGACCAAATCCCCGCTTTTTCATCGCCAAAAGCAACTCTTTATCTCCTTGATTTCCGCGAGTTAAAAAACACAAAGTCGCCTGTCGCATATTATTCATCTTGATAGATTATTTTAGCTAAGTAATTTTTTATAATTCTCTCGCTGGGAAAATATAAAGGCGATGGCAAATTATTTAAATCGAACCACTTCCACTCGGTAATCTCATCTGGCTCCATTACTTTAGCTTCTCCCTCAAAATCTTTACACAAAAAGCCAATTGTCACAAAATGAGCATCTTGAACAATATCATTTGAGATACTGATTACTTCCAAGTCTTTTACTTTAATTCCGGTTTCCTCAAAAACTTCGCGGATAGCTCCTTCTTTCAATTTTTCCTGGAAATGAAGTTTTCCGCCCGGCATCGTCCAGGTTCCTTCTCCGTGTAAAAGGCTTGAGGCTTTTTCAGGATCCTCATGGCGATGTCCCAAAAGCACTTTCCCATCCTTCAAAATCATCACCCCAAATCCCACACCCGGTTTTTGTTCCATAATTTTACTTTATTAAATTTAAATCTCCGTTTAAAATTATTGGTTTGGCTAATTGAATTTCCAGAGAGTATCTTAAATCTTCAATTTTTGGTGACGGATAAAGTAAAAAGATTTTTTTATCAAGACATTGGGCAATTCCTATTTCCATTAAGGTTGCTCCGCCAACGTATCCCTCAACCCCATTTCTTTTGTAATTTAAAACCAAAATGGCATCGCTTTCCTTAATTTTATCAAAGCACTCTTTCTGGACATTGGTTCTTAAACAATGCTCCATATCCATACTTAATTCAGGATTCTTTAGGCAATCTTGGATATCTGAAGGCACAAAGCAAAAATGACCCATTTCTTCGAGCCTTTTCTTTGCCTCCAGCATTTCCTTGGCAAAATACATACTTCCACAAATCACAATTTTCATATTCTATATTCTTTCTTTAAATCATTTAAGATTTCTCGGTGGTCAAAGCCAATTTTCTTTGGAAGATTTTTCAGAGAAAAATATTTAAATTTAGAACTCTCTCTATTGAGGCGAATCTTTCCTTTGTCTTTCTCGAGAAGATAAACCAGAGAAACTGTGTGATACCTGGGATCCCTTTTCGGGTCTGAATAAACCCCGAATAATTTTTTAATCTTTACTAAAACACCTAATTCCTCTTTCATTTCCCTCTTAATCGCCTCCTCCACCCTTTCTCCATATTCAACATGTCCTCCGGGTAAGACCCAAAAACCAACAAAAGGAAAACGCATTCTTTTAATCAGCAAAACCTTACCTTTCTCTAAAAATATCCCATCCACCGTTAAAATCGGACATTTAGCTTTCTTCATCCTTTCATTCTACCAAAAAATCGCCCTTTTGGCGATTTTTGCTTGCTGCGGGGGTAGGAATCAATCGCCCTTTTGGCGATTTTTGCTTGCTGCGGGGGTAGGAATCGAACCTACAATTTCAGGTCCAAAGCCTGACGTGTTACCGTTGCACCACCCCGCATTATAAAATATTTTTACAAATCCCTTCAATCCAACCTGCTATTTTTCTATTAAAAGCACTACTTTTTCTTACACAAATCCTTAATTGTCCATAATAATTTTTACCGATGTTTTTTCTTTTTGGATTTAAATTATGCTTCTTCCAGATGATTTCTTTAAATTGAGCTGGAGGAAAGTTGGTTATCTCCAACCAATAATTTTGAATTTCTTTCTTTCTATAACTAGCGGTTTCATGTAAATAAATTTCGAAATAAATATCTTCAGGTGCAATTTTACAGATCTTACATAACCATTCCAAAAATAATTTTATCATTTGTGGGTCAGAATTGCTGAATTTTACAGCCATCGATTTGCTTTTTTCTTTTGTTCCTTCTGCCCAATAGAGGGCTGCTCCGATAAGCCATAATTCTCGATTAGATAATCTTTCTATTTCATTTCTTGCTTTAGTTTTTATTTCTTCGGTCGTTCGTAATCGTTTTTGCCTACACGCTTCCCAACCCAGTTTCATTGCATTTAATTTCTTTTCAGTCAGTCTTTGTTTTTGCCTTTTAGCTAAACCGATACTTCTTAACCATAATGACAAAGTAGATTTGGCCACTGGAACTTTCCTTAAAATTTCAGAATAAGAAAGCCCTTTTTTTCTTAGTTTTATTGCCTTTTCTTTTTCTTGGAGTTTTAATATCATGAACCACGATTTTATATTTTTTTATTATATCACCGTGGTTCAATTAATACAAGCTATCTAAGCAACCCCGCAAGACTCAATTATTGCTAATTCTAAGGGCAACTGAGGGATTGGCGAATATTTCATTTTGTTTTCGGCTTCGAGGAAAAGGTTTAAAAGATTTCTCAATTCTCCTTCTTTAAAACTGGCTGCTTGAGTTTGGAGTTTTTGAAATTCCTCTTTGGTTAGACCAGGGGCGAAGAGAAATTTTTTCTCTTCTTCACCTTCGCTTCCTTCGGAAGCTCGGTTAATGATTGGGTTTCCCTCGGTTGCCCCAGTCATTTTCAAAATTAGGGCCTGTCTTAAATAATTAATTAGAATTTTGGCAAATTCTTGAAGGTCTGAACCCCGATCAATTATCTCATTTAAAAAATTAATGGCTTCAGAAGCTTTTTTTTGGCAAAGAAAGTCACAAAACTTAGCAACTAACTCTATCTCAACTAATCCAAGTAAATCTTTGATATCTCCGGCTTTGATTTCGCCTCTTTCGCCGGCGAAAGTTAAAACTTCATCTAATAAACTTTCACCATCTCTAATGGAACCAGCAGCATTTAAAGCAACCAGTTCCAGGGCTGCTTTTTCAATCTTTGCTTCCTCTTTCTGGCAAATAATTTCTAATCTTTTGATAATTTCCGGTACAGTTAATTTTCGAAAATCAAATCTCTGACATCTGGAAATAATGGTCGGAATCATTTTATGAATTTCGGTGGTGGCTAAGACAAAAATGGCGTGGCCGGGTGGCTCTTCCAAAGTTTTCAAAAGAGCATTAGCTGCCTCCCGCGTCAATTGATGACTTTCATCAATTATGAATACTTTATATTTCGATTTAGTGGGGAAAAACCTAATTCCATCCCTTAGTTCTCTAACTTCGTCAATTCCCCGATGGGAAGCGGCATCAATTTCAATTAAATCTAAAGCTCTGTCTTCCATAATTCCCAGACAAGAGTGGCATTTGTTACAAGGCTCCGCTGTTCCATCCTTTCGACCTTCACAATTCACAGCTTTAGCTAAGAGCCTGGCAATTGTGGTTTTTCCGGTTCCGCGTGGCCCGGCAAACAAATAGGCATGGGAAATCATCCCCGAAGAAATGGCATTGGTCAGGGTCTGAACAACGTGTTCCTGGCCAATAATCTCAGCAAAAGTCTGGGGCCGATATTTTCGATAAAGCACAAGTGACATAATTATTGTACGATGAGATAAATCTCATCTTTCGCTTCAGCTAAAGCTTCAGCTTTTGAAAACAATAAACTTATATCCGAGAAAATTCCAGATGGCGGCGGCGAAAGCAGCAATAATTCCGCCGACATTTGCCCAGAGTTTTTCGCTCATTCCAAATTGGGAGCCAAGCAGGTTTACTACCAGAGAGGCAGCCCCAACATTTATTACTAAACCTACTAACGTTACGGCAAAAAACTGACCGAATTCTTTTCTCATCCCCACCTTTTCCATTTTTTCAAAAGCCCAGAATTTATCTCCTAAATATTTACTACAGGTGGCGACAATAAAAGAGGTACCCTTAAAAATTGAAAAATATAAACCCGTAGCAATCCCTGAACCCAACATTAAAAGATTCAAAACCCCTAAATCAACCAGGGTAGCCACCACTCCTACCAAGAAAAATTTAGCTGCCTGAAAAATCCATAAAAATTTTTTTCCTAAAAACCAAGCTACCCAAAGACCAATTAAAGCCAAAATCGGTAGTAAAATTGCTAAAATCAACCACAAAAATTTTATCTCTATTCCTAAATTCTTCAAAATGCCGTAAAAAAACCAGGCGGCAATCTCTCCGGTAACCAAAGCCAGAATAATATCAATTCGTTTCATTAAACCATTTTAGCACAAATTCCATAAAATTCCAAAGGGTGGTATAATTAAAAAATCCATGCTTAAAATCTACAATACCCTATCGAGAAAAAAGGAAATCTTTAAGTTAAGGAGACCAGGGAAAGTGAGAAAGGTTAATATCTTCGTATGTGGACCAACTTGTTATGATTTTTCTCATATTGGTCATGCCAGAACCTATATTGTTTTTGACATGATTGTCAAGTATTTGAAGGAAAAGAGGAGAAAGGTTAATATCTTCGTATGTGGACCAACTTGTTATGATTTTTCTCATATTGGTCATGCCAGAACCTATATTGTTTTTGACATGATTGCAAAATATTTAAGAGAAAAGGGATACAATGTTTTTTATTTGCAAAATATTACCGATGTCGATGACAAGATTATTGACAGAGCTATTGAAGAAAAAATTTTCTGGAAAGATTTGTCTCGAAGATTTGAAAGGGAGTATTTAAAAGATATGAAAGCCCTGAATGTAAATAGTGTCACAAAATATGCTAGGGCAACGGCTCACATTAAAGAAATTATTAGCCAGGTGAAACGACTTTTGAGAAAAAGTTTTGCCTACCAAATAAAAGATGGAATTTATTATGACATTTCTAAATTCAGAGATTATGGGAAGTTATCCCGGAGAACGGTCCTCCAGGCCGAAGATGCCATATCTCGTATAGATGAGGCAAAAGAAAAGAGAAACAAGGGCGATTTTTGCTTATGGAAGTTTAGCAGGCTCCATGAACCGAGTTGGCCAAGTCTTTTCGGGCGCGGCAGGCCGGGTTGGCATATAGAAGATACGGCTATTACTGAAAAATATTTTGGCTCCCGGTACGATATTCATGGCGGAGCCAGAGATTTGATTTTCCCTCATCATGAGGCAGAAATTGCCCAGATGGAGGCTCTTTCCGGAAAGAAACCACTGGTTAAATATTGGCTCCACACCGGATTTTTAACTGTCAAGGGTCAAAAAATGGCCAAATCTCTTGGCAATTTTATTACTATAAAAGATTTTTTAAAAAAGTATTCAGCCCGAGTTTTAAGGTTCTTTGTTCTAAAAACTCATTACCGCTCCCCTATTGATTACAGTGAAAAGGAAATTGAACAAGTCAAAAGGCAGTTAGAAAGGATAGATGAATTCTTGGGGAAAATCCAAATTTCAAAATCCAAATACCAAATAAATTCTGAATTTCAAATTTCAAAATTTGAGAAAGAATTTGAAAAAGCAATGGATGATGATTTTAATACGCCAGTAGCCCTAGCTTCAATTTTCGGTTTAATCTCTAAAGGAAACCAACTTTTTGATAAAGAAAAATTAACTCCAGCAGATGCCAGAGATATTTTAAAGTTTTTGAGAAAAATTGATAAGGTTTTTAATTTTATATTCTTAGAAGGGGCGGCGGGTGGGTGGCGTCCAAAAATTCCCGGTTTTATCAAAAAAATGGTCAGAGAAAGAGAAGAAGCCCGAAAACAAAAAAACTGGAAATTAGCTGATGAAATTAGGAAAAAAGTAAAGCAAATGGGTTATTGGATTGAAGACACCAAAGAAGGACCGAAAATTAAAAAAATTTAAACTATCTTTAGTTTCTTTAACCAGTCCAGGATATCTTTATTATATATTTTGCTGAGGATTTTGGTGAAAGTTTGCTCGAAAGAGAACTCTCTTTTTTCTCGTTTTTGTTTTTCTTTTTTGCATAAGCGATAGAAATTTAAAACTTTTTCAGCAATTTGAGGCCAGGAATATTTTTGAGCTTCGGTTTGTCCCCACTCCCCCATTTCCTTTCTCAATTTCGGATTTTTAATTAAAATCTCTAATTTTTTGGCTAAGGTTTTGTAATCTCGGGGTTTGGCTAAAAATTTCGCTGAGCTTCGGTTTGTCCCCATTCCCCCATTTCCTTTCTCAATTTCGGATTTTTAATTAAAATCTCTAATTTTTTGGCTAAGGTTTTGTAATCTCGGGGTTTGGCTAAAAATTTCGCCCCCTTTCCTTTTAGAACTTGCTGATAGCCCTCGTTGGCAAAAGCGACAACAGGTTTCCCACAAGCCATTGCCTCAACCAAAACCAGTCCAAAACTCTCCCCAAAAATTGCCGGACTACAAAAAATATCACAAGTTGAATAATATGAAAGAACCTTACTTTCGCTAATTTCGCCTTCGAAAATCACATTAGTCAATTTATTAATTTTTACCCAATTTTCTAAATCATTTCTTAAAGGCCCATTGCCAATAATTATTAACCTTAAATTAAAAAATTTTTTTATTAAAATTTTATAAGCTTTGAGTAAATAAATTAATCCTTTTCTTTCCTCAATTCTACCTAAAAATAAAATATTAATTTTGTCGTCAAGAAATTTTCTGATTTTTGGCAGATGAGGATTAAATTTCTCAAGATCTATGCCATTGGGAATGACAATTTTCGGACCAGAATATTTTTTAAAAGGTTCTAAATTTAGAGGAGCTACGCCAATTATTCCATCAAACTTCCATTGGGCAATTCTTTCGGCAAATTTTAAAAAGAATGGAAATCTTTTTAAAAATTTGCTTCCCTTGATGTTGGCATGAAATGTCAAAATATTTAAAGTCTCGGAAGTGGCCGGGCTGGCTAAAATTTGCAAGGTTGAAGGAAGACCAAAATTATGAAAATGTAAAATATCAAATTTTTCTTTTTCTAGAGTTCTTTCAACAGCCAGAGGATTAAAATTTATAGCGAAATCAGAGATGGCTCCGCTAAAAGGGATAGGGAAAGAGGTTCCCAGAAGGATAACATTCTTGCCATAATCTTCCGATCTTTTTCTCCGAGGGGCGATAATCTTTGAATAAATTCCTCGCCGTTGAAGCTCTTTGTGTAATCCGAAAACATGCCTTTTTACTCCCCCTGGCTGAAAAAAAGAATGAAATGAGATGAGGCCTATCCTCATATACCGAGCCCCGCCCTGCGGGGCGAAGGTGGAGATGAAGCTTTAGCTTCATCGACCACCGAGCTTTTATTTATAAAGTCAAAGAGGCAAGCCTCTTTTCCATCTTCGCTTTTGCTACGCAAAAGCTCGCTAAGCGAAGGTGAAGAAGAGGACGAAGTCCTCTTCGCCATATTCATATAATTTTAACAGGAAATTGAACACTTGCCAACCTTTTTTCCTTGTGTTAAATTAGTAATGTATATTCTATGAATCTCCGATTCATATACCCGAGTGGAGCGAAGGGTGGAGATGAAGGCGAAGCCTTCATCGACTCAATACTTCGATAAATGTTCAATGAATTAAAAATTCATTTCACCTTTTAATAAATTTCTAATTTATTAAAATCTTTGATTTATCTCATATGGCAAATGAACTTCCAGAGAAATTACCTCCCCAAAGCATAGAAGCTGAGCAATCTTTGTTGGGTTGCCTGATGCTTGATAAAAATGCCATTACTAAAGTGGCTGATTTTTTGATGCCCCAAGATTTCTATCGAGGGAGCCATCAGGAAATTTACCGGGCTTGCCAAGAACTTTTCGAAAAAGGAGAACCAATTGATTTATTATCTCTTTCTAACCGTCTTAAAGAAAGGGGTCAACTTGAAGAAGTTGGTGGAAATAGTTATTTAACTGAATTAGTAAATTCTGTTCCGACCGCCAGTCATGTCTTAAATTACGCCAAAATTGTCCAAAGAAAAAGGATTTTGAGGAATTTGATTGAGGCCTCTCATGAAATTGGACTTTTGGGCTACAACGAAACTGAAGATACTGATTTGCTTTTGGACCAGGCTGAGAAAAAAATTTTTAGTATCGCTCAAAGATCACTAAGCCAAAATTTCATTCCGGTTAAAGCGACCCTGGAAGATGCCTTTGAAAGAATTGAAAGGTTATCCAGACATGAGGCAGGCCTTCGAGGGCTACCTACCGGTTTTACTGACTTAGATAATATTTTGGCTGGTCTTCAAAAATCTGATTTAATAATTTTAGCTTCGAGGCCAGGTCTGGGAAAATCAGCCTTAGCCGCAAATATCAGCATTAGCCGCAAATATTGCTGCTAGCATTGCTATTTCCCAGAAAGTGCCGGTAGGGATATTTTCTTTAGAGATGTCAAAGGACCAGGTGGTGGATAGATTAATTGCCAGTTTAGCTAATGTGGATTTGTGGAGACTGAGAACGGGAAGACTTTCTGGCGAGGGCGATGACAATGATTTTGTCAAAATTCAGCAGGCAATGGGGATTTTATCTGAGGCCCCAATTTATATTGACGATGCCGCTTCTTCAAATATTTTACAAATGAGGGCGATGGCTAGACGGCTGCAGGCAGATAAAGGATTAGGATTAGTTATAGTTGATTATTTGCAATTGATGGAGCCAAGAAATCCCAGTGACCAAATAGTAAGGCAGGTAACCGAAATTTCCAGGTCTCTCAAGGGTTTAGCCAGAGAGCTCAATATCCCGGTCTTGGCCATTTCTCAGCTATCAAGGGCAGTGGAGCAAAGATCTCCCCAAAGACCAAGATTAGCCGACCTTCGTGAAAGCGGGAGCCTGGAGCAGGATGCGGATGTAGTTTTATTTATATACAGAGAGGACCGCTATCGACCGGAAAGTTCGCGGAAAAATATTGCTGATATTATCATTGCCAAGCACCGAAATGGGCCGGTAGGAAGCATTGAATTATATTTTGATGAAAGAATAGTAAGTTTCCGCAATTTAGAGAAAGGATATGCGGAAGAGTAATATGTATTCCCCCACTATCCAAAAACTCATAGATATATTCTCGAAGTTCCCGACGGTAGGGCCAAGGACAGCTGCCCGTTTCGTTTTTTATTTACTCAAGAAGCCAAAAGAAGAAATTGAAAATTTAATTTCCTCAATTAACGAATTAAAGAATAATGTCAAAATTTGTAAACTTTGTTTTAATCCCTTTCAAGGAGATGGAGAGCTCTGTGAAATTTGTCAAAAACCCAGCCGAGATAAAAGCTTGCTTTGCCTGGTGGAAAAAGAGACCGATTTAATCTCAATTGAAAAAACAAAAAAATATAATGGCCTTTACTTTATTTTAGGCGGAACAGTTTCTGCTTTAAAGCGGGCTGACATCGAGAAATTAAGAATTAAAGAATTAGAAGAGCGAATAAAAAATCATCCCGAAATTAAAGAAATTATTCTTGCCACCAATTCAACAACCGAAGGCCAAGCTACTGCTTTATATTTAGAAAGACTATTGAAACCCCTTAATAAAAAAATCACCCGGCTTGGCCGGGGCTTACCAGTTGGTGCCGAGTTAGAATACGCTGACGAGGAAACAATACGCTGATGAAGAAACTTTATCTTCGGCTCTAGAAGGCCGAAAATAGGTTTAGGTTTCAATTTTTAAAATTTCGACCTCAGTGAAGGGCTGACGATGGCCCTTTTTTACTTTGTAGCGTTTTTTAGCTTTATATTTAAATACAATTAGTTTTTTTCCTTTGCCATGACCTAAAACTTTCCCGATAACTTTCGCTCCTTTAACTAACGGAGTTCCTATTTCAATTTTTAGGGGCCCGCCTTTGGCGGGAGGGTGGCGGGAGGGTCGGAGTCCTTTTTCCAAAAGTAAAACCTCAGGGAAGCTTATTTCGCTCCCCTCTTTTTTTGCAATTTTCTCAATCTTAATTTTTTGACCAGGAGAAACTAAATATTGTTTCCCGCCGGTTCTAATTACTGCTAACATAAATTACTCTGGATGTGTTGGTTTATCTAATTGTAATGGTTTAATCGTTTTTTTTCCTTCGGTTACCCGAGCCGTAGCGAAGGGTGAAGAAGAGGATTTATCCTCTTCGACTAATTCAACTACATCTTTATCTATTTTGGCGAATTCTTTATAGGTTTGATTATAAGTATTTACTGTTGTATCTAAATTACTTCCTAATTTTTGTAAGAAACTATCATAATTTAATAGATGTTTTTGTAAATCTTCTACTTTTTTTATAATTTGTTTTGCTGATTCTTCAATTTGTAGAGCTCTCAGCAAAAGCGTATTCAATTAAATCATAAGTGTTACTCTTTATACCTCCAACTTGATTAATTAACAAATCATAATAAATTCCCTCGGAAGGAATAAACATAAAAGCGAAATCCATTGTTTTTTCGTCTGGCCGAATATATTTTGCGGTTTCCTCAATGCGATTCTTTAAATCTTGTTTAAATATTTTTTCTAATTTTTCTTTTTGAGCCAGATTTTTTTCTTCTAAAATATTATTGTAGTTTTCTAAGGAAAATTTCGCATCAATAGGGATAATTTTATCCTTTATAAAAATAGCAGCGTCAACGAGCTCACCGTCTTTGAATTGATATGGACATTGATACTGATGGGGTTGAAATATGTTTTTAAGTAAAGTCTCTAAAAAATATTCGCCTAAAATTCCTCGTTGTTTTGGGTTTGCCAAAACATCTGTCAATTTATTTAATTGTTCTTTAACATCTATTACATGTTTATGGTCAGAATGAATTTTTTCTAACTGGGTGGTAACATCCTTCACAATCTTACCGCTTTCCTTTAATTGGGTCTGTAAAGATTCTATATTTTTTTCACGCGATTCTTTCATTTCATTGCGAATTTCTCTTAATTCATCTTGAAGAATTTTAATATCCCCCCCACTTTTTCTGGTAAATAAGAAAATAATTATAATAACTAACAAAACCGTTATAATGCCAAAGAAAAATTCATTCATTACTATATTTTAGCATTACTTGGTTAAAATTTCAACTAGGACAAAGAGAATGTAGATTCCGAGTAAAAAGATGGCTTCTTTTTTGGTGATTTTGTGGCCAGATCTTACAAAAAAGAGGAAAAAGAGAGCTGAAACTATTAGGAAAATTCGACCGATAAGTATGGCTGGAAGAATAGCTATTTTTATTGGCGAAATTAAAGAGACCACCCCCAAAACAAGAGTAGATGTGATTATTACCCCTCCCATTAAATCTCCGAGAATTAACCAATCCTGGCTTTTTTTGGCTGCCTGAGAAATAAAAGATAACTCAGGAAGTGAATTTCCCAAACTGACAATTAAAATTCCGATTAAAGGAAGTGGAAGATTTAAATAATTTGCAAAAAAGAGGGCTGATTTAACCATTCCCAGGGCAGCTAAAAAAAGTAAAGAAATTGAAAAAAGAAAGATAACCGAGTTTTTAAAAATAAATTTAAAATCTAATGGTTCTAAAATATCATCGTAAATTTTAGCAAACCTCTCTTTTTTAATGAAAAGCCAAAAAATATAACCTAAAAAAGCCAAAATTAGTAAAAATCCATCGGAGCGAGAAAGAACGCCATCTGACACCAGAATTATGGGTAAAATTGCAATAAGAATGGTGAAAATGGAGCTTCTCTGAACTGTTCGGCTTGGGGCACTTAATCCTGTTTTTGAGATTAGAGCCCCTAATCCTACTAAAAGGGTTAAAGCGATGACATTTCCTCCAATCACATCACCAAAAGAAAGAAGGCAATAACATTTCCGCCAATAACATCACCAAAAGAAAGCTCTGGAATTTTATTCAGGGCAGAAATTATCCCAACAAAGAAATTTGAAATTGAAACCGAAAAAGCCATAAGAAAAAAGGCAACCACAAATTCTTTCCAACCTAAAAATTTAGCAATCTTTGAAATAGCATCAACTAACCATCTACCAGAGAAAGTAAGTAACATTGAAGATATTAGAAAAATCAAGAGATAGAAAATCATGTTATCCAGCTAAAATTTCCACTAAAACAAAAATGAGATAAATTGAGAGTAAAAAGAGGGCCTCTTTTTTGGTAATTTTGCGATCGGTTCGGACAAAAAAGAGGAAAAAGAGAGCTGAAATTATTAAAAAGAATCTAGCGATGGCAAGGGGTGAAAAATCAGAAATTTCAATTGGGTGAATCAAAGCGACAATTCCTAAAACCAAGGTAGCGGGAACAATAACTGCTCCCATTAAGTCCCCTAAAATCATCCAGGTTTCACCCCTTTTGGCTGAGGCAACGGCAAAATAAATTTCTGGCAAGGCGCTTCCCAAACCCGTAATTAAAACTCCAATTAAAACTAATGTAATATCAAAGCTTTTAGCAAAAAATTGGGCCGAAGCAACAATGCCCTGAGCCGCAATAATGAGAAGCATTATCCCCAAGATTAACTTCCCCAAATCCTTTAAAAAGAGTTTGAATTCTTTAATAATCGGAATTTTATGAGTATCGTAAATTTTCGTAAACCTTTCTCTTTTAGAAAAGAGCCAGAAAAGATAAAAAATAAAAAAAGCAATTAATAATATCCCATCTATTCTTGAAAGTTTCCCGTCTAAAATCAAAAGAAGAGGTAAAAGAGCGGCGATTATGGTAAAGATTGATGTTGTTTGAACAGTTCGACTTTCAGCCGGTAATTCTTTTTTGCTAATTAAAACTGCCAGAGCTATAGCTATTGTTAGGGCGACCAAATTATTTCCAGCTACATCACCGAAAGAAAGTTGGGGAATTTTATGCAAAGCCGATGTGATGCCAATAAAAAGGTTGGGTAAGGAAGCAGCGAAAGCCATGACAAAAAAAGCAACAACAAATTCTCTCCAGCCCAGAAATCTGGCCATTCTCATTAGCCCCCCAACAACCCACTCACCAGAAAAATACAAAAGTACACAACACGCTAAAAAAATAAGAACGTAAAAACTCATCATAATTTACTTTAGAAAGTATATTATCTCGTAAATAATTCCGCCAAAAAGTATTAAAAACAGAGGATAAACTAAAATCTGTTTAGGTTTTATTTTTCTATACATTAGCAAAATCAAAATTCCATCGATTCCCAACATTACTCCGCCAACAAAACTTATTACCGGAATAAATTGCTTCACCCCAATTAAAAAAAGAATTAATGGGAAAAAACAGGTAATTAACCAGGCAAAATTCTTTTCTATTTTTAAGTCATACCAGAAAACTTTTCTTAGGGTAAGTCCTAAGGCAATAAAGGAGGTAAAAGTGGTTAGAACTCCGAAAAAAAGGGCTAAAGAAACTATCCTATCTCCTAAAAAATTTCTAAGGCCAGTCAAAGCTGATTCGGTTGTTTGGGGCCCGGTAATTCCCAAAATTAAATAAATAAAGAAGAGATAAACCAAAGCTGGAATTAAAATCGCAATAGGAATTATTTTTCTCATTAATTCTTTCCTTTCGCCCAACATTTCTTCTATCTCGGGAATTAAAGTTGCTCCCCATAAAGAAAACAAAATTGCACCATAGGGTAAGAACCAATGACTGATGATTGATGACGGATGAATAAAAAATAGATTTTCAATGTTGATAAGATATTTCCCTCGGAAAAATATTAAAATTAAGACAACAAAAAATAAAATTAGTCCCCAAAGCTCTACTCTAGAAATGGCTTTTATGCCAAAGAAAATCAAGATAGCTCCGGCTAAAAAATAAACTATCGTCCAGAAAAGATTTCCTCCACCAAAAATCGGCGAAAGTAATTCGGTTAAGAATTCTCCACCGACAATTAAATAGGCCAAAATTGCTCCAAATATTCCAAAAATAACCGAAAGAAAAGCCACCCTCTCGCCCCATTTCCCCAAATGAAATTTGGCAAAACCGGGCAATCTTTTAAAATCTGGAGTTTTCAAAGCCAATTCTCCAAAAAATGAATGAATTAAAATAACCAAAGCTCCTAAAACCAAAAAATAACCAAGAATTACCCAAAAACCAACCTTAAGAGTGACATAAGGCAGAGCAAAAAGTCCCACCCCAATAATCGTGCCAGAAAGAGTGGCTATTGCATAAATTAATTTCATACTGAGTTTTTACGAAGTAAAAACGAAGGTGAAGATGAAGGCAAACCCCGAAGGGGGCAAACTTCATCGCCTATTCCTGTTTTTGCAGTTTCTTTAACATTCCCAGCATTTCAACCGGGAATAAAATAGTGGTATTTTTTTCCTTAGCTGCTTCGGTTAAGGTTTCCAAATATCTTAAAACAATTGGATCTGCCTTTAAAATTTCTCCGGCCTCTTTTAGTTTGGTGGCTGCTAAATATTCTCCTTCAGCTAAGATAATTTTGGCTCTTTTCATTCTTTCGGCTTCGGCTTGTTTTGCAATAGCTCTTTGCATTTCCTGAGGAATTTGAACATCTTTTACCGTCACTCCGGTAACCTTTATTCCCCAGGGATCAGTGGCCTTGTCGACAATCTCATAAAGTTTTTGATTAATTCTCTCTCTTTCAGCTAATAATTCATCCAAATTTGAAGCTCCAACCACTTCTCTTAAAGAGGTCTGGGAAATTTTGGAGGTAGCCATCAGATAATTTTCGACCTCAATCACTGCCTTTTGGGAATCAGAAACTTTAAAGTAAACAACTGCGTCAACGGTTGTGGGAATGTTATCTCTGGTTATTACTTCCTGAGCCGGAACATCCATGGTAATAATCCTGAGATCTATTTTGACCATCTTATCAACAATCGGAATAATCAGAAACAATCCCGGTCCCCTGATCCCGGCAAATCTTCCCAGCCTAAAAATCACTCCCCTTTCATATTCTCGGCAAATCTTTATTGCCTGAGGAAGAATAATTAAGGCAACAATAATCACCCCAAACCAACTAAAAAGTAAATCAATTAACATAGTGTTTAAAAGTATTTTATTTTACTTTCGACCTTTTCTTAAAAAAATCCTAGAAATTTTAGACAGAAAACAATGTAGGCCAAAACATACAGTGAACCCTCCCAGATGTGAATTCTTCCCGAAATTCCAGAAATAACAAAAAGCAAGGTGGCAGCGATCAAAAAGGGAAATCCAATGGTCAGAGTGATTGGATCTATTTTCACGGTAGTCACAAAGGCAGGTAGACCAGTAACTATTAAAATATTAAAAACATTTGAACCAAAAATATTACCCAAAGCAATTTCGTATTTTTTCTTCCAGGCTGCCCGAACAGAAACAAGAAGTTCTGGAAGGGAGGTGCCAAAGGCAATGCCAATGATGGCAATAACTGAAGGAAGAAGTTTTAATAGATTAGCTAACTGGAGAGCGGATTCAACGGTATATTTTGCTCCAATCACCAAACCAATTACTCCTAAAATCAAAAAGAGAAAAACCTTTAAATTAAGTTTCTCAACTTTCTCAACGCTGCCGGGAATTATTTCAACAATCCCTTTTACTTCTCCTTTTTCTTCTTTTCTCTCATAAATTGTATAGGCAAGGTAAATTAAAAAGGTTATCAAAAGTAAAAGGCCATCCTGCCATGTAATTTCACCATCATAGGCAACAGAAAGGAAAATGACAGTACTGATTGCCAAAAGGGGAAGGTCAAGCTCAATCAAGCTTCTTTTTATCATTAATCTTCTTGCCAAAATGGCTGCTAATCCAATAACTAAGAAGATATTGTGAACATTGGCACCAATAACAGTAGCTACCACAATTTCAGTAGCGCCTTTAAGGGTAGAGGCGAAAGCGGTAGCTAATTCAGGCATGGAGGTGCCAATGGCAACAATAGTTACACCAATGATAAAAGGCGAAATCTTCAAATATAGAGCAATTTTCTCTGAGCTTTCAACAAGCCAATCAGCCGATTTTACCAACAAAGCCAAACTTAAAATAAAAATTAAAATCCAGAATATCAGCATATTAATCAATTATACAGAATTTTTCAAATAAAAAAAGCCCTCATTGAGAGGCCTTACTCAACACCCGAGGTTAAGTATTAGTTGATTATTTTGACTTTTGTTTTGAAATAAAGCACCATTTTGTAGCTTCAATTAAAATTAGATTTAAAAATCCTAAGCCCAAAATTAGTTGCCAGTCAAAAAAGTTAAGAGGTTCGGTTCGCAAAAGAGTTTGCAAAACGGGGAGATAGAGGCCAGCCAGTAAAACTAAGATGGCAAAGAGCCAAGCAAAAATTAAAAAACGATTGGAAAATAAATTTATTTGCCAGATATTTTTTCTCAGGCTTTTACAGGCAAAAATATAAAAAATTGAATCGATGGCTAAACCAGCAAAAATCACTGATCTAATATGGGGGATTTCGTATTCGGAAAATTTAAAAAGCCAGAAAAAAAGGCCGATTAACAAAAGGTCAGTAATAATACCGATAACAAAAATCAAGGCTTTCATTTCTCTGGTTAAGAGGGGAATCTCATGACCAACCGGTTTTTGCTTCATTAAATCTTTCTCTTTTGGTTCAAAAGCTAAGGCTAAACTTAAAGGGCCATCCTCAATTAAATTTATCCATAAAATCTGAGCAGCCAGAATTGGCAGAGGCCAGCCAGCAAAAATACTTGTTCCGACTAAAAGGACTTCAGTAAAAGCGCTGCAAAATAAATAAGTAATTACTTTGCGGATATTATCTAAAATTGCCCTTCCTTCTTCAACAGCCGCTACAATAATTGAAAAACTATCGTTTAATAAAATCAAATCGGATGTTTCTTTTGCCACTTCAGTTCCAGAACCCAAAGCCAGTCCGATATCAGCTTTTTTAAGAGCTGGAGCATCATTTATTCCATCGCCAGTCATTGCCACCACCTCTCCCCTCTCCTGCCAGGCAGAAATAATTCTCATTTTGTGACGGGGTTCGACCCTGGCATAAATTTGAATCTGAAGCAAGATCTTTTCAAATTCTTCATCTGATAATTTATCTAATTCTTTCCCTTCTAAAATATTTTCTTCTCCAATTTTAAAACCCAGCTCAGTAGCTACTGCTTTAGCTGTTAATTTGTGATCGCCAGTAACAATAATTGGCCTCATTCCCGCTTGCCGACAAACTATCATTGCCTCTTTGGCTTCTGGTCGAATCGGATCCTTTAAAGTAATAAAACCAGCAAATATTAAATCCTTACAAAATTCTTCTAATTTTTTATACTTCATACCTCCTACTTCATACTTCCGATAGGCGGTGGCGACCACTCTTAATCCTTTCTCGGCCAATTCGTCCAGTTGCTTCTCTAAAATTGCCTTTTCTTTTTCTCTTAGAGTGCAAAGTTCTAAAATTTTTTCTGGAGCACCGCAAACATAAAAATTTTTTTGACCCTCTTCATCATACAAAGCGGCGGCAAATTTATTTATCGGATTAAAGGAAATTTCAGCTATTTTTTTCTTTTCAAATTCTCTTTTTTGGTCAATTCCCATTTCGATTCCAGCTTCTAATAATGCTTTCTCGGTTGGTCTTCCTCTGACAATCCATTTTTCTTTCGGTTCATCGGGATTTTCAATAAAAGCCTCTGAAGTTAAAACAGCAGTTTTAAGTGCTAAAAATTTATCTCCTATCACCTCAGCCACTTTCATTTTTCCTTCAGTCAAAGTACAAGTTTTATCAGTTGCTATTACTGAGGTGCTCCCAAGGGTTTCTGTTGATGCTAATTTTCTGACCAATCCTTTCTTTGTTAAGATTCTTTGCATTCCCAAAGCCAAAATTACTGTCATTGCCACCGGTAATCCTTCAGGAATGGCGGCTACCGCCACAGCCACCGCCGTAGTAAACATCTCAACAAACTCCTTTCCACTGGCCATTCCTAAAATAAAAATCCAAAAACAAATAAAGGCAATAATTATTCCAACAATTTTTGAAAAATTAGCCAATTTTTTCTGATAGGGTGTTTTCTCTTCCTTGGTTTCTTTAACCATCGTTGCTACCTTGCCAATTTCGGTTTG
>Ga0210024_1001100_pt1 | contig 24612 bp, 21 predicted proteins | sample CryGeymeta201525_FD_183988 | JGI IMG/M metagenome (GOLD analysis project Ga0210024, IMG submission 183988) | Groundwater microbial communities from Crystal Geyser aquifers in Utah, USA - Crystal Geyser metaG 2015-25 (SPAdes) (version 2) | ecosystem: Environmental > Aquatic > Deep subsurface >...
GTCCATCGGCGGCTGTCCTCCTTTGGGCGAGGCCAGCACAACTTCGACTCCCGCATCGATGAAGGCGTAATACGGGGCGGCGAACTCCTCGAGCCAGAAGCCGGTCTTTTCGTCGCTACCGCCGAGGCGATCGTGCGAGGTCAGCACAATCAGCACCTTCGGCGCATTCGAGTCTGTCTGGTTCATGCTCATTCCTGATGGATAGCTCTCTATCAAGTCTGGGCCATCGGCCAGGATTCAAGCCACCAACGAGATGAAACCGCTGCCGTGACCGGCGAACGGCACACGGTGTACGCTGTGGCATTGACTCTTCGATGCCCGATGCCGATGGAAGCCTTGCTGTTCGACACGCTGACAATTTCTGCCTGGGTACTGGCGGTCGTGCTGATCGTGGTCGGCGTGGCCGGCGCCATCCTGCCGGCCCTGCCCGGCACACCGCTGGTGCTGGCCGGGCTGGTGCTGATGGCCTGGCTCGGCGATTTCGAGCGTGTCGGTGCCGGCACGCTGGCAGCACTGGGTGCGTTGACGGTGCTGTCCATCCTGCTCGACTTCATCGCCACGGCCGAAGGCGCGCGCCGCTTCGGCGCCGGCCGCGGCGCTATTCTGGGTGCGACTCTCGGGGTGGTGGTCGGCCTGTTCTTTGGCCTGCCGGGCATCCTGCTCGGTCCGTTCGTCGGCGCCGTGATCGGCCACCGGCTGGGCGAGGCCAACCTGAACGCATCGATCCGCGCCGGCGTCGGCGCCAGCGTCGGCGTGGTCGTCGGCACGTTGGCCAAGGTCGTGATTTCGGTGGTGATGGTGGTCTGGTTCGCGCTGGCCTGGTTCCTGACCTGAACGCCCCGGCGCCGGCGCAGGATCAGGCCCCGGGTTTTCGTACGTCGTCATGCATGGGGCAGCCGACCAGGTGGTCATTGACCATGCCGACCGCCTGCATGAAGGCGTAGACGATGGTCGGTCCGACGAAGTTGAAGCCCTCGCGCTTCAAGGCCTTCGACATCGCCTCGGCCTGCGGCGTGCTGACCGGCACCTGCCCCATTCGCTGCCAGCGGTTCTGCACCGGCCGGCCGTCGACGAAATTCCACAGGAAGGCCGAGAAATCGACGCCGCGATCGCGCAAGTTCAGCCAGGCGCGCGCATTGCCGATGATGCTGCGGACCTTGAGCCGATTGCGCACCACGCCCGGATCGGCCATCAGGCGGGCGAAGTCGGTCTCGTCGAAGCGCACGATTCGCTCCGGATCGAAACCCGCGTAGGCCGCTCGATAGCTGTCCTGCTTGCGCAGGATCGTGATCCAGCTCAGGCCCGCCTGCTGTCCATCCAGGCAAAGCTTCTCGAACAGCGCCCGCGGATCGCGCTCGGGCCGGCCCCATACGGTGTCGTGGTAGTCGACATAGAGCGGATCATCACCGCACCATGGACAGCGACCCGGATACTGCTGCATGTGTTCGATCCTCGCTCTGGAACATGAACTTGCGGACGGGTAGACTCTCTGCAGCATAGCCTCGAGAGCGCACGATGTCGAAGGAAACGCCCACCGGACCGACCGACGGCCTGCCGCCTGTCTCCGAGCTGTTGCCGCTCGGTTATCTTTATTTGCTGATCCTCGGCATTGCAACCCAGTCGATCTTCTACGGCCTGCTCGGGGTGAATTTTCTTGCCTGGTCCGATGTGCTCGATGTGCTGATCAGCCCGATCGCTCTGCTGACCGGCCAGATCGCCCTGCTGGTCACCGTTGTGGTCATCGCGGCCCTGCTCTACCCCTACCTGAAGTGGCTGCGGTACCTGAACCGGAACAAGAAGCCCAACGGTCTCAATCGCAGCCTGCTCGAACAGCCGCTGGCGCGCGCCTGGCTGCAGTTCTCCGCAACCGTCATCGTGTTCGCCTTCATCGGCATCGGTTCCGGTGCCGGGATGGCCGTTCGCGAACGCCTGTCCACAGGCGAGGCCATCATCGATCACCGTGTCGTGTTTCACGACGGCCGCGAGGTCGACGTGGAGCTGGTCGGCAAGAACGCCGGCTTCCTGTTCTATTTCGGCGTCGGCGACACCGCGCTCAGCATCGTGCCGCTGGCCGACAACGTACACCGGGTCCAGCGCATCGGGTCGTCGCCGGGGCTGGCGTCCGATCCGGCCGGTCCGGATGTCGAAAGCCCGGACAGCTGAGGTCGCTCAGTCGCGAAACCGGCCGTGACGCAGAAATCGGGCCACTGCATCGGCAACCGCCTTCGACAGCACCAGGCCGGTATGGGAGACGGGCAGTTCGAGATGGTCGGCCAGCCCGTCGCTGCGGGTCTCGGCGACGCTGACGGTGCCGTCATGCGGCGGTTCGAGGTGGGCGAACAGGCGCCCGAGACCCAGTGTTGCCGTTCCGGCGATCGCCCCGACCTCACGCTGCGCCGGCAGGCACTCGATGCCGGGGTCGAGCACTTCGGCTGCATGCCCCAGCGCTTGGCGCAGGCCCGGCACGCCCGAAATCCGGCGCGCCACGGCGGACCCGGTCAACGGACTGCCAAGGACGACGACGCGCCCCGGCGGCAACGATGGCCCGGACTCGAGCAGCATCCGCAGGATCAGCAGGCCGCCGAGGCTGTGGCCGACGAAATGCAGCGTGTCGACATTGAGATCCCGGGCCCATTCGGCCAGCCGGACGCTACTTTGCTGCAGCGAACGGCGCACCGTGGCGTAGCCGAAGCAATCGACATCGAAACCGTGGCTGCGCAGCCTTCGCGCCAATGGCCACAGGCTGGGCCGGCCGTACCACAGGCCATGAACCAGCACGACCCGCGGCCGGCCAGGCATCGGTTCAGCCCGGATTATTCATGACCCGACCGTCGCGAGACGGCTCCAGGTCGTGTCGCCGCGGTGTTTCGCGACCGAGCACAGCGCAGCCGGACTCGCCCTGCTGGTCAATAACGGCAGGTCAGGATGCGCGACCGAGCAAAACCTCGCGGATGCACAGCCTGGGGGCGTCGCAGCAGGTCGAGTCATGAAAAAACCGGGCTCAGCCCTTCTCGGACTTGCGCACCTGGACGTGTAATTCGGCCAGCTGTGCGTCCTCGACCGTCGACGGCGCGCCGGTCAGCGGACAGCCGGCGGTCGTCGTCTTGGGGAACGCGATGACCTCGCGGATCGAGTCCTCGCCGGCCATCAGTGCCGCGATCCGGTCGATGCCGAACGCGATCCCGCCGTGCGGGGGGCATCCGTAGCGCAGGGCCTCGAGCAGAAAGCCGAAACGCAAACGCGCCTCGTCGGCCTCGATGCCCAGCACATCGAACGCAGCCTGCTGCAGCGCCGGATCATGGATACGGATCGAACCACCGCCGATTTCCGAACCGTTCAGCACCAGGTCGTAGCCGCGCGATACCGCGTTGGCCGGGTCGAGCTTGAGTGCCTCGGGACTGGCCACGGCCGGTGCCGTGAACGGATGATGCAAGGCGTAGTAGCGGCCCTCGCCGGCGTCGTATTCGAACATCGGAAAGTCGACGACCCATAGCGGCTTCCAGCCCGGCTCGACCAGGCCGCGGTCGTGGCCGACCTTGAGCCGCAGCGCACCCATGAACGGAGCCACCACCGAACGCGACCCGGCCCCGAACAGCAGCAGGTCGCCGGCGTCCGCCCCGGCCCGCCGGACGATTCCGTCGACTGTCGCATCGTCGAGGAACTTGGCGACCGGCGACTGCACGCCCTCGATGCCCTGGCCGGTGCTGCTGATCTTCATCCAGGCCAGCCCCCTGGCTCCGTAGCGCCCGGCAAACGCCGCCAGGTCGTCGATCTGCTTGCGCGAAAGCTCCGCACCCCCCGGCACCCGAAGCGCGGCGACCCGGCCATCCGGATCCTGCGCAGGACCGGCAAACACCTGGAACTCGACGCCGGCGACCAGGTCGTCGACATCGACCAGTTCCAACGGGATGCGCAGATCCGGCTTGTCGGAGCCGAAGCGCTGCATCGCCTCGGCCCAGCTCATGTGCGGGAACGGGTCGGCCAGCTCGACCCCGAGCACATCGTCGAAGACCCGGCGGATCAGGCTTTCGGCGTTTTCCTGGACATGAGTTTCGTCGACGAAGGCCATCTCGATATCGAGCTGGGTGAACTCGGGTTGACGATCGGCGCGCAGGTCCTCGTCGCGGAAGCAGCGCGCGATCTGGTAATAGCGGTCCATGCCGCCCATCATCAACAACTGCTTGAACAATTGCGGCGACTGCGGCAACGCGTAGAAGCGCCCGGCATTGACCCGGCTCGGCACCAGGTAGTCGCGCGCGCCCTCGGGCGTGGCACGGGTCAGGATCGGGGTCTCGAGGTCGAGAAACTCTCGTTGCTCCAGAAACCGCCGGATCGCCGATGTCAGGCGCGCGCGCAGACGCAGGTTCTTCTGCATCCGCTCGCGCCGGAGATCGAGGTAGCGGTATTTCAGCCGCACTTCCTCGCCGTCCTCGTCGGACATCAGCAGCGGCAGCGGCGCGGCGGCATTGAGCACCTCGATCCGCTCGGCCAGCACCTCGACCCTGCCGCTGGCCATGTCCGGATTCCACTGGTTCTCCGGGCGCATCCGGACCTGGCCGGTGATTCTGACGCAGAACTCGTTGCGCAGCGTCTCCGCGACGCTGAATGCATTCTGGTTGTCCGGCTCGACCACGATCTGGATGATGCCGGCATGATCCCGCAGGCCGACGAACACGACCCCGCCGAGGTTCCGGCTGCGTGCAACCCAGCCGCATAGAGTGACCGCCTGGCCGTCCAGGGTCTCGTCGACACGACCGCATAGCTGACTGCGCATTGAATTCTCCGAATGAAACGCTGCCGGAACTCGTCCGGCAGCGGAATGAACCATGAAATCAGGCCGGGGCGCTCGGGTTCGGCTTGGCCGCAGCCGGCTTCTCGGACGCTTTCGCCGGCGCACTCGATCCGGCGGCAGCATTGCTGCCCGATGCCTTCGGCTCGCCGTCGGTTTTCTTGTCGGCGGCCGACTTTTCGTCACCGGCCAGGTTGCGCTTGCCGTCCTTCTTGAAATCGGTCTCGTACCAGCCGCCACCCTTGAGCCGGAATCCGGCGGCGGACACCAGCTTGACCAGGGCGTCGGCACCGCACTCGGGGCAGGTCACCAGCGCTGGATCATTGAGTTTCTGCAGCTTTTCGACACGGGCCTGGCAGGTCCCGCACTGGTATTCATAGATCGGCATGAATCAAGTCTCCGTTGCTTCACGATGGCGCGAATGATGGGGGCGGCCGGCGCAGATTTCGAGGCCCGCGCTATGCAGATTCCGCTCTCCCGGCCCGGAACAATGACCCACCAACTCCGGTTAATCCCCTATTGTATGCGGGACACCACGCCGAACGCTGCCCGATGGTCCTCGACCTGCCTCGTCTCGCCCAGCACCTGCGCCGCGCGCCACCCGATCGGGATGCACTGCTGGCAGCCAGCAACCAGGGCGAGATTCATCGCATTGAGCACGAAGGTCGGAGGCTTGCGATCAAGAGTGCGGCCGGAAGCGGTTTCCGGCGCCGGATCAATGCCTGGGCCCTGCAGCGCGAGGCCCGGGCCTATGCCCGACTGCAGGACATGGCCGGCATCCCCGGCTGGCACGGACTGATCGATCGCCGCTGGCTGGTGCTGGACTACATCGAATCACGCCCGTTCCGCGAAAGTGCGGTCGGACCCCGATACTTCGACCAACTGCTGGCCTTGATTCGTGAAATGCACGTCCGCGGGGTCGCACATGGCGACCTGAAACGCAAAGCCAACCTGGCCGTCCAGGGCGACGGCAGCCCGCTGTTGCTGGACTTCGGCGCCTCGATCGTGCGCCGAGCGGGGTTGCATCCGCTCAATCGGCGCATGTTCGAGTTGCTCCGGCAGACCGACCTGAATGCCTGGGTCAAGCTCAAGTACGGCGGCTACGACCAGGTCTCGGAGACCGACCGGAGTCTGTTGCGACGGTCATGGATCGAACGCGGCCTGACCCGGCTTCGGCGACGCTGATCGGGATCAGGTTCGAGCGGCAAATCGCCGCAGCGTGCTGCGTCGTTGCTGCCAGATCACGAGGGTATACAGAGCCAGCGCGGTCCAGATCGCACCGAAGGCCACCGCGTGATCAAGACCGAACGGCTCCCGAAACAGGAACACCGCCAGGCAGAACGAAATCGACGGGGCCATGTACTGCATCAGGCCGAGCGTGATCAGCGGCAAGCCGCGCGCCGCGGTAGCGAACAACACCAGCGGAATTACCGTGACCATGCCGGTCCCGATCAGCAGCAGATCCAGCCGCGCGCCGGTGGTACCGAACACCAGGGTATCCGGGTCGGCAATCAGCCACAACCACGCCAGCGCCACCGGCGACATCATCACCGTCTCCCAGAACAGGCCGACCATCGGCCCGACATCGGTCAGCTTTCGCACCAGGCCGTACAGGCCGAAACTCACCGCCAGTGCCAGCGCAAGCCACGGCGGCTGACCGATCCGGATCGTCAGCCAGAGGGTGCCGGCCGCCGCCAGCGCCACGGCAAGCCATTGCAACCCGACCATGCGCTCGCGCAGCACCAGCGTGCCCAGCAGCACGGAAACCAGCGGATTGATGAAGTAGCCCAGGCTCGTCGACAACACCCGGTCGGTGTTGACCGCGTAGACGAAGATCAACCAGTTGAACGCGACCAACGCACCGCTGAGCAGCAGCGCCAGCGCAACGCGGGGCCGGATGGCCAGCTGCGCCCGAAACCGGCCGCGGTGGCGAACCAGCAACACCAGAATCAGGAACAGTACCGACCAGATCACACGGTGGACGATGATCTCGCCGGCGCCGGCGGCTGCAACCAGCTTGAAGTACAGCGGCACCAGGCCCCAGAGGCCGTAGGCGCCGAGCCCGGCCAGCAGCGGTGCGCGGGAATCGCCCAGGCCGGCCGCGCTCATCGCGGCGACCGGCCGGTTCAGCCGCCGTCCCCGCGTCCGTCGTCGGACTTCTTGTTGCGTTCACCCCGCTTCTGCAGCAGCTCGAGTACCCGGCGACCAGCTTCCTGCTTCAGCGCCTCGCCGACATCGGGCGTCAACTTCGGCGCCAGCAGGGTTCCGCCGAGACGCACCGGAATCTCGTCGACGCGCTCGCCATCGAGCCTGAGCTCGCCGTCGAGAGCAAGATCCGCCAGCCCGAGACGGACATCGCCGCGCACACCGAGCAGGCGGGTGATCAGGCTCATCCCCGGCAGACCGACGCTGCCGTCGCGCACCTCGATCGCTCCGGTCAGGGTCTCGAACGCGGTGCTGCCGCCGACCCCGGAACGAACGGCCTCGGCGATGTTGCGAGCCGCCAGGCCCTGAACCATGCCGTCGAGGTCGAGACCCTGGATCGCGCCGTCGCGAAACTCGTATCGGCCACTTCCATCGAGGCTGGCCAGGATCGAGTCGATGTCCAGCCCACGCGCACTCAAGCCCAGTTCGAGGATGCCGGAGCCACTCAGGAACTGCTGGAAACCCCAGGGCTCCAGCGCATCGCCCAATTCCTCGAGGTCGAATACCGGGTCGAGCTGAATGAGCGGCGGATCGATGGTCAGGTCAGCCATCGCCACGGCATCGATTCGACCGCCAGGCAGGTTGCCGCGCAGGGGATCAATGGTGACCAGACCCCTGGCTGATCGCAGCCTGGCTTCGACGGCATTGATGGTCAGACCGGCCAAGATCATTTGATCCAGCTTCAAACGGGCATCCAGATCGAGTTCACGCAGCAACAGTAGCGGCGATTCGGCTTCTTCCGGATCGGCAAGCGCCTCATCACTGCCCGGCATCATGGCCAGCAGCGCATCGACATTGATCTGTTCGCCCGATAGCGTTGCATCGATACCGGGGCGATCTCCGTCGCGGTAGCTGAAACTGGTCTGGAAGGACTTGCCGTTGAGATCAAGAACACCGTCATCGAATCGTGCCAGCAAGGGCGGCCCCGGATTGATTTCGGCCTTCCCGGACAGCCCCAGAGGCAGTCCTGCCGCTTCAGCCGTGAGGCCAAGCTCGGTGATCCGGATCGGTCCGGTTGCGGAGGGGACGACCAGGGTGCCGCGAACGTCGATCTTGTCGATCATCGGCGGATCGCCGATACCGCCCTGAAATTCGAAGCGAAATGGCCGATCAAAGGCGAAGGAATCGATCTGCAGGCGCTCGACGACAAAAAGCTGGCGAGCATCGGTTGCCGCATCGCTCATGGTCAATCGAGCTCGCGACAAGGCGATCTTCCCCGTGGTCACGGCCGGCCGAGCCGAATCGGCCTCAGGACGATCGTCCGCACCGGGGTCTCCGCTCAAGCCGTCGAGCGAATTCCGGCCACTGCGATCGGTATGGATCACCAGACGCGCGTTATCGAGCGAAATATCCCCGGTCTCGATCCTGCCTCGCAACAGCGGCCAGAGCTCGAGGGACATTCGAAATTCGTCGGCTTCGAATAGATTCGGTCCGTCGAAGCCGTCGGGGCCCGAAAGTTTTACATCGCTGGCGAGCAGCGAGATCCGCGGCAGCAGCGCAAGCCGCAGCGCACCGTCGATCTGCAGTTCACGGCCGGTCTGGGCACGAACCTGCTCGATTGCGATCTGCTTCAATCGAGCCTCGTCGAAATACAGCACCAGGGTGCCCCAAAGCCCGATCAACACGACCAGGATAGCGGACAGGAAGATCAGCAGCTTGCGCATCTCGGTACTCCGTTGGGCGGGACCACCATTCTAACGTGCTGCAGAGCGTGAACCACTCTGCCAGCGCCTCGAGCGACGTTCAGACCAGCATGCGCCGCGCCTGTTCGAGCGCCTCGATGAAGGTGTCGACCTCTTGACCCCATTGCTGGATACCCACTTCCGACCCTCCCACTTCCGACCCATTCACGAAAGCGGAAAAAGGCCGCCGGATCGCCGGAAACGGTGCAGCCGGGCTGAGCCATCTTCTTAACGATGGCCTTCCCGGTATTCCTTGGCCACGCGGGCGAAGGCCTGCCGGTGTTTGGCCGAGTACAGGTCGAAGGTGTCGACGTGCAGCGCCTCGCCCCGGCTGATCAGGAGATTGACTTTCGACACGTCGAAGCTGTTGTTTTTGTCGAGCCCACGGATGCGATCTGCTCCCAACCTCGCATAGAAAACAAGGACCTCACTTCTCTGTAAAGAAAAACTTGGATGTTGCCGAGAGGCTCCTGTTTGGTCTCATACAAAAGTTGACCTTCAATCACTTTATCTTCCATCGCTACACCTCGGTTCACCTGAGCACACCCGAGAACCTCGTTTGGCTCATGGCTGAGTCAACGATAGTCCATCAGCTGCTTTTGAGTACCTTTGCTCAGACCAGCATCTGGCGTGCACGCTCGAGTGCGTCGAGGAAGATATCGATGTCCCGGCGCGAGGTGTAGCAGCCGAACGAGATGCGCGCGGTCGCGCTTACGCCGAAGAACTGCATCACCGGCATTGCGCAGTGATGCCCGGTGCGGATCGCGACTCCGAAATGATCGACGATGGTGCCGATATCGTTGGCGTGCGCGCCTTCCATCGTGAATGAGATGACCGGGCCCTTGGCAGCCGCGGTACCGATGATGCGCAGTCCGTCGATCTGCTGCATTTTCAACGTTGCGTAATCCAGCAGACCCGCCTCGTGCGCCGCAATCGCATCGACGCCGCAGCGATCGAGGAAACGGAACGCTTCGCCCATGCCGATCGCGCCGGCGATATTCGGCGTGCCGGCCTCGAACTTGTGCGGCAGATCGTTGTACGTGGTGCCTTCGAAACTGACTCGCAGGATCATCTCGCCGCCGCCCTGCCACGGCGGCATCGCCTCGAGCAGGGCTTCTCGGCCATACAGGGCGCCGATGCCAGTCGGGCCATACATCTTGTGCGCCGAAAGGCAATAGAAATCGCAGCCCAGCGCCCGAACGTCGACCGGCGTATGCGGCGTGGCCTGGGCGCCGTCGATCAGCGTGGCCGCGCCGTGTTCGCGCGCGATCCGGCACAGCTCGGTCACCGGGTTGACCGTCCCCAGGGCATTGGAAACATGCACGATCCCGACCAGCCGGGTGCGCTCGCCGATCAGTGCGCGAAATGCGTCGAGATCGAGTTCGCCGCGGTCGTTGATCGGCGCGACCTTCAGTATCGCCCCGGTCTGCTCGCAGACCAGCTGCCACGGCACGATGTTGGAGTGATGCTCCATGTGCGTGATCAGGATTTCGTCGCCCGGCGCCAGAAGCGGGCGCAGGTAGGCCTGCGCAACCAGGTTGATCGCCTCGGTGGTGCCGCGCGTGAACACGATCTCGCGCTCGCTCGCGGCGTTGAGCGCGGCACGGACCGTCGCACGTGCCTGCTCGAACAGCTCCGAAGCCTCGACACTGAGCTGATGCACGCCGCGGTGCACATTGGCGTTATGGCGGCTGTAGAAGTCGGTGATGGAGTCGATCACGCACTGCGGACGCTGCGCGCTGGCGGCCGAATCGAGGTAGACCAGCGGCTTGCCGTGAACCGTGCGGCTCAGGATCGGGAACTGGGCCTGGATCGCGGTCACATCATATCCGGACCGGCCCGCGACATCGTTCTGCCTGGCATGGTTCATCGTCGGTCTCCAAGGTAGTGACTCATGCGCTGGCGCAACCACTCGGCCAGCGGCTCATCTTCTTCGTCGAGACCTTCGAAGGCCGCGGCGGCAAAGCCGTACTTCAGCAGCGCGATCGCCTCGGCGTCGCTCAAGCCCCGCGAGCGGAGGTAGAACCGCGCCAGGTCGTCGAGCTGCCCGATGGTCGCACCGTGGCTGGCACTGACTTCCTCGGCATGAATTTCCAGTTCCGGCTTGATGTTGACTCGCGCCTGATCGCTGAGGAGCAGGTTTCCGGTGTGCATTTCCGAGCGGCTGTAGTCGGCGCCGGGAACGATCAGGATCCGTCCGTTGAAAACCCCGGTGGCGCGATCGTCGGCCAGAATCCGGAAGTCCTCGCGGCTCTGACTGGGACCGACCCTATGGTGAATCGCGGTGTGATAGTCGACCAGCGAACGCTGCGAAAGGACCGCAGAGCCGCGAATCTCGCCGCGCGCGCCGGCCTCGGTCAATTCGACCACCAGGTCCTGGCGCGTCATCACGCCGCCGCCGTCGAGCACGAACGCGCGGTACTCGGCATCCGCGCCGACCACGGCACGGATTCTCTGGATGATGGCGGTCGCCCCCCCGGTCCGTTCGATCGCATGCAGCAGGCGCGCACCCGCGCCCAGGCGCACATCGATCACGGCGTTGATCAGTCCCTCGCCGGCCCCATGCTCGACCTGGACCAGTTCCGCTCGCGCACCGGCGGCAAGCTCGACAACCAGGCGCGGGTGGACGATGCCGGCAAAGTCCTCGCTGAAACTCATCACAAGCGCCAGCGGTGCGTTCAACGACCGGTCGATGTGCAGCCGCCAGCCCTGTTCCAGTGCCGTCAGATTCAGCCAGGCAAAAGCATCATTCGGACCGCCGCGCTCGAGTGCATCGGTATCGACATCGGACGGCACCAGGCCGGTCAGCACGGTGCCCTCGGGCAGGTGGCAGCGCGCCGGATCCAGTGCCCCATCATGCAGATGCAGTACGCCCTCGACACTGGACGGCAGCTCCGGCAGTGCCTCATCGCTCGCGACAGACCGGGTTCCGGAAAATTCTCGGGCCTCGAGCACGGACAGCGGCGTGTAACGCCAGTTTTCGGTCTTGCGATGAGGCAGGCCATGCTCCAGCAGAACGCTGCGCGCAGCGCGACGCAGACGGTCGAATCCATCACCGGACCCGGATGTCTCGGGCAGCAGCTTTTCAATCAATGCCGTCATTGCCGCTCAGGCCTCGCCGGGTTCGAGGAAGGCGTAGCCCTCGCGCTCGAGTCGTTCAGCCAGACCCTGGTCGCCCGACTCGACGATGCGTCCGTCGGACAGCACGTGGACACGGTCGGGCTTCAGATAATCGAGCAGCCGCTGGTAATGCGTGATGACGATGAACGATCGTTGTCCGTCGCGCAGGCGGTTGACGCCTTCGGCAACCAGTTTCAGCGCATCGATGTCGAGCCCGGAGTCGGTCTCGTCGAGAATCGCCAGCTTCGGCTGCAGCACGGCCAGCTGGACGATCTCGTTGCGCTTCTTCTCGCCGCCCGAAAAGCCCTCGTTGACAGCGCGCTTGAGCAGCGCTTCGTCCATTTTCAGTTGCGCCAGTTCGGCACGGACCGTCTTGAGAAAGGCCATCGAGTCGATTTCGCTCTCACCACGCGCCTTACGCTGAGCATTGAGCGCGGCGCGCAGGAAATAGGCATTGTTGACGCCAGGAATCTCGACCGGGTACTGCAGCGCCAGGAACAGGCCGGCCGCGGCGCGCTGCTCGATCTCGAGTTCAAGCAGATCGCGGCCGTCGAACTGGACCGAGCCCGAGGTGACTTCATAGCCATCGCGACCGGACAAGGCATAACCCAGCGTCGACTTGCCCGAGCCGTTCGGCCCCATGATCGCGTGCATTTCGCCGGCACCGACCGACAAGTTCAGGCCCTTGATGATTTCCTCGCCACCGACGGTGACGTGGAGGTCTTTGATATTCAACATTCGTAAGCTATCCACAGATTATTTGGATTGACACCGATCATTCCGGATTACTCGACCCTGACCCAACCATTATCCAACCGCACCCTCGAGCGAGATTTCCAGCAGCGCCTTGGCCTCGACGGCGAATTCCATCGGCAGTTCCTTGAAGACTTCCTTGCAAAAGCCATCGACGATCAGCGCCACGGCTTCTTCTTCGTCCAGGCCCCGCGAACGGCAGTAGAACAGCTGGTCCTCGCCGATTCTCGAGGTGGTCGCCTCGTGCTCGATCCGGGCCGTCCGGTTGGCCGATTCGATGTAGGGGAAGGTATGCGCGCCGCAGGTCTTGCCGATCAGCAGGGAATCGCACTGGGTGTAATTGCGTGCGCCCTCGGCACGCTTTGCAACCCGCACCAGACCGCGGTAGCTGTTCTGGCTGTGGCCGGCCGAGATCCCCTTGGCGATGATCTTGCTGGTGGTGTTTTTGCCCAGATGAATCATCTTCGTGCCGGTGTCGGCCTGCTGGCGGTTGTGCGTCAGCGCCACGGAATGGAACTCGCCGGAGGAACGGTCACCCCTGAGGATGCAGGACGGGTATTTCCAGGTGATCGCTGAACCGGTCTCGACCTGGGTCCAGGAAATTCGCGCATCATCTTCGCGGCAGTCACCGCGCTTGGTGACGAAGTTGTAGATCCCGCCTTTGCCGTTTTCATCGCCCGGGTACCAGTTCTGCACCGTCGAGTACTTGATCTTCGACGCCTTCTTCGCGACCAGCTCGACCACCGCGGCGTGCAACTGGTTTTCGTCGCGCATCGGCGCGGTGCAGCCTTCCAGGTAGCTCACCTCGGAGCCCGCCTCGGCCACGATCAGGGTGCGTTCGAACTGACCGGTGTCGCGGGCATTGATGCGGAAGTAGGTCGAAAGCTCCATCGGGCAGCGCGTGCCTTCCGGAATCCAGACGAAGGAGCCGTCCGAAAACACCGCCGAGTTCAGGCAGGCAAAGTAGTTGTCGCGATACGGCACCACCGAGCCAAGGTACTCGCGCACCAGCTCGGGATGCTCCTGTACCGCCTCGGAGAACGAGCAGAAGATCACGCCGGCCTCTCTCAGTTCCTTCTGGAATGTGGTTCCGACCGACACCGAATCGAACACCGCATCCACCGCAACGCCGGCCAGACGGGCGCGCTCGTGCAGCGGCACGCCGAGCTTGTCGAAGGTCTCGAGCAACTTCGGGTCGACCTCGTCGAGGCTCGTGGGGCGATCCTTCTGCTTCGGCGCCGAGTAGTAGTGCATGTCCTGGAAGTCGATCGCCGGAATCGACAGCTTGGCCCAGTTCGGAGGCGTCATCCCGAGCCAGTGGTGATAGGCCTTGAGCCGCCATTCGAGCATCCATGCAGGCTCGCTCTTGCGCGCCGAGATCATCGCGATGACCTCCTCGTTCAGGCCCGCGCCGACCGTTTCGGACTCGATATCGGTGTAGAAACCGGCCTTGTAGCGGCTCTGGATCAGTTGTTCGACCTGTTGCTGGGTCTGGTTCATGGCTGGCTCGGAAATTTCAGGAATTCGCGCTAGGATCGCGCAGCTTGTGGATTGCAGCCGGGTCTTCCGGCCGCGTCGAATTTCGCGCGGGATCGGCGGACCCGGCAGTTCCCCGGCGGATGGAACACAAGCCACCGAGCCTGCAAGTCATCTCGGGCTCGACCGCTGTTGGCGACCATTTCACCACGCCCGGTCCATCGAACGCTCGATCAGGCGGATGCGCGGCGCGCCCGGCGAACTCAGGTCAGCCAGCGACAGGGTTTCAAGCGCCCGCTCCACCGTCTCGCCGATCCGCTGCCAGTTACCCTTGAGATGACAATCGTGCTCGCGAGAACAGCGGCCCGACTCCAGTCCGCACTCGGTCAGCGCGATCGGACCTTCCATCGCACGGATGATTGCCGCAACCGAGATCGAGCTGGCCGGCTGGCTCAGCCGATAGCCGCCATTGACGCCGCGCACCGATTCAATCAAACCCGCACGGGCCAGGGTCTTGAGCACCTTGGCCACCGTCGGCGCCTCGAGCCGGGTCGACTCGGCAACCACCGGGGACGAACAGCACTCGCCGTCGCGACCGGCCAGATCAGCCATGATCACGGTTGCGTAGTCGGTGAGTTTCGAGATCCTGAGCATCCTGTCTCCAGAGCTTGCGGCACACCGATCTTGAAACAAGACCAGATTGGTATTGATTCTAACGCAAAGCCGTCAACGGATGCGCAATACGGCACAATCGGCGCCATGGACCCGCTTGACGACGAACGCGCAATTGCGGCACATCAATGGGCTCTGGAGCGAAGCCGCTGGTCCGACGCGGTGTTCGCACCGGCGTCGGCCGATGCCAGTTTCCGACGCTATTTCCGACTCTCCCGCGGCAATGCCAGCCGGATCGTGATGGACGCGCCGCCCGAGCGCGAGCCGCTCGATGCCTTCATCGATGTCGCCGCGAGACTGGCCCGCGCCGGGCTGCACGTTCCGGAAATCCTTGCCGAGGACCGGGCCCGGGGCTACCTCCTGCTCGAGGACTTCGGCAACCGCCCCTGGCACCGTGAGCTGAATGCCGGCAATGTCGATGCGATGTTCGGCGACGCGCTCGACGCCTTGCTGCAGATGCAGTGCGCGGCCAGCACCGACGGGCTGCCCGAATACGACGCCGCCCTGCTGCTGCGCGAACTCGAGCTGTTTCCCGAATGGTTTCTCGGCCGCCATTGGCACGTCGAAGCAACCGAAGACGAACTCGACGACTGGGAATTCGTCTGCATGAGCCTGGTGCGCTGGGCGCTGGACCAGCCTCAGGTGTTCTGCCATCGCGATTTCATGCCGCGCAACCTGATGCTGTGCACGCCCAACCCGGGCATTCTTGATTTCCAGGACGCGGTCCGCGGGCCGGTCAGTTACGACCCGGTCTGCCTGTTTCGAGACGCATTCCTGAGCTGGCCGCCGGAACAGGTCGACGGCTGGCTCGAAGACTACCGCCGAAGCGCTCTGGCGCATGGCCTGGCGGTGCCGGCCGATGCCGGGCTCTGGCGCAGGACCTGCGACCTGATGGGGGCGCAGCGTCACCTGAAGGTGCTCGGCATCTTCGCCCGGATCCGGTACCGCGACGGCAAGCCGCAGTACCTCGAAGATGCGTCGCGCTTCTTCGGCTACCTCGAGCACGCCATCGCGCGCAATCCTGAGCTCGGGCCACTGACTTCGCTGTTCAGGAGTTGGGAAGCCCGGGCCCGGCATTGAGTTCGGGCAATTCTTCCGCTGCCACGACATCGTCACGATTCACTTCCGACAGCTGCTCGTCGCGGCTTTCCAGCGCCTTGTGCCGCTCACGCTCCAGGTCCTCGAACAGCCCCTCGACCCGTTTGCCGAATTCCTGCCCCGAAAGCGAGTCGCGAAGCAGCAGGCCCGGTGGCAGGAAGCGCTGCTCCATCGGGAATGACTGACGCTCGATGAATCGCGTCAGTTCGTCCTCGGGCAGGCTGTTGACGCCGATCACCACGGCCACGACCGCAGCGCTGATCAGGCTGCGTCGGCCCAACGGCAGATGGAACGCAAGGTAGAGCACGCTCCACAGGTAGATCAACAGCTCCAGGTAACCGCGGCCCTCATCGAAGGTGCGCAGCAGCGGGTAGTGGGCATCACCGGCGTTGAACAGCGCCACCACCAGCGCCGCATCGAGCAGCGACGAGAACAGGAACAGCAGCACCAGCAGGCTGATATGCGCCAGGAAGTTACCGCCGCGACGGAACAGCACCGACAGGAAATAGACGCCGACGGCCAGGGCGACGAACAACATCGCCTCGCCAAGGTTCTGCTCGATCACCAGGCTCCAGCGGAACTCGCCGATCGTACCCAGCCAGGTTGCAACGATCTTGGCTGCAAGGTAGAGCAGCACCAGGCCAATCGTGACCTGCGGCTTGCCCAGCCACAGCAGGAACATCTCGGAGGCGCGAATCCGAACCGCGGGCGCCACGGGATGGGTTCCGGCGTAGATCCGGACCCGGCTGCGCCCGATCAGGAACACTTCGCCACTGATGACCTCGCTGCGCCCGACCGCCCCCTTGTGGCGTGGCCGCCGAATCCCGTTGACGCTGCCCAGGTCCTCGATGAACAGGCGCCCTTCCCCATCGAATTCCAGCTGCGCATGGACGGCGTCCACGTGCTCGTCGTTCAAAATGACATCGTTGCTGAACGCGCGCCCGATCCGGACCCGATGGGCATCGAGCTTCTGCCGTTCCAGTACGTTGTTGGTCGTCCCGAGCTGTTCGATGATCACTTCCATTGCAGGCTCCCGACGAACTTGCGATGGAAAGCAGCAGCTGACTCCCGGCCGACGCCGGCCAGGGTGTAATGCAGATGGACGCCCTCGGCGCCCGCGCGCTGCGCCCGGGCCACGTAAAGCACGTCGTACAGGCCAGGATAATCGAGGTAGGCACGCAGGCAATGACTGGCCTTGAATGCTTCACCGTCCAGGGCCTCGATCCCGACCCAGTCCTCGCGGCACTCGAACTCGGTAACGTCGTCATCACTGCTGCGATTGAACGGCAGAAAACTGTTCTGCTCATAGACCCGGGAAAACTGGAAGGCATTGAGCCGATCGCTGTGGTACCAGCCGAAGACCATCTCCAGCGCTCCGGTATCCAGGCTTCGCGACAGGTAGATCCGGTCGTTGAGAACGCAATTGGAATGGCTGGACTGCCACGGTACTTCGGGCTGGCTGTCGCTACTGCTGCCGGTGCAGGAAATCCACGGCCGAATCTCGCGCGGAATCATCAGCGGGCCGAACGGCTCCAGCGTCCAGTCGCCGGCCAGCAGATCCTGAATCATCGTCGCCTGGTGCCCGATGATGACTTCGGCCAGCCCGGCACGCAATTCGGCCGGCGCCGGAGCGCTTGCGGGAACGGCCTGCATGAGCCGCTGCAAATCGGCCACCGGCACCAGGAAACTGACTGAATTGCCGGCGCCGGCGACATTGATGCCGACCACCCGACCGTCCGGATTCACAGTCGGCCCGCCCGACATGCCGGGATTGAGTGCACCGGTGAAGTGGATCATCTTGCGGTACTGGCTCTCCAACTCGCCGTTGTAGGTGCCCGGAACGAGACTGATGCCGATGTCATAGGGATTGCCCAGCGCCAGCAGGCTGGCACCCTCACGCACTGGCGTCGAAACCAGTTCGAACGGCTCGCCGAGCGGCCCCGGCATCGACTCCGCAACGATGCGAACCAGCGCCAGATCGTGCAGCACATCGAGTGCCAGCACCTCAAGCGCGCCGCTGGAATTGTCGACCCCGCGGAACTTCAGCGCATAGCGCTCGGGATCGAGCACGTATTCGCTGACCACGTGGTAATTGGTCGCCAGCAGTCCGTCCGGCCCGACCAGGAAGCCCGAACCCTGCGCGTTCTTGTTGCTGCTCGCACGATCGACCACCTCGACCGTGAACAGTGCCGGCTTGAGCCGCTCGAACAGCGACCCGTACTCGGTCGGCTGAGCGCTGACCACGGAGGCCAGAAGCAGCAAAGTCCCGATCACGAACAGGCCTCGACAGGCTGCCGATTCCGCCCTCGACCGGTGCTGCAGCATTGCGTGCTCGGAATTCATTCGTGCTCCTGGGCTTGAATTCGGACCGCTGGCAGCGAGCCGATGAGGCAAGATAACGCACCGCACCACGCGATGGGTGAACTCTTCGAACATGCGCGCAATGATCCTTGCAGCTGGCCGCGGCGAGCGACTTCGGCCGCTGACCGACCACACGCCAAAGCCGCTGCTGATCGCGGCCGGCAAGCCTCTGATCGAACACCAGATCGATCGCCTGCGTCAAGCCGGCCTGACCGAACTGGTGATCAATCTGGGCTGGCTCGGTGAGCAGATCGAGCAGGCCCTCGGTGACGGCCACAGACACGGCCTATCGATTCGCTATTCACGCGAGCCCCAGACTGCTCTGGAAACAGCTGGAGGGATCCGCCAGGCCCTGCATCTATTGGGCGAGTCCGCGTTCATGGTGGTCAATGCCGACGTACTGTGCGACTTCCCGCTGGCAAGGCTGCGCGAACTCGAACCCGACGGGCTGGCTCACCTCGTGATGGTCGACAACCCGGCCCACCATCCGCACGGCGATTTCGCGCTGGTCGACGGCCGGCTGCGGCTGGACGGCGAGCCGCGCCTGACCTACAGCGGCATCGGCGTGTTTCGCCCGGAGATGTTTCGGGGTCTGGATCCTGGTGTACGGCCACTGCGGCCCGTGCTCGAGGATGCGATCATGCACGATCAGGTCAGCGCCGAATTGCACCGTGGACACTGGGTCGATATCGGCACGCCGGAGAGACTGAGGGAACTGGCGGAAGGGTTTCGGTTTTCCTGATTGCGTCGTTGTTTCATCCAGCTGGACAAGCGCCAGCGCATCCATCGTTTTGAGTACCTGAATGGCGAATACGCTGGCGACTGCGGCTATTTGTCCGGTTGCCGTTCACGTTCACGCAGTTGCCGCCAGTCGGGCATGCCATCGTCTCCGCGAATCTCGTCGGCCAGTGCCGAGAGCCGTGGCTGGGCCTGAAGCAGGGCGTGGAAGATCAGATGCTGCTCGATCGAGCCATACAGCACCTCGGCGCCGGCGCCGGTGGCAAAAACCGCTACATCCTCGCCACTGTGGGTCGACGAGGCCAGCCCGACCAGCGCTTCCTGCTGAAAATCAGGATCAAGCGGGTCGATATCGTCATAGTTCGGGCGCGGACCCGGCCGAAATCCAGGGCCGTTGACGTAGCCCAGCGTGGTGTAGGGCTTGCCGTCCTGATCACGCGCCAGGCGCTCCTCGCCGCCGGCCAGCCCGGTGCCACGGACGAGCCCAAGAATCGGCTGGCCGCGCTGACTGTACCCGGAAAAATACATCGCATGACCATGGTCGGCGGTGACCACGATCAGGGTCTGATCCAGGTCCACCCGAGCCGTGGCGGCAGCGACCGCATCGGCGAAGGCAATGGTCTCGGTCAGTGCGCGATAAGCGTTGCCGACGTGGTGGGCGTGGTCGATGCGACCGCCTTCGACGACCAGAACGTAACCCGGGTCACCTTGGGCCTGCAGCAGTTGCAGCGCCTTGACCGTCATTTCAGCAAGCGAAGGCTCACCGCCCGAATCGAGCGCCCGATCGTGCTCGTATTGCATGTGCGAAGGCTCGAACAGCCCCAACACCGGACCATCGAATCCCGGTTCAATGGCATCGAAGCTCGCCCGGTTCCAGGCCCAGTGGCCGTCCGGATGAGCTTGCTGCCAACGTTCGATCAGGTTCACCCCGTCGCTGCGCTGGCCGTTGCGCCCCGGGTATTCAGGATCTTCGACTGCGCTCGGCAGAAACGCTGCCCGACCGCCCCCGAGAACGACATCGATCGGCCCGCCGAGATCGAACTCCACCAGCTGCCGGGCGATGTCGCGACAACCGGCATCACGCGCCGAAGACGGCATCGCGCTGTCGACCTCCCAGCCGCGTTCGGGACTTTTGGCGAACAGCGCGGCTGGCGTGGCATGCGTGATCCGGGTGGTCGTGACCACGCCGGTCGCAAGTCCGGCGGCACCCGCCAGTTCGATCAGTGATGGCCGCTCGTGCCCGGCGACCGAGTCGCAGTCGTTGCGCACGGCGCGCTGATCGACGCCGATTGCACCGGCGAAGGACTTGACCCCTGTGGCCATCGCAGTCATCGTGCCGGCCGAATCCGGAGTCTGCAGGTCCGTGTTGTAGGTTCGCGCCAGCGCGGTGTGCGGGAAATCCTCGAACGACAGGCGATATTGCTCGCCGGAACCACCGGCCTGCTGGCCCGCCAGGATGCGGGCGGCCGAAATGGTTGCGATACTCATGCCGTCGCCGATGAACAGGATGATGTTCCTGGCCTCACTCGATTGCAGCCGTTCGCGACGTTCGGCGATAGCCTGCGAACCGGACGAATACCAGCCCGATACGGTCTCTTCGGCCGAAATGTTGTGCCCACCGAACAGCGCGCAGGCCAGGACCAGGCCCTTCGTGATTCTGGATAAATTCATTCGGCCAATGTTAACCAGCTTTCATGTACCCGGGGTTAAATCGAGCGCGACTCGCGCTGCGAGTTCAGTCCGGGTGACATGAAATGCATTCGACTGCGCGCCTGTTTGACGCTAAACTCGTGCAGGACGCGAAAACGTATGCCCACGTCGATCAGCCCGTTTTCTGGACTTCCGGTTGAAACACCGCGCAGGCGTTCGGCGCGAGCTGCCGCCCGGGCGCGCCTTCGGAGCGTCCCCAAGAACATTTCCAGGAGCACGTGAATGAAAATTGGTGCACCGAAAGAGACCGCCAAGGGTGAAGCGCGGGTTGCGATGACGCCCGAGAGCGCGCGCCGGCTGCAGAAGCTCGGCTACGAATGCATCGTCGAATCCGGCGCCGGAGTGGCCGCGTCGATCAGCGACGAGGCATACCGTGCCGCCGGTGTAGATGTGGTTGACTCGGCCGCAGACCTCTGGAACAGCGCCGATGTGATCGTCAAGGTTCGTGAGCCGTCGGAGCAGGAAATCGATGCAGCGCCGGACGGCAGGATACTGATCGGCTTCGTCTGGCCGGCGGCCAACGAGACGCTGCTTGCAAAGATGAAGTCCAAGCGGATGACCGTGCTGGCGATGGACATGGTGCCGCGCATCAGCCGGGCGCAGAAGATGGACGCGTTGTCGTCGATGGCCAACATCGCCGGCTACCGGGCCGTGATCGAGGCCGGCAACAACTTCGGACGCTTCTTCATGGGCCAGATGACCGCCGCCGGCAAGGTGCCTCCGGCACGGGTGCTGGTCGTCGGCGCCGGCGTCGCGGGGCTGGCGGCGATCGGCACCTCGGTCGCCCTCGGCGCGATCACGATGGCCTTCGATGTACGCCCCGAAGTGGCCGAGCAGATCGAATCGATGGGCGCGGAGTTCGTCTTTCTCGACTTCGACGAGAATCAGACCGACGGCGCGGAAACCGGTGGCTATGCGGCCCCGTCCAGCCCCGAGTTTCGCGAGAAACAGCTGGAAAAGTTTCGCCAACTGGCGCCGGAGGTCGATATCGTCATCACCACGGCGCTGATCCCAAACCGCCCTGCGCCGGAGCTCTGGACCGAGGACATGGTCGAGGCGATGAAGCCCGGCTCGATCATCGTCGACCTGGCCGCCGAGCGCGGCGGCAACTGCACGCTGACGCGGGCCGATGAAAGAATCGTCACCGACAACGGCGTCACCATCATCGGCTACACCGACTTCCCCAGCCGCATGGCGACCCAGTCCTCCAATCTTTACGCCAACAATATCCGGCACATGCTCGATGACCTGACGCCGGAAAAAGACGGCACACCGGTCATCAACATGGAGGACGACGTGATCCGCGGCACGCTGGTCACCCACGAGGGCGAAATCACCTGGCCGCCGCCGGCGCCGAAGATCAAAGCGATTGCTGCGGCCACGCCAAAGAAGAAGGCGCCGGAGGAGACATCGCAACAGAAGTCCGCACGCGAGGCTGCAGAGCTGAAGAAATCGCTCAACCGAACCGGGCTGATGCTTGGCATCGGAGGCCTGCTCTGCCTTGCGCTCGGTAGCGTCGCACCGCCGAGCTTCATGCAGCACTTCATCGTGTTCGTGCTTTCGGTATTCGTCGGCTTCCACGTAATCTGGGGGGTGGCGCATTCGCTGCACACGCCGCTGATGGCGATCACCAACGCGATCTCGTCGATCATCATCGTCGGCGCCCTGCTGCAGATCGTGTCCGGGAGTTTCCTGGTCATGCTGCTGGCAGCAGCCTCGGTGCTGATGGCCTCGGTCAACATCTTCGGCGGTTTCCTGGTGACCCGCCGCATGCTCGCCATGTTCCAGCGAAGTTGAGGACAACATCATGCCCGAAGGTCTGATCAACGACGGACTCATCGGTGCCACCTATGTCGTGGCCGCCGTACTCTTCATCCTCGCACTCGGCGGGCTGTCGAACCAGGAAAAGGCCAAGCGTGCGATCTGGTACGGGATCGTCGGGATGGCACTGGCGGTCGTCGCAACCATTTCCGCCACCGGCAATGCGGCCAGCGTTGGCCAGTACAGCCTGATCGGTCTGATGATCGTCGCCGGCGGCATCGGCGGCTGGATTGTCGCCAAGCGCGTGCAGATGACGCAGATGCCCGAGCTGGTCGCCGGCTTCCACAGCCTGGTCGGACTGGCGGCGGTGTTCATCGGCATCAATGCTCATCTGGAGATGAGCCGCGCGCTGGCGGCGAAGGCGGCGGGCACGGTCGGCGAACTGGCCGGCTTCGCCGCGACGATCGCAAACAAGACGCCGATCGAGCTGAGCATTCTCAAGGTCGAGCTGTTTCTCGGCATCCTGATCGGCGCGATCACCTTTACCGGCTCGATCATCGCCTACGGCAAGCTCGCCGGAAAGCTGAGCTCGGCTGCGTTGACACTGCCGGGGCGCCACGCGCTGAATCTGGTCGCACTGATCGCCTGCCTGGTGCTTGGCTACCTGTATCTCGACGGCGCGGGCCTTTGGACGATTCTTGCGGTCGCCGTCATTGCCGGACTGATCGGCTGCCACCTGATTCTTGCAATTGGCGGCGCCGACATGCCGGTCGTGGTGTCGATGCTGAATTCGTATTCGGGCTGGGCCGCGGCGGCGATCGGGTTCACGCTCGGCAATGACCTGCTGATCGTGACCGGCGCGCTGGTCGGCTCCTCCGGCGCGATCCTTTCCTACATCATGTGCAAGGGCATGAACCGCTCGTTCATCTCGGTGATCCTCGGCGGCTGGGGCGGTGAGACGCAGTCGGCCGCCGCGGTCGACGGCGAAATGATCGAGGCCGACGCCGCCGCCGTGGCATCTGCACTACAGGACGCCGACCGGGTCATCATCGTGCCCGGCTACGGCATGGCCGTGGCACAAGCACAGGGCTCGGTGTCGGAACTGACGAAGAAATTGCGCGACCAGGGCAAGACCGTGCGCTTCGCCATCCACCCGGTCGCTGGCCGCCTGCCGGGACACATGAACGTGCTGCTGGCCGAGGCCAAGGTTCCCTACGACATTGTCCTCGAGATGGAAGAAATCAACGAGGACTTCCCGAAAACCGACGTCGTCATCGTCATCGGCGCCAACGACATCGTCAACCCGTCCGCCCAGGACGACCCGGGCAGCCCGATCGCCGGCATGCCGGTACTGGAAGTCTGGAAGTCGCGCCAGGTATTCGTCTGCAAACGCGGACGCGGCACCGGCTACTCCGGCATCGAGAACCCGCTATTCTTCAAGGACAACACGCGGATGTTCTACGGCGATGCCAAGGCATCTGTGGACGCGCTGCTGAAAGAACTGAATTAAGAGTGGCGGGGGCGAAATCCGCGTTCAGGGGTTCGGCACGGATCGGGGCAAAAGGTCGCCGCGACCCGGAAGCTCGCGTACATTGCGCATCATGATTCGCCGGGCTTCGGCCGGACTCGCGATGCGCAGCGGCAGGCTGCGATCGGCACCGCCGACATCGCCCGGTACGCCTTCGCCATCCTCGTAGCCCGCCCAGGCACCATCGACCCAATCGACCACGGTCGCAGGATCGGCATCCAGTTCCTGGCCCGTGAAGTCGGTCACCTCGATCTCGAAGCGGTGCTCACCGGCCAGCGCCCCGGCCTCCGCGGCGGTGAGCTGGAACTCGAGCTGCCAGCGATCATGGCGCCAAACCTCGACCGGCGCCTGCGCTGATCCGTCGGCCCAGGTGCCAGCGGAAGGATCGAACTCGAACACCACCGCGCCGGCCGCATCGAGCAGTCGGATCGCTGGCGCCAGCTCGAGCGGATGACCCGGTGCCGCGGAAGCGCCGTCGGGGCCGTCCCAGCGCATGGGCTTGTCGAAGCTCAGGCGCAGACGGTAGCCTTGATTCGGCAGTAGCGGCTCGGCCTGCTCCAGCATCAGCTCCCGTTGGCCGGCGCCGACATGCTGCCAGCGTGCCGAGTAGACCCGTGCGCCATTCTCGCGAACAATTTCCAGCCCCAGCACCGACGGTGGCCCGGCCTGGCGGTAGGCCAGCACCGCATGGGTCAGCGCCATGTCATCGCGCAGCCGGG
>Ga0210024_1001104_pt1 | contig 24528 bp, 18 predicted proteins | sample CryGeymeta201525_FD_183988 | JGI IMG/M metagenome (GOLD analysis project Ga0210024, IMG submission 183988) | Groundwater microbial communities from Crystal Geyser aquifers in Utah, USA - Crystal Geyser metaG 2015-25 (SPAdes) (version 2) | ecosystem: Environmental > Aquatic > Deep subsurface >...
TGGAGCCGGACCAATTGGATTAAGTGTGTTGATGAAATTGCTGGCCGATGGTCTTGAAAACATTACAATGATTGAACCGTTGGAATATCGCTTGCAAAAAGCAATGGAAATTGGTGCACGATTCATAGTAAACCCCAATAAAGATAACTTAGAAGAAGTTGTAAAGGCCAGTGAAAAATTTTTACTCGATGTGGTTTTTGAGGCCAGCGGCGACCAAAAAGCGGTTACCAACGCGCTAAAAATAATCAAACCCGGCGGCAAACTGGTTTTGGTTGGCATTCCGCCTTCAGCACAATATACTTTCAATATGGATTTAATGCGCCGCAAGGAACTGACGGTAATTAATGTACGCCGCCAGAATCATTGTGTTGAGGAAGCCATCGAACTCGTCGTTTCCGGAAAAATCGATGTGGAAAAAATGGTGACACATCACTTCTCTCTGGATAAAACCCCGGTTGCCTTCGATTTGGTGGAAGGATACAAGGATGGAGTTATTAAGGCGATGATTGAGGTTTGACAATTAAAAATTAAAAAATGACAATTTCAGTAATTCTTATCGTCCTGGGATTTATTCTGTTAATTAAGGGTGCCGGTTGGCTCATTAACGGATCGACGGCTCTGGCCAAAAAACACAACATTTCCGACCTGGTAATTGGCTTAACCATTGTGGCTTTCGGAACATCAATGCCTGAACTTGTTGTAAACTCGGTCGCAGCGTTTCAGTTGCAATCCGATATCGTTTTTGGAAATATCATTGGCAGTAATATCGTTAATCTCTTTTTTATTTTGGGAATTGCCGGACTGGTTTATCCGATTACTGTACAGTCGAATACGGTGTGGAAAGAGATTCCGGTTTCAATTTTGGCAGTTGTAATATTATTTATTCTTTCAAATGGCTTCATTTTGGGTGGAAACAATGTGCTTTCGCGCATCGACGGCCTGATTCTGCTGGCTTTTTTCGGTGGATTTCTTTATTACATATATACCCAGATTAAAGTTGAAAGAGCCGGAAACGCAGACATTTCGCACAATGAAATGTCGAACCTTAAAATTTGGGGATTTATCATAATCGGTCTGGCAGGTTTGGTTTTTGGTGGTAAACTGGTGGTTGACAATGCAGTTAAAGTTGCCGCTCATTTAGGAGTGAGCAACAAAATAATCGGGTTAACCATTGTGGCGATTGGAACCTCGTTGCCCGAATTAATGACATCGGTAGTTGCGGCTTTTAAAAAGAACAGCGACATAGCGATTGGAAATATCATTGGTTCAAATATTTTCAATATACTTTTAATCCTTTCTCTAAGCGCATTGATTCATCCGGTTGATTTCAACACCTCCTTCAATACTGAAATTTATTTGTTGACCGGAGGTACATTGATTTTGTTTCTATCCATGTTTACCGGAGGAAGAAAAAAACTCGATCGCTGGGAAGCGGCAATATTAATGGTTATTTATATACTTTACCTGATTTATCTGGTTTCAAAGGAGGTTTAAATTCTGGCAGACAAAATCAGGTTCAACAGTCCGTTTTGAAAAAAAATCACCCATCCGGGTTACCAGAAAAATGCCATTAACCGGCAAAATTTTTGGCACCGGACGGGTGTTTTAAGGGCATCAAATAATTCTGAATACTTTTGCTGTATATCAGGATTTTAAACTTGATTTTTCTTCCGGTTTTTCTTCAACATAATCTTCTTTTGACGCCTTTTTAAACTCGCTCATTCCTTTGCCCAATCCTTTCATTAACTCCGGAATCTTTTTCCCGCCGAAAAGCAACAAAACAATAATCAGAATAACGATTATTTCCTGTGGCCCAATCATTCCCGCAATTACATTTAAAATCATAACACTAATTTTTTTGCATTCAGTCTTTCATTTACTATGGCTGACCATTTTTCAGCCAGGAGAAGCTCTCCGTTCAACATTGAACCGTCAGTATCGACGTTGTAAAATTCAAGCAGAACAGGTTCAGCAGCTTTACCGTTGGGCTCAAAACTGATTTCCAGCCTTTCAACCACAATCGAATTACTGTTGTTAAACCTTACTGTTCGGCTGGTATTGACAACTTTGCATTTCTTTACTTCTGTAAGATTGATGTGCCGGGTTTCTGCATTTTCACCGGTTGTTTTAAGGTAGAACAGGAAATTGTTCTTTTCGTCCAATCCCAATGAAATTTTGCTGTAAAGTTCATATTTTGTGATGTTACAGTTTTGTTTTGAGGCTAAATCAGTTAACATCTGAAGTTTTTTCTTTTCCTTATTTTTTCTGTTCGTACTTATAACCATGTAAAGTACGATTATGATGGCAATAATTATGGCCAATGTTATCATTGTTGAAGTATTCATAACTAAATAAATTTTGATAATAAAAATGCTTTCGGGCATACCTTAGTTTATGCCTGAAATAAATAATTAAGTCTCTTAATCAATCTGTTATGAATTACCAGAAGTTGTGGAAGGGGAAGATAATATCGGTTTTTGAAAAGAATATGAATATTACCGATTCGTTTAGCAGAATGTGGGTTATTTTATTGAACAGGAAGCGTTCTTTATGTTTAATGATGCAGCAAAAATCATTGAATTGTTTTTCGTCAGGTGAAGGCAGGTTATTGTTAAATGAATTTACAGAAATTTTAGTTTCCGAAATATGATAAAACTTTGAAAAGGAATTTGCCTGGGAAAAAAATAAATGATTTGAAGTAATATCTTCTTCTGGAACCCAACTGCCGGAATAAGCATTTAACCTGCCTGTTGCGAAGCAATAAAGCAATGAGATTAAAATAATTCCTGTAAACCTGATTCCGTTTTTCACGGTGTAAAACTACAAAGTTTCTATGTCACTTTAACACACCGTTTTTCAGAATGTTAAATTTTAAATTGAATTAACAAATTCAACATTTTATGATAACAATAAAATAATATTGTAACCAATTTTTAATGGATTTTTAACATTTATCTTTGGCATTCACAATTTAGCATTTCAAGCTATGGTAAATTTTTACATTATCCTTGTTGTAGTGTTGTTTGCACTGGCGATTTCTGATTTAATAGTAGGGGTTGCCAACGATGCAGTTAACTTTTTAAACTCGGCAGTGGGTTCAAAGGCAGCGCCAAAATGGCTCATCTTTTTTATGGCGGGTGCAGGAATTCTGATTGGTGCAGCTTTCTCAAACGGTATGATGGAAGTGGCCCGAAAGGGAATTTTTCACCCTGATATGTTTTTCTTTTCCGAGATTATGGTCATTTTTCTGGCGGTTATGATTACCGACGTGATCATGCTCGATACATTCAATGCTTTGGGAATGCCCACTTCCACAACGGTTTCGGTAGTTTTCGAATTACTCGGGGCAGCCGTGGCGGTTGCTGTTGTTAAAATTAAAGTTGCCGGCGGTTCTGCTTTCGCCGAATTATCTCAGTACATTAATTCAGACAAGGCTTTGGCAATTATTTCCGGAATACTGGTTTCGGTGGTTATTGCATTTACGGTTGGGGCATTTGTGCAATACATTGCCAGGCTTATTTTTACCTTTAATTACCGCCAGCCCATGAAATATTTTGGTTCCATCTATGGTGGCCTTGCCATTACAACCATTACTTACTTCATGCTGGTTAAGGGAATCAGCGATTCATCGTTTGCCGAAATAAAACTGAATGGCGGTGAAACATTAAGCGAATGGATTGTCAGTAACACTGCGTTGTTGCTGGTTTATAGCTTTTTGGGCTGGACTGTGGTTATGCAGGTTTTAAAATGGATATTTGATATTAAAATACTTAAAGTTGTTGTTCTGGCAGGAACTTTTGCGCTCGCAATGGCTTTTGCCGGAAATGATTTGGTCAATTTTATCGGTGTTCCCCTCGCAGGCTATAATTCATACGAGGCATGGATGGCAGCAGGAACGCCTGCTCCTGATGGCTTTTCAATGGGAATGTTATCAGATGAAGTTAATACTCCCGGGTATATGTTGCTGATTTCGGGATTAGTGATGATTATCACCTTAATTTTTTCAAAAAAAGCCCGAACTGTTGTTGCAACTTCGGTCGATTTATCAAGACAAAGCGAGGGAACAGAAAAATTTGACTCCTCACTTTTGGCCAGGGTAATGGTGCGTTCATCCACGAACTTCATTAATAAAATGAGGAAACTGCTTCCCGACAAGGTATTGCAAGTTATTGCTTCACGGTTCAAACCATCCGGTTATTTCAGCCAAACCGACGAGGCCCCACCGGCGTTCGATAAAATCCGTGCTTCGGTAAACCTGGTTGTTGCCAGTATTTTAATAGCGCTTGGTACATCTTTAAAATTACCGTTATCAACTACTTACGTAACTTTTATGGTGGCAATGGGAACATCTCTCGCCGACAAGGCATGGGACAGGGATAGCGCTGTTTTCCGTATTTCAGGTGTGTTTGCCGTTATTTCAGGCTGGTTTTTAACTGCGCTTATTGCTTTTACCGGAGCTGCATTTATTGCTTTAACCATATCACTGGGCGGAAGTTTTATGATTTTTGTTTTTATAGCAGTGGCCATTTTTATGGTTGCACGAACTCATTTATTATATAAAAGGAGAAATCGAAATTCAAATGAGGACGAGGAGGATGTGATAAACCTGGGAGATAATCTTGAAGTGTTTGTTGCCAAAAGCACAAAACAGGTTTTAAAAGCGCTTTCATCTTCCGATTATATTATTAATCAAGGTATTAACGGATTTTTAGGAGACGATGCGGATAAAATCAAATCAGCACTGAAATCAAGTTTTAAATTTTCAAAAAGGGCAAAAAGAAATAAGGAAAAAGTATATTCCACGGTTCAGGTGCTTTCAGGAGGACTGGATGATTCAAGTCATTTTTATGTACATTTGATGGATTTCAAACGTCAGGTGGCCAACGCTGCACACTTTATCATTAACCCGGTTGCTATATATTTCCATAATAACCACAAACCTTTTACCGCCGAACAAAAAACTGAATTGTTGAAACTTACTGAACTTACCGGAAAATTTTTCGATATGGCAACCAGTATTGTAAAAGAAAACAAGTTTGAAAAACTGGATGATTTAATTGCTGAAAGAGAAAATAGTTTTGTGTTGCTGGAAAAACTGGAAAGAAATCAGATTAAACGCATTAAAAATAAACAAGTTAATACACGCAATTCAATATTGTTTTTCAAAATAACTTCGGAAACCAAAAATATATTATTGCAAAGTGTAAACATGATGAAAGAATATCGTGATTTTATAACCTACATTAAAAGATTGCCATAATAAATATTGCTGTTAGTGCGAAATAATCAGGATATTACAATCTCTGCTGATTTGTTTCATCTACAATTCGTACTTTTGCGATTGCTCAAAAAATCTAATAGAATGAAAAACATTGTAGTTCTTTTTATGGTTGTGGCTTTTGTATTTGGCTGCACCCAAACTTCAAAAAAAGAAAATAAAATGGATGTGAATCAGGAAATAATGAAAAAAGCGTGTGAGTTTGCTTCATTCACGCTCACCACCGATTTAACGGTTTTAACTGAAAAGGAGAGGCAAATGCTCCCACTTTTGCTTGAAGCGGCGAAGGTAATGGAGGAAATTTTCTGGCACGAAGCCTTTGGGATTAAAGGTGAATTATTTGCCAAAAATTGGGATGAACACACCGAAAAATTTCTGAAAATCAACTACGGACCGTGGGAACGATTAAATAACAACGAACCATTTTTAGCAGAATATGGTACAAAACCGGCAGGCGCTAATTTTTATCCTGCCGATATGACGAAGGAAGAATTCGAAGCCTGGGACGATGAAACGAAAACCAGTCTTTATACTTTAATCAGAAGGAAAGAAGATGGCGGCCTGGAATCAATACCATATCACGTCGCATTTAAAGAACAAATAGAAAAAGCAGCCGGTCTGTTAAATCAGGCCGCTGAACTGGCTGAAGATGCCGGTTTGAAAAACTACCTTCAGAAACGGGCAAATGCATTGCTAACAGACGAATATTATGAAAGCGATGTTGCATGGATGGAGATGAAAAACAACACCATCGATTTTATTATTGGCCCGATTGAAAATTATGAAGACCAGTTGTTTGGCTACAAAGCAGCCCACGAATCGTTTATTTTAATTAAAGACCACGAATGGAGTAAAAAACTCGTGCGTTTTGCGGCGCTGCTTCCCGGTTTGCAAAAAGCCTTGCCCTGTGAACAAAAATACAAGGATGAAACCCCCGGAATTGACTCGGACATGAATGTTTACGATGCGCTTTATTATGCCGGCGACTGCAATGCCGGAAGTAAAACAATAGCCATTAACCTGCCTAATAATGAAAAGGTTCGCGAAGAAAAAGGAAGTCGTAAGTTGCAGTTAAAGAACTCGATGCAGGCTAAATTCGAAAAAATTATGGTGCCAATTGCCGATATTTTAATTGCGGAAGATCAGCGCAAACATGTAAAATTCGATGCATTTTTCGAAAATGTGATGTTTCATGAAGTATCTCATGGTCTGGGACTTGGCAATACGGTTGACAAATCTTCAACTGTTCGCGAAGCGTTAAAAGATTTCTACACTTCAATGGAAGAGGCCAAAGCCGATATTCTGGGTTTGTGGTGTGTTTATCAATTAAACGAAATGGGTGAGTTAGGCAATAAAGAGATGATGGATAACTTTGTGACTTTCATGGCCGGAATTTTCCGTTCGGTGCGGTTTGGAGCAGCCAGCGCGCACGGCAAAGCAAACATGATGCGTTTTTATTATTTCCAGGAAACAGGCGCTTTCGAACGCGATGCAGCAACCGGGACTTACCGTGTTAATTTCGAAAAAATGAAAGAAGCAATGCTCTCTTCATCAGAACAAATTCTGAAAATTCAGGGCGACGGTGATTATGCCACAGCAAAAAAACTGATTGAAGAACAAGGATTTATCCGCGAAGAACTTCAAAAGGATTTAGACCGGATAGGAGAGGCCGGAATTCCGCGCGACATTGTTTTTGAACAGGGAGCGGAAGTCTGGGGGTTGAAGTAATGCGTGAATGCAAGAATGCGAGAATGCTTGAATGAAAGAATGCATAAATGGGGAAGAAGGTAACTTGTTGAAAACGGATACTGGATAGGATACTTGATACTTGATACTTGATTTTGATGCTGCCTACTGCCTACTGCTTTCTGCTTGCTAATAACTGCCTTCTACTACTCCTTAACTTTTCATTAACATCAAATCAAATTTATTCTTTGTTATATTTTAACCGTGAAAAGAGTTAGTCAAATATTGTCAGTGTTGCTTGGGATGTTTTTTCTCGTCTCCTCAACAGGTATTTTGATTTACAAAACTCACTGTGCATGTACCGGAAATGAGCAGGTTAGCGTTTATTTAATGCCGGAAACCTGCGAAAAAGATTTTCATGTGCATCACACACACGATCAATCTGGAAATGAAAGAGAAACTACTGAAAGCTGCTGTCATGAGTGTTCAGCACATACGCATGATTGCGGCTGTAATTCTCCGGAAGTAAGATTTTTTAAATTGATTAATCCAGTAAATCAGGAAGAAATACAATTTGTAAAAGCTCAACCACTAAAAATTTCAGTTACTTTTTTATGCGTTATTACCAATCGTCCTGAAATTCAGGACGTAATCGAAACAGTTGATTTTTATACTAATCCACCTCCCATTTTCGAATCATCCAAAAATTTTCTAATTCAGGTACACCAGCTTAAAATCCCGGTTTCAGCTTAAGATTATATTTAATTGCCTTATAAAGTGCGATTGATGAATGTTTTTATTCACTAAATCTTAAGTAATGAGAAAGATAATTATTATAATATCTATAATTCTGCCTTTCATTTCCAGCGCACAAAATTTAAATGGCGTTGTTTTTGGGAATGAAGAGGGTGGAAAAACCACTTTGCCCGGTGTAAATATTTACTGGCAGGGTACAAAACGTGGAGTTGTTTCATCCGATGACGGTAATTTTGAAATCAAAAAAGGAAATAACCAGCACATGTTGGTTTTTAGTTTTGTTGGTTATGAAACCAAGGTAGTTCATGTTGATAATCTCGATAAACTCGAAGTGGTGCTTGAACCCAACCTTGAATTAGAGGAAGTTACCGTGGTGAAAAAGGACAGGGGAACTTACCTGTCGGCAATGGAAACAATTCATACCGAACGCATTGGCAGCGCTGAACTTCATAAAGCCGCCTGTTGTAACCCAGTGGTTTTGCTGAACCTCATCAACAATGCATTTTACGCAGTCAAAGCCCCCCTGCCCCCCCAAGGGGGGTTGAAGAACGATCAAATAGAATATCGGCCTACAGTAATAGTTAGTACTTTCTACCTCCCCCCTTCGGGGGGAATGAGGGGGGCTTTGACTGGGGGAGCCGTTCTGATTTCTGTTCGCGACAATGGCTCCGGCATCCCCGCACACATAGTCGATAAAATCTTCCAGCCCTTCTTCACCACAAAACCCACCGGCCAGGGAACCGGATTAGGGTTAAGTTTGAGTTACGATATTGTGAAGGCGCATGGCGGGGAATTGAGGGTTGAGACGAAGGAAGGGAAAGGTTCAACGTTTATATTAATATTGCCTGCATAAAAATCAGGGATTTTAAAAAACGGGAAATAAAAAATAAGGAATCAAAGGCGTTTAGTTAGTTAATTTTGTAATTCACATCGGTTTGACGTTGTCAGGAACTTCGCACACTGACAAGTCTCTTTTCTTTTAACCTGTCAACGTCTTTAGACTTGACAGCGTTTACGACATTGAATAAGAAATACAGAATAAATTCAGTTTTCTACCCCTTAAACGTTAACCCCAGCAGCGTAATATCATCCGACTGCGGCGCACCGTCAACAAAACCACAGACATCATGAAATGAATCTTTAATAATTTTTTCAATAGGAAGGTTCAGACTGTAATTCAGAAAATTTTCAAATCTTTCTTCTCCATAAGCTGTTTCTTCCAGGTTAAAAGCTTCCACAACGCCATCGGTATATAGCAAAAGCTGGTCGCCTTTTTTTAATTGAATCTTTTTTGATTCGAAGATGAAATCATCAAGAACCCCAAGCGCCAGGCCATTGGTCATTTCAACTTTGCTGATTCCGTTGGATGAAAGAATATAGGGAGGGTTGTGGCCAGCGTTCACATAATCAACCTCGCCGGTTTGTGTATTCAGTATTCCGTAAAATACTGTTACAAACATCGATGAAACACTCTCCTTGCAAAGCAAATTGTTTACATATTCCATACAATCGCTAACCGAATCGCCTTTTATCCCGGTTGCGCGAATTAGTGTCCGACTGACAGCCATAAAAATAGCCGCCGAAACTCCTTTGCCCGAAACATCGCCAATCACAAATCCAAGCCGGTGGTCATCAATCAGAAAAAAGTCATAGAAATCCCCTCCTACCTCATTGGCTGCAACCATCGATGCATAAATATCAAAACTGGGCTCATCTGGAAATGGAGGAAATTTTTTGGGTAGAATGGCTTGCTGAATTTCGCGTGAAATATTGAGATCGTGTTGTATCGAAATCAATTGATCGTGTTCATGCAGCCAGCGCCGTATCGATAAAATTTCGCCAAGTGTTTTGTTGATGGTAATCTCAAGATCATCAAAATTCACAGGTTTGGTAATAAAATCGTAAGCGCCCCGGTTCATGGCTGTGCGTATATTTTCCATATCGCCATAAGCCGAAATAATCACGGTTTTCAACCCCGGATTTTTCAATTCCTTTAATTTTCCAAGCAAAGTAAGCCCGTCCATTTCGGGCATGTTAATATCGGATAGTACTATTCCTATTTCAGGGAATTCAACAATTTTCTCCAGGGCTTCCAACCCGTTAAAAGCAAATTCAAAATTAAATGTTTTTTCGCGGATGTGACGACGGAACTTCTGGCGGATCATCGGCTCCATATCTGTTTCATCATCAACAACCAATATTTTAACTCCGGATTGTAAAGACTGACTCATAAACGTATTTTTAGAATTTCTTTCAGAATTATAGTCATCTTTTGTTTTTAAACCTGTACATTTCAAAACAAATTTACTTTCTAATTGTTTTGAAAGGTACTAAATTATAATCAAATACAGGAAAAAATCTTATTTTTGACATCAAGAAATACATCAAATAATCATCTAAAAAAGTACTTCAAATGAAAAATCTGATTACAAAAAATGCCATTGCTTTCAGCTTAGCGCTAATTCTGATTGGCGGTTGCAATTCGTCCACCAAAACAAAAGCCGATAAAGGAACAACTTCAAGCGGACAGGAAGCTTATGTTGAGGTTGAAGTTTTTGACGCTGTAAAAGTGAAAGATCAAATTGTGGAAACAATTAACAAAATGCCCAGCGAAAAGGAAGTTGTTACTTTACTAAATGAAGCCGGCGCTTCATATATTCTTGATTTAACAGTTCCGGCTGAGCAGGCCGAAAAGCTGATGACCAAATCAGACCAGAGTTTTGGGTTAGGGCTTTATTCTTTCGATTTACTTTATGCCAGCATTTATAACCGCGGAGATGTGGCGGCAGAAATAAGCACTGTTTCTGAAAAGATTATTGATAATCTCGGTCTGAGAGAAGAACTTATTTCATCAACAAATTATCTGGGTAGAATTAAAACCAATACCGGGAACAAAGATTCACTTGATTATCTGGTAACACAGGACATGAACCGCTTTCATCAGCAAATGTCAACCAGCGACCAACCCGATGTTTACGCGTTGTCGGTTATCGGGTCGAATGTAGAGGCATTGTATATTTTAAGCCAAACCACTTTGCTGGCAAAAGACAAGACAAAATTGCTCGATATTATGAATAAACAGACCGAAAGGGTAAACCTGGTATTTACATTGCTCGAAATCATGTCGGGCGATGAAAAAATTAAACCTTACTATGAACAGTTTAAACCGGTTGTCGCCATTTTCGAACAAAACCCAAGAATTACGGAAACGGAGCTTGCACAAATTGGCCCGTTAATGGAGACTGTCAGAAAAAATATTTTAAAATAATTTTTAAAATCCGGGAATCAACAAGTTAAATTCCCGGATTTTTTTTCCTGCTAAAAGCATCACTTATGAACGAGATCACATTAAATGCCTTAATTAATTTATTTGCATTATTCTCGTCCATAAGCGAATCTAAAAAAGAGGATGCCATCCTTAATTTTTCATTATATCTCCAACAACACTTTGGCATTTCCGATGACAATGATTACCTGAAACTTTTTGAAGAACTGCTGGATTTATACGTTTCTGACGGAAAACCTGACAGTTATGTTGATATGGCGCAGGAGGCTCATAATATTAGCTCAAACATCAGGAGCTTGCTCAAAAAAGATGAGCAGGTAATGGTTTTTCTGCGGTTTCTGGAGTTGGTTAAAACCGGGAATCAATCGAAAGCAAAGGTATTAATTGAAACATTGGCCGATGTTTTTGAAATCAGCAAAAGCGAAGTCGGTAAATTTTATTCATTTATATATTACACTTCCACCGAACAGATTAACACCCCCGATTTTTTACTCATTAACAAGAATGAAAAACCCTCACAAAACAAGTACCGGCACATTTACGAAAAGAAAATCGATGGTGAGCTGCTTTTTTTACGTTGTTCGTTAATCGGGCACTATCTTTTTATATTTCATGGCAACGAATACCTTACCATCGAGGGAAACCCGGTAATCCCCGGACGTTTTTACGCTTTCAGGGAAGGAAGTATCATTCGGGGGCCACGGATTTCGCCGGTTTATTACACCGATATTGCTTCAGGTTTTATTGATACTGAACTGAGTACTCCATTTATTTTCTCGGGCGATGAAATTGAGTTTAAATTTAAAAACAGCAATAACGGGTTACACCGTTTTTCGTTTGCTGAAAAATCGGGCCAGTTAATTGCCATCATGGGTGGAAGTGGTGTTGGAAAATCAACTTTGCTCAATATTCTGAATGGAAATATTCCGGTACAACAGGGCGGCGTAAAAATCAACCAAACTGATATTTACAGGCAAAAACACGAGATAGAAGGATTAATTGGTTATGTGCCGCAGGATGACCTTTTATTCGAAGACCTTACCGTTTGGGACAACCTGTATTATAATGCCTCGCTTTGTTTCGACCAGCTTCCTCCTTCGGCCATTGAGGGGAAAGTTGAAAAGGTTTTGCATGAACTCGAGTTATACTCTTTTAAGGATTTAAAAGTGGGCAGCCCGTTAAAAAAAATTATCAGCGGGGGCCAGCGAAAAAGGCTGAATGTAGCCCTCGAACTAATCAGGGAACCTGCCATTCTTTTTGTCGATGAACCCACATCTGGTTTATCTTCAACCGATTCTGAAAAAGTGGTGCTGCTGTTAAAACAGCAGGCGCGAAAAGGTAAACTGATTGTTGTAAATATTCATCAGCCCTCGTCTGCTATATTCAAACTGTTCGACAAGTTGTGGATTATGGATTCAGGTGGCCGGCCTATTTACACTGGCAATCCGCTTGACGCCATTATCTATTTCAAAAAAGAGGTTAACCATGTAAATGCCGAAGTCTGCGAGTGTTTGCTTTGTGGAAATGTAAACCCCGAACAGGTACTTGAAATTGTAGAAACAAAAAAAATAGATAATTCCGGCAACTTTCTTCCCGAACGCCGTTTTTCACCTGAGTATTGGTACAGCGAGTTCCGAAAAAAAACAAAAATTAAAAAAGAAGATATTCCGGCCTTAGCAACTGCATTGCCCCCAACAGGTTCAAAAAAGCCTGGACTGGCTAAACAGTTCACGATTTACTTCGAAAGGAATTTACGGATAAAAATCACCGACCGCCAATACCTGTTTATCAACCTGCTTGAAGCGCCGGTACTTGCAGTAATTGTGGCCTGGTTCACCCGTTTTGCAGAGGGCGACAATTACATTTTTTTCGAAAATAAAAGCCTGATTTCATACCTTTTCATGTCGATTGTTGTGGTGTTGTTTATGGGAATGAGCGTCAGCGCCGAGGAAATTATAAAAGACCAAAAAATATTACAGCGCGAATCGTTCCTCAACCTGAGCCGGTTCAGTTATCTGAATTCAAAAATCCTGTTCCTGGTTTTGCTCTCAGCATTTCAATCGTTCAGTTTTGTTGTTATCGCCAATCTCATTCTGGGGATTCACAACATGACCTTAATTTACTGGCTCGTTCTTTTTTCCGTGGCGGTTTTCTCCAATCTTTTAGGTTTGAATATTTCATCAGCTTTCGATTCGGTTGTGACCATCTATATTCTGGTTCCCTTGCTGCTGATACCGCAAATTCTGCTGTGCGGGGTTATTGTAAAATTCGATGATTTGCAAAATAAAAATGCCGCCAAAGATGTGGTGCCGGTAACGGGTGAAATCATGGCTTCGCGCTGGGCTTTTGAAGCGCTTGCGGTTGAACAGTATAAGGAGAACAATTACATGGCGCAGTTTTTTGAAATGGAAAAAGAAATGGCGCAAGCCCGCTTTCGTTCCGAAATACTGACTGCCGAATTAATCGGGCAGCTTGACCTTGTTGATGGTTGGACTAGACTGAACAAACCGGTTGATGAAATTTCAAGGAAGCTTAATATCATTCAAAACGAAATCAAAAAACTGGATGCTGAAAAAGTACTACCTGAATTTCAACTTACAGAAAATCTGACACCCGAAAAATTTAATTTCGAAATTGCAGAGCTTGCAAAAACGCATCTCAACCAATTGAAGGAATTTCACAACAAGCGTTATCAAAAAGTAAAATCGGAGAAAGACCAGTTGATTAACCGGCTAAACAAGGAAAATGGCGACCAGTTCCTCTTCGACCAGAAAATGAAATATCACAACAAATCATTGGAAGCGCTGGTTCTTAACTCCGAAACAAAAGAGTTTTTCCGCGAAACTCCTCACGGCTATATGCAAAAAATAGCCCCCATTTACAAGGATCCTGATTTTACAAACGGAAGTGCGCATTTCCTGGCTTCTGAAAAAAACCTGTTTGGTTTGTTAGTTGACACTTTTATTTTTAATGTGGGAATGATTTGGCTGATGAGTACATTTTTATATATTGCCTTATATTATAACTGGTTAAGGAAATTGCTGGGAATATCGGTTCAGTTTAAAACCATTAAAAGTTTCGTAAAAAATGGGAAACAACAAAAATAAGCGCTTCGTTATCGAAAACCAAATTGGGGAACTTTCGTCTTTGGCTGATAAAATTGATGAACTGGCCGAAGAATGGGAATTGTCACCAGCGCTGGCCATGAATATGAACCTGGTAATTGAAGAAGCAGTTTCCAACATTATTTTTTATGCTTTTAATGACGATAATAAACATGAAATCAGGATTTCAATATCACTCGAAAACAGCAGTCTCACCATTAAAATTATTGATGATGGCATTCCTTTTAATCCTTTGGCACAGCAACAACCCAATATTACTTTACCTGCTGAGGAAAGGCCGGTTGGCGGGCTTGGAATCTTTTTGATTTCGCAAATTATGGACGAAATGAATTATGATCGAATTAAAAATGAAAATATTTTGACATTACTTAAAACAATATGACATGAACATTAAAAAAGATAAAGTCGGTGAATTCCTGGTGCTGAAAATTAAAGGAAGAATAGATACGATTCACTCTGCCGATTTGGAAAGGGAGGTTAACCAGTTATTTGCCGGAGGAGAGCAGCATTTGATTTTTAACTGCGAGGGAATGAATTACATCAGCAGCTCCGGACTGCGGGTTTTTCTGGTTGCTCAGAAAAAAGCAAAAGCAATAAACGGAAAACTTTTTCTGTGCGAGATGCAACCTGCTATTCAGGAAATTTTCAGAATATCCGGGTTCTCGAATTTGTTCAAAATTTTTACAACGCAGGAAGATGCGCTTCAAAACCAATAAATCTGATTCAGATAAAAATAAACTGCTATGCAATCGTCAATTGCTCCATTTTTATTTAGTCTGCTACTGTTGCAACGTTTAATCAGTTTTTCAAAAATAAACGACAATCAGCAATGGCTCAGATGGTTTAAGTATGCCAGAATTTTCGCTATATTTCTGTTTTTCGCCGGAATCATTCTTTCTAATTTAGAAATCACGCGGTGGACATGGCATATCTTTCTGGTTTCACTCCTTCTTTTTGCTTTTCAACAAAATGAAATGCGCCCGCTGCGAATGTTTCTGGCAGCCTTTGCACCTTATGTTGCCATATCGCTTTTAACCGATTTAACCAAAGTAACCGCAAACGATTTTTTCAATCGTTGGGAGACCTATTTTGGCAACGCATTTCTGCTTTCGGTTATCTGGCTGCTTGCCATACTTTTCAGCCAGTACAGGCAAAATAAAGCCGCCGAAAAAGAACGGCTCACACGGCTGAAAGAAGATGAAATTAACAGGGCAATTGCCATCAGAAAGGTTGAACTTGAAGGTTTGGTTGCCGAACGTACAGCGGAAATTACCCTGCAGAAAGAGGAATTGGAACATACCTTAAACGAATTGCGCGCAACCCAGGATCAACTCATACAGTCAGAAAAAATGGCCTCTCTTGGGGAACTTACAGCAGGAATTGCGCACGAAATTCAAAACCCGCTGAATTTCGTGAACAACTTTTCGGAGGTAAGCAGCGAACTGCTTGATGAAATGAAAGAGGAACTGGAAGAGGGTAGTAAGCAGTATGCCGCTGGTAGTATGCAGTCAGGGGATGAGAAACTGAAAATCGCGGAGGAAATTGCAAATGACATTAAGCAAAATCTGGGAAAAATCATCCATCACGGAAAGCGGGCCGACAGCATTGTGAAGGGAATGTTGCAGCACAGCCGCAGCAGCAGCGGGGTGAAGGAACCAGTGGACATTAACGCTTTGTGCGACGAATATTTGCGCTTGGCCTATCATGGGTTAAGGGCCAAAGACAAATCGTTTAATGCAACCCTGAAAACCGATTTTGATGAAAAAATTGGAAAAATTGATGTTGTGCCACAGGAAATGGGCAGGGTGATCCTGAATTTACTAACCAATGCCTTTTATGCTGTAAATGAGAAAAAGAAAACAGCCCCCCCACCACCCACAGGGGGGATTAAGGAAACCCAAAATGAATATATGCCATTAGTAACGGTGAAGACTTCTTACATCCCCTCTGCGGGGGGAATGAGGGGAGCTTGCTCAATTTCAGTTTCAGACAATGGGAACGGCATTCCACCAGAAGTATTGGGTAAAATATTTCAACCTTTTTTTACCACAAAACCCAGCGGAAAAGGAACAGGACTGGGATTGAGCCTGAGTTACGAAATTGTTACCAAAGCACATGGAGGCGAGCTAAAAGTGGAAAACAACGAGGGTGAAGGTGCTACTTTTACCATTATTTTACCAGTTAAAAAACAAAACAATTTACGATGAAGATATTAGTTGTTGATGACGAAAGAGATATAAAAACATTGTTTGAACAGCGGTTTCGAAAGGAAATCAGAAATGGCGAATTTAATTTTCATTTTGCTTTTTCAGGCGAAGAGGCGCTGGAATATATGAAAAATAACGATCAGGAAGCAGTTCTGATCCTTTCGGATATTAATATGCCCGGCATGAGCGGGTTACAGCTTTTAAAGAAAATTAAGGAAAAATATGAAGTTCCGCCTCCTGTGGTGATAATGATAACCGCCTACGGCGATAGTGAAAACTACACACAGGCCATGCAACTTGGCGCCGATGATTTTTTAACCAAACCTGTGGATTTTATCATTCTGAAGGAAAAAATTAAAGCATTAAAAGTTTAACAAAAATACTGACGGTTGTTAAAAAGTTGTATTCGTTTTACCAGAAATTGAATAGGAAGTTCGTGCAATGAACGACCGGATAAAATGGTTTCCGGTAGCGATCATCAAATTGAACCAGTAGTAAAAGAACTGATGGAAAATGCAACAAACTGAATAATTGAAAACAAAAAATTTGTTAGCAAAAATTCTAAAAAAGCCGTACTTTTTCAAAAATTTTTTTTTAATCTCTTTTTTGATACTATTTCTTGATTAAACTCTACCGCTATGAAAAAAAAATTATTCGCCGGCATTTTCTTTCTGCTTTTTACAGGATTTATTAGTTCTGCACATCAAAATCCGCTTTGGCTAAGGTATCCGGCCATTTCGCCTGATGGAACAACAATTCTCTTTAATTATAAAGGTGATATTTACAAAGTTCCCTCGTCAGGAGGTATAGCTATCCCTGTCACTTTAAGCAATAGTTACGAATTCTCACCGGTTTGGAGTAACGATGGTGAGAAAATTGCCTTCGCGTCCGACCGGTTTGGAAATTTCGATGTTTTTGTGATGCCGGCCTCGGGAGGTGAAGCCAGGCGGTTAACATTTCATTCAACCAATGAAAAACCAAGTAGTTTTACCAACGACGATTCTGAAATTGTTTTTACAGCCCTTCGTCAGGATCTGCATACAAATGTTCAGTTTCCCACAGGTGTTATGCCCGAACTTTACAGTGTTCCTGTGAATGGTGGCAGGATAAACCAAATACTAACTTCACCCGCTCACGATGCAACCTTTAGTCCGGATGGCAAAAAGCTAATTTTTCACGACCAGAAAGGATATGAAAGCGAATGGAGAAAACACCACACATCCGCTGTAACAAGAGATATCTGGGTTTACGACACAGAAAACAAGGCATACCAACAATTGTCTGAATACGAAGGGGAAGACCGCAATCCGGTGTTTGCCGATAACGATAGATTCTACTATTTAAGCGAAGAAAGTGGTTCTTTCAATGTACACCAAAGCGCCTTAAGCAATCCTGATGAAAATATTTCCATTACCAGTTTTAAAAACCATCCTGTCAGGTTCCTTACCAAATCGAAAAATAATACCCTGTGTTTTAGCTACGATGGAGAAATATTTACATTAAAGGAAGGTGGACAACCTGAAAAAATTGAAGTTAAAATTGGATACGATGGCAGAGGAACACTCCCCAAACCGGTTGCTGTGAGTAATTTTACAGAAGCAAGATTATCTCCGAACGGGAAAGAATTTGCTTATGTTTTCCGGGGTGAAATTTTTGTGAGTAGTATTGAACACGGCACCACACAACGAATTACCAACACTGCACGTCAGGAAAGAAGTATAAGCTTCAGCCCGGATGGGAAATCACTGATTTACGCTGCAGAAACCGACAGCAGTTGGAACATTTACACCAAATCGCTTATTCGAAAAGAGGAACCCTATTTTTACATGTCAACTATTCTGAAAGACGAAATAGTAACAGCAACCATTGCAGAAGAATTTCAACCCAAATACTCGCCCGACGGAAAGGAAGTGGCTTATCTTGAAAATCGTACGAATCTGAAAGTTATAAACCTCGAAACAAAAAAATCGAGGGTTGTTTTACCTCCCGAGAACAATTATTCTTATTCTGACGGCGACCAATATTTTGCGTGGTCGCCCGACAGCAAGTGGCTGCTGGTAAGTTTTGGCCCGAAAGAAAATATTTTTCAACGGGAAGTTGGGTTGGTCAACGCATCCGGCGACGGAGAAATTAAAAACCTCACCCAAAGCGGATATGCCGAGGTTGGGCCAAAATGGGAAATGGACGGAAAAATGATGATTTACGGTTCAACCCGAGAAGGAAATAAATCTGAACAGGGTAGAACAAGTAGCGGGGATGTGTATGGGCTCTTTTTCACAAAGTCATCATTCGACGAATTCAATTTAACCAAAGAAGAAGCTGAATTAGCTAAAGAACTGAAAGACAAAGAAAAAGAAAGCACTGAGAAATCTGAGGCAGAAAAAACCAAAAAGGATAAAAAGAAACAAGAAGAACCGGAAAAAGAAGAAAAAAAAGTTGAGGAATTAAAATTCGACTGGGAAAACTTGCGGTACCGTAAAATAAAATTAACAGTGCATACGTCGAATCTCAACGACTGGTTGTTATCGAAAGAAGGTGACAAGCTATACTACCTGACCAGTTTCGAAGAGAAAAACAATCTTTGGGTTACCGATTTAAAAACAAAAGAAACCAAACTTTTTTCAAAGATCAATGCAAGTCGGACTTCCATGGAACTTTCCGATGATGGAAAATTCATTTTTGTACTGGCGGACGGAAAACCTATGAAGGTTGATGTTGCTGACGGGAAGAGTACGCCAATTAAAACTTCCGGAGAAATGATACTGCAAACCGACAGGGAACGTTCGTACATTTATGAGCATTGCTGGCGGCAGGTTCGCGAAAAATTTTATGTGGAAGATTTGCAGGGAGTTGACTGGGATTTTTATTTTTCGGAATACAAAAAATTTCTTCCTCATATAAACAACAATTACGATTACGCTGAATTTTTAAGCGAAATGCTGGGAGAACTCAATGCTTCACATACCGGAGGAAGATACCGTCACCAGGAAGAAACAGGAGATAAAACCTCTTCGTTGGGAATGCTTTTCGATTATAATTATAAAGCCAACGGATTAAAAGTAGTTGAAGTATTAAAAAAAGGACCGGCTGACAGAGCTGCTTCAAAAATTAAAGCAGGTCATATCCTGGAAAAAATTGATGGTAATGTACTTACTGATTCATTAGATTTTTACCAGTTTTTAAACCGGAAAGAAAAGAAAAATGTGCTGCTTGATTTGTATAATCCGGAAACACAGGAGCGCTGGCAGGAGGCAATCAAACCCGTTTCCCTCGAAGATGAAAGCGAGCTATTGTACGAACGCTGGGTGGAATCGCGAAGGACGGAAGTTGAAAAACTTTCGGACGGAAAAGTTGGATATGTGCATGTTCGCGGCATGAACGACGCAAGCATGAGAACGGTTTATGAAGAAACACTGGGAAGACACATTTCGGCTGAGGCGCTTGTGGTGGATACCCGTTTTAACGGCGGGGGAAACCTGCACGACATTCTATCCGATTTTCTGAATGGCAAGAAATACATGGACATTATTCCACACGGCCAGTACATTGGTTCACAACCTTCCGATCGCTGGACAAAACCTTCTATTGTGGTCATGGGCGAAAGCAATTATTCCGATGCGCATTTATTCCCGGTAGCCTATAAAATTAAAAACGTAGGAAAAAACCTTGGAATGCCGGTGCCAGGTACCGGAACGTTTGTTTGGTGGGAAACCCAGATTGACCCGACCATTGTATTCGGAATTCCAATGGGTGGCTGGAAACCGCTGAATGAACCATTTTTGGAAAACAACCAACTGGAACCGGATATTCGTGTAATGAATGAACCTGATAAAATGGCTGTCGGCAGCGATCAGCAAATTGAAGCAGCAGTTAAGGAGCTGTTGAAATAAAGTTTCGGATAAGATGGGGAAATGCAACTCAAAAAAAGTACTTTGACACGAATAAGTCATTAACCAAACCCGTTGATTTTATAAAGCTGAAGGAAAAAATTAAAACGCTGGAAGCATAACCAACTAATTACGAGTAGAATACTTTTTTGTATTTATATTTCACGTTAAACTTGTTTATGTTGTTATGATTAAGTAAATTGCATAATAATTTTTAAAGTATAATATGAAAAATTCAACGCTTACACTGGGTGACGTATTACCTGCTGATTTAAAATCAAAATACGCTGATGTTTTAGATGTAACAATGGAAGAAGCAATTCAAATTGCAAAATTATCCATGCCTCCATCATCAAATCTATCTGCCATCCAAGTAAATGAAATCGAAAAAATTTACAAAACTTACTTGGCAAAACATGATGATAATTCCGATTCCGCGTATTGGAACAAATCAGCGGCCGACAATACTGCTTATTGGTCAAAAAACAAGTAGTACTTTATTTGGAATTGGGAAAATACACATTCCTAATCATTGATAGTGAATATAGTAAACAGGAATTTCCAGGTTGAAACTGCCTCTCTATCTTCTTTGTTAAAGGACTTTTACGTACCTGAATTGGAAGGTTTAACAGGAATTGAATGTTTCACCAAAATTGCTAAATTCACTCATCGTTTTCCTGAAAATCTAAGCCCGTTTTTTGGCTACGAAATTCAGCTTGGTACAAATATTTACCAGGCTGATTTTTTATTTTGTGTTTCAAATGCTTCAGAATTCAGAAATTATGTTGATTCTGAACTGTCTGAAAATGGTTTGGATACAGAAACAATTGAAGGATTAAATAAATTTTCGTCTTTCTGGCTTAACAAAACCGAAAATCGCGGGAACCAAATCAACAATATTTGGTTTGAATTCGATTACAATGAAATTGAAAAGAGCCGACCAAAAGCTTGTTTCTTTTTCGGGCCAAAACTTAATGTAAACAAATTGGAGATTCTGTTATTGACCGAAAAAGTATTTAAGAAAATATTCAATAAAAAATTAAATACCAGCACTTTAAAAACGCTATTGGAAATTTACCTTTTCCTGGAAAAAGATAGTTTTGTTTCCCAGATTGGCATGATGAATTCTCGAAACGATGAAAATTTAAGATTATTTATTCAGGGCAAAAGCAAAAACTGGATATTGCCCTTCCTGCAAAAAATGAGTTATCCCAGTATTAGCAATCCTGAATTTCTGGCACATTACGAAAATTGCGTGCGAATTTCGTCAACAGTTGATTTGGATATTGATATTTCCTCCGGAATTGGTAAAAATTTAGGGTTGGAGTGTTATTTTACCTCCACTGAAAATGTGTTGTTGTTTCTTGATTATTTAGTTGAAAAAGGACTTTCAACAATTCAAAAAAGTGATCGGCTAAAAAAATATCTTTTAAGTTTAAAGCCCGATAAAACCAAATCGTATCAGCCTTTTTTCTCGCATTTCAAATTGGTTTTCAAACCGGAGTCAGGCTTTTTTGCAAAGGCATATTTTGGATATGTTATTCAAAATCTGTCGCAAAAAATAATTCAAACAAAACCCATTAAAAATTACTATAATGAAAAGATTTAGAAAAGAAGCAATTTACTTTTTTACAGGAATAACATTATTATCAATGGTAAATTGCGGATCAAAAATTACAAAGCCGAATAATAATAATAATAATATCCTTTTTCAGGAATCTGTTGATTTAATCGATATTACAAATCCGGTTAACGGGTATTATAAAATGCCTAATTCTTTGGCTTTGCCTAATGTTACCAAAATACCTGATTATAAGAACAATGATTCTCTTAAAACTTTTCTTCAAAATTTTGCTGACACTTTTTCATGGAGGTCATTTATCGCCCTAAACTGGCCGGCTAATGAAGATGGGACTCCAGACTCCATAATAACCTTAGGTTCTGAATCAGATTTTACTGTTTTGGAGCATTGGATGCCAGGCACCAATTTGTTTGTAGATAGCAACCAGGTACCTCAAGATTGGAATTATGGAATAAGTGAAAATCAACACCCATTAAATTCAAATAAAACCACTGATTTCAGAATTATTCCCAAGTTCGACAGCCTGGATAAATCGGATGCCGAAAACCTGCCTTTGGTAGATCAAAACAGAAAATACACGTTGTTTCAAATATTTTATAACCGGCAGGCTTATGATTATGTTGTAAAAGGAAAATTATACAGTAAAAAGGGACAGCAGGAATTTGTTAAAAACTGGCCTTCGTTAACAGAGGGACTAAAAGTGACCAAAGATGGTAAACCCCTGGGAATTGAAGAAACTTTTAAAAGAGCATATTTTACGGTTGGAACGACCAAAGATTCGACCATTACAAAAACCGGAATTGAAATCCTGCCCGACGCTAAAGATGCAAACGCGGTTGTGGCTTTTAAATTTGTCAGTAATCCAGGTTCAGTTATCTTAAAAACCGCATGGAGGATTATGTCTCCAAAAGATGATAAAAAAAGATATTATACACGTAAAGTGATTATCAAAAGTGGTGAGAAAATCGAGATAGGTTTGGTTGCCATGCACATTACGCACAAAGCTTCTGAGGCTACACAGTGGGTTTGGAGTACATTTGAGCATATTGACAATGCCCCGGAAATGGCAGATGACGGGAGTGCAATTATAGATGCCCAAAAAAATTACAGTTACTTTAATAAAGCCAATAATAACCCGGCAACATTTAATTTACCCACAGACACCAGTTTGTTTTTTGACGGAACTCCGCGAAAACCAGCCCAGGTGGTTAGGGCAAATAAAATAGAAGAAAGTACCGAAAAAATTAATGACTATTTTTTAGGACTGATAAAGAAATATGAACCTGAATCGGTTTGGCAGTACTATAAATTAATTGGAACCCAGTGGCCTTTTGATCCTGACCTTTTAACCCCGGGCAGAAATTATACCCCGGAAATTCTTGCAAATACGGCGCTTGAAACATTTTCACAATCTACGTCAAGTTGTATGGAATGCCACAGTCAGGCAAAGTTTTTATATGATGATCCGGCAACAAGGGGTATGGGTTATAATGCAGATTTTATATGGGGGCTTGCCAATGTAAAATAGGTTCAATTCCGCATTTTTGAGGTTATGAATTTACCGGTAACAGAACAATAAACTCAGTTCCTGAGTGACTGGCAGAGAAGTTTTCACCATCAGTTGATGCTTCGTCTGCACACCTTGTTTTCACCTTTAACTCTCCTCCATGTGCTTTTACAATATCATAACTCAAACTCAATCCCAACCCTGTACCCTGTCCGGTTGGTTTGGTGGTAAAGAATGGCTGGAAGATTTTATCCTTGATTTCGGGGGGGATTCCGGGGCCGTTGTCAGAAACCGAAATAAAAGCCTCCCTCTGACCCCCCGAAGGGGGGATGAAGGAAGAAGTTCTCACAATGACAGTCGGTTTATAATCCGTTCCCCTTTCTTTGATCCCCCCTGTGGAGCCTGTCCCGAATTCACTTCGGGAGGGCGGGGGGGCTGTGACCGCATAAAACGCATTGGTAATTAAATTCAAAATCACACGGCCAATATCCTGCTGAACAATGTTTATTTTGGGAAGGTTGGGGTCAAAATCAGTTTTAAATTCTGCATTGAAGGATTTATCTTTTGCCTTTAATCCATGATAAGCTAACCTTAAAAATTCGTCGGCCAACGCATTGATATCAGTCAATTCCTTTTGTCCGCTTGAAGTGCGCGCGTGTTGCAACATTCCTTTTACAATACTGCTGGCCCGTTTTCCGTGATGGTTTATTTTTTCGAGGTTTTGTCTGATGTCGGAAAGAACCTCGGATACTAGACTCTCGTCTCTGGATTCTGGATTCTTGGCTCTTTCTTCTTCTATCTCTACAATCAGCTCGTTGCTCAATTCCGAGAAGTTATTGACGAAGTTGAGCGGGTTTTGTATTTCGTGGGCAATGCCGGCGGTGAGTTCGCCGAGAGAAGCCATTTTTTCGGCCTGAATGAGCTGCGATTGGGTGGATTTGAGGTTTTCGAGCGACCTTTCAACTACCTCTTTTGCTTCTTTTAATTCCGAGGTTCTGTTTTTCACTTTGTTTTCCATCTCGGTGTATAACATCACATTGTCGAGCGAGATTGCCAACTGGGAAGCAATAGTTTTGAAAAACTCAATTCTTTTTTTATCAAAAGCAGATTCAGCCAGATTGTTTTCCAAATATAAAACCCCAAGTAAAATGTTGTTCGAAACAATTGGAATACAACACGCCGAAACCGGTGTATTCAACTTAACATATTCATCA
>Ga0210024_1001105_pt1 | contig 24516 bp, 21 predicted proteins | sample CryGeymeta201525_FD_183988 | JGI IMG/M metagenome (GOLD analysis project Ga0210024, IMG submission 183988) | Groundwater microbial communities from Crystal Geyser aquifers in Utah, USA - Crystal Geyser metaG 2015-25 (SPAdes) (version 2) | ecosystem: Environmental > Aquatic > Deep subsurface >...
TGTCATTTCGTCCACATATTATAATATTTTATTCATTAACGCAAATATTTTCCTAAAACTTCTGGAATTTTTTCGGCTAAATCATCGGCATTGTAGGCAAAACCAACCTTTTGATAAAGTTCATCAGCAGCTTTTTTGACAATAAAAGAAGCAGCACAGGCTGACCAGAAAGGCGGATTTTTAGCTGCCAAGGCGACTGATAAACCAGCTAAAACATCACCGGTCCCCCCTTTAACCAAACCAGTATTGCCACCTTTAACTAATTTTTCTTCGCTTGGTGAAAAAACTTCCGTTTGAGCATTTTTAAAAACAAGAATGCAATGATTATTTTTAGCCACCTTTGCTGGTTTTTCTTTGCCAAAAAGAGCTTCATATTCACCTCTATTAGGCGTTAAAATTGCCTGGGGCGGAATAAATTTTTTATCTATGACATGAAGACTGCCGGCATCAATCACCCACTGTTTTTGGGGAAATCTAGTTAATAATGATTCCGTCATCTTTTTAGTTCTCTTCCCATTTTTATTGGATGAACTTTCGTCTTTCTTACGATATCTCATCAAACCCGGACCAATTAAAGCGGCATCTGATTTGACTAAATATTCTTCAATATGATTAAAGGGAACCCAAATGAAAGAACCTATTTGACTTTTTAATTGACAGGCCGTAGTTCCCACTGATGGTTCTGGTGAAGAAAAGAAAACCATATCAACAATTCTTGAAGCGGTTTTTAAAGACAAAATGGGCGCTCCGTGAAACAAAGAGGAACCGCCAATGATAAGAACTTGGCCATTACCGCCTTTGCCAATATCTCGGAGTTTATAAATTCTGGTTAATTCTTTCTCTTCAAAAATTTGCACTATGGTAATTTTATCACTTCCATTTCCTGAAGATAATTCTTTTCCACTAAGTGAATATCGGTAGTGGTAATAATCGTTTGTTGTTTAGGAATAACGGTTAAAAGATGTTTTCTTCTTTGATGGTCAAGCTCGGAAAAAATATCATCTAATAAAAGAACCGCCCTTTGCCCAGTTTTTTCACTTAAAAACTCCAACTCGGCTAGCTTCAGATTAAAAACAGCTGTTCTTTGCTCGCCCCGCGAACCATAAGCGTGAAGGTTCTGACCGTCTTGTCCAACTTCAAAATCATCACGGTGTGGCCCAACTAAAGTCGCTCCGGCGGCTACTTCTTCTTGAGCATATTTAGCCAACCTGGTTTCACTGATAAGGCTTTTGTCATAATAAATTTCTAATTGACCAAAAAACTCATGATTTTCATTAATAAAATTTAAAAACTCTTCTCTTTTTTCTGTTATCAACTGCCCGTTTCCAATCAATAATTTATCCCAGAAAAATAAGGAAGAACGTGGCTTGTTTTCATCGCGGATTTGTTCTAAAAGTCTGTTGCGCTGACGTAGGCCTTTCTGATAAGAAAGATTGGCTCGACGATAATTTTTATCCGCCTGTTCCAAAACCAAATCTAGCCAACCACGGCGAATACTCGGGCTATCAACGACTATTTCCAAATCTTGAGGGCCAAAGTAAACGACACGAAAATTTTCCAAAAAATCAATCATTCTTCTTGGGACTCCGTTAACCAGATATTTCTTTTTCCCCACCCGGGAACCATTAATCTCCCCTCGTATCAAAACAATCTCCAACAATTTTTTCTCTCCGTCACTTAAGATTTGCCCTTTGAGGCGAGCCACTTCTTTATTTCTCTGAATCATTTCCTTCTCCAATCGAGCTCGAAAAGATTTACGGGAAGCCAAAAGATAAATGGCCTCTAGCAAATTTGTCTTCCCGACGGTATTGGGCCCAACAATTAAATTAATTCCTTCAGTAAAAGTAAATTCCTGAGAAGAATAATTACGAAAATTCTGAAGGTGAATCTTTTTTAAAATCATTTTTGGCATTGAGGGCAATAAAAAGTCCCTCTCCCCCCTAAACTAATCCTTTTAATCGTCCCTGAGCAGGCCAGACATCTTTTACCTTGCCGTCCGTAAACAAGAAAATGTTCTTGGTAAAAACCTTTATGCCCCAGAGCATCTAAATAATATTGGTCTGAAGCCCCTCGATACTTGATTCCCGCCCTTAAAACCTTTTCTAAAGCCTGATAGAGCTTTTCCCCGGCTTGTTTAGTCATTTTCTTGGCTGGCCGACGTGGATCGATTTTCGCCAAAAACAAAGCTTCGTTAGCATAAATATTGCCGACACCGGAAATTCTCTGCTGATCCATCAAAACAATCTTTACCGGTCTTGAAGTTGAAGAAAGAATTTTTTGGAAAACCGGCAAAGTCAAGCCATCAAGGGGCTCTGGCCCAAATTCTTTGAGGATTTTTTGGAGTTCTTTTTCATCTTTAAGTAAACGAAACCAGCCAAACTTCCTAGAATCGGCAAAGCGTAACTCTTTATCCCCACTTAAACTAAGCATAATATGCTGCCAATCATCTATCTTGTCTTCTTTCTTTCTAACTAGCAATCTGCCGGTTAATTTCAAATGAACAATAATAATCTTTCCGTTGGAAAAGAAAATCTGAATAATTTTGGCTCGTCTTTGAACTTTTTTAATGGTTGTTCCAGTAATGGCTTTTTTAACCATTTCAAGTGAAGGTTGAACCTGCTTGGGTGAATTAGTTTCAATCCCCAAAACCTTCCGACCGACAATCAGCTTGGCCAAATCTCTTCTGATGGTTTCAACCTCTGGAAGTTCCGGCATGTTTTTCAATAAATTTTTTAATTTCTTTTTTAAACCTTTCCTTGCTAAATTTTTCGGCTTGTTTTCGACAATCTTCAGTTTTGTATTTTCCCGGCTTAAAGTTTTTCAAAACCTCAACTAAACTTTCCACTGTTGGTTCGTCAAAAAATTCTCCGGTTTTGCCTTCAATGACCGACTCTAAATAGCCGCCGCCGCGAAAAGCAATCACCGGACGACCCGCCGCCATCGCCTCCACCGGCGTGATACCAAAATCTTCATCGGTAGCTAAAGCTAAAAAGGCCTTACATCGACCATAATAGCGATAAAGTTCTTTATCAGAAACTCGGCCAACAAATTCCACATATTTGTTTTGCAGACGACCAACGCCTTGAGCAAACCAATACAAACCGGCTGTTTCCCCAATAATTTTCAAGGGTATTTTTAATTTTTTGGCTGCCTCGATGGCCAACTCAATGCCCTTAGCTCCAACCACCCGTGAAACAACCAAATAAAAATTTTCGGGTTTTAAACTAGCCGTGGCTTTTTTAATCTTGTCTACTTCCACCGGCGGATAAATAATGGTTGAATCACAACGATAAAATTTCTTAACCCGTCCTTGGGTATTCCTGGAATTGACGATAAATTGGGCTACAGTTTGGGCCGAGCGAAAATCATAAAGACGCAAAAAATGATTAACCAATAAGGCATAAACTCTCACCGGCCAATAACGTTGCCATTCTATTGATGTGGAATAACCATAAAGATAACGCGGGGGGGTATGACAGTAACAAAAAACTTTGGTTTTAGGGCCAACTTTAAAACCGCGGCTGATATACCAAGAAGAAGAAGCAACTACTATGTCGCAATCGGTAAAATCAAAACTACGCCAAATGGCTGGGGCTAGAAACCGCAATGGACTGTAAAGGTTTTTATATTTAATTAAGGGGGCCAGCCAGGATTCAATGATTTTTTTCTGGGCAAAAGCCTTGCCGCTTGTTGAATTTCGGTCACAAAAGGCAGTATAAATCGGCGCTTTTGGCCAAATTTCACTTAGAGCCGCCAAAACTCTCTCGGCACCACCATATTCTTTAAGATAGTCATGCACTAAAGCAACTTTAATCATATTAAACTCATTTGATGACTTTCGTCTTTTTTTTCCTCTTTAACTTTTTCCATTCCTGGCAATTTACTGATTAAACTCCTAAATTCCAGTTCTTCAAATAATTTTATCGCTTTTTGCTGGTCATAATCATGAAGCAAACAAGCTTTAAGCTTTAATTTTAAGGGAACTTTCGTGACAATGGTGGCTAGCTTCTGAGACAATCTGGCCGCCCCTTTCCCTTGGCTAAGTTTTTCCCTCAAAACAGGTTCAATCTTGGCTAAATTTTTATAAATTTGTTTTAATGATTTAAATCGTGATAATAATTTGACTGCTGTTTTGGGTCCGATGCCCGAAACACCAGGATAATTATCTGAAGGGTCACCGGTTAAAGCCTTATAATCAATGACTTGTTGGGGCGTAATTCCTAAAAATTCTTTAACCTTTTTTTCATCAAAAATCTCTGGTTCGGCGAAACCCTTGCGCGGGGAATAAACCTTAACCTTTTTATTAACCAGCTGCATGATATCCCTATCGCCAGTGACAATCATGACTTCTAAGTTTTTGGCTTGTTTGGCCAAGGTGCCGATGACATCATCTGCTTCAAAACCAGGGGCGGTAAAAATCGGGATGTTTAAAGCTTTGACAATTTGGTAAACCCGTTCAATTTGTCCGAATAATTCCTTATCCATTTCCGGCCGCTGAATTTGATAACCAACATATTCCTGATGGCGAAAAGTCGGCTGGGGTAAATCAAAAGCGACAACCAAATACTGGGGTTTTAAATCCTCAAGCACGGTTAAAAGCATCCGGCTAAAACCATAAACGGCATTAACCAATTCGCCCTTGCGCGTTTTTAAGGTTGAGGGAAAAGCATGGTAAGCCCGATGAAGGATAGCGTGACCATCAATTAAAACTAAACGTTTCATTCACCTTTAAATCAATTTTTCTTCATTAATTTTTCAAACTCTTCACCTTCCAAAGTTTCTTGCTTAACCAGTTTCTCGGCGATGATATCCAATTTCTTTTTTGATTTTTTCAGAATTTCCAAGGCTTTCTGGTATGATTCGTCCACAATTTTTTTAATTTCTCTATCAACTTTAGCTTGCATATCCGGACTAATTTCTGAAGGCTGCATCCAGCTTCGGCCCCACTCGGTAGTTTCAATTTGTGGGCCCAAGTAAGTTGGCCCCAACGAACTCATGCCAAAATCAACCACCATCTGACGGGCAATTCTGGTCGCCTGATCGATATCTGAGGCTGCTCCCCCGGTAAATTCATTGAAAATTAGTTCCTCGGCGGCTCGGCCTCCCAAAAGAGTGGCAATGGTTTCCAAAAGATGACTTTTGGTTTCGGTGTAACGGTCTTTTTTAGGAGGAATCAAGGTAAAACCCATGGCTATACCTCGAGAAACAATGGAAATCCGATGAACCGGGTCGATGTGAGGTAAAACAAAACTCACCACCGCATGGCCGGCTTCATGATAAGCGGTCATTTTTCTTTCTTCTTCAGATTGCAGCCGTTTTTTCTCCGGACCAAGTTTGACTTTGGTGGCTGCTTCTTCAATATCCTCAACATTAATTGAATTTCGATTTTCCCTGGCTGCTAAAATAGCGGCTTCATTAAGCATATTCTCCAAATCAGCTCCGGAAAAACCAACTGTTCTTCTGGCGACATTTTCCCACTTAACTTCTTTGACAAAAGGTTTACCTCGAGCATGAATGGCCAAAATGGCTTTTCTGTCTTCCACATCAGGCATATCTAAAACAACCCGTCGATCAAAACGCCCCGGACGTAGCAGGGCTGGATCCAATAAATCTCCCCTGTTAGTTGCAGATAAAATTATGACGTTGTCGCTAGGAGTAAAACCATCCATCTCCACTAAAATCTGGTTTAAGGTTTGTTCTCTTTCATCATGACCGCCGGTAAAACCCAGCCCTCTTTGTCGTCCAATGGCATCAATTTCGTCAATAAAAATGATAGATGGAGCTGCTTTTTTAGCATTGGAAAAGAGGTCACGAACCCTGCTTGCGCCAACCCCGACCAACATTTCCATAAACTCCGAACCGGCCATGGAGAAAAAGGAAACATTGGCTTCTCCGGCCACTGCTTTGGCCAATAAAGTTTTTCCTGTTCCGCTCGGACCAACTAACAAAACACCCTTTGGCGTTCGGGCTCCCAATTTACGATATTTGCCGGGGTGTTTGAGAAAATCAACAACCTCTTGGAGTTCTTTTTTGGCTTCATCAACTCCAGCCACGTCTTTAAAGGTGATGGCTTGTTTACCCTTGGCAAAAAGTTGAGCCTTAGAACGACCAAAGGAAAAAATACTATCCTGGGCTCCTCTGGCTTGACGAAAGATAAAAAAGAAAAACAAGACCATGAGGGCAATCGGCAAAATTCCTCCCAAAATATTCATCCAAATCTTTGATAAAGAAACATCTTTAATCGTTAAATTTACTGTCGCTGGATTAATTTCTGCTGTCTTTAAAATATCAGTGAAGCTGGTTTGCGTTTCTTTCCTGGAGAAAAAAGTTTTTTCATCTCGTGAAATCAAAATAAGCTTATCCTCTTCAACCTTCACCTCTTTAATTTTATTATCTTTAATTTCGGCTAAAGCCTGTGATAAAGGAATTTCTTCACCGGTTGGAATCGATTTCGTCGGAAAAGAGATGAAAAAAGAGAGAATAACCCCTGCCACCAATAACCAAATGAAGAAACTCTTTAGGTTAACTTGAAATTTAAACTGATATTTTTTAACCGATTTTGGGAGAATCTTACCGTTTTTCATCAACACTTATTCTATCACAAACCTGAAGCTGATTCAAATTAAACCCATGGCTTTTTTGACTTCAAGAAGAGTTTCTTTGGCGATTTTGGCACAATAGTCTCTTCCTTCTGCCAAAATCTTATCGACTATCTCTGAATGTTCAACAAAATATTCTCTTTTTTCTTGAATCGGCTTTAATTCTTGAAAGATAGCTTGAGCTAATTTTTCTTTTAGCTCAGCATACTTAATCCCTTTGCCTAAATACTCTTTTTCATATTCTTCCTTGGCCTTTTTACCCATAAACAATTCCACAAAAGTCAAAAGATTAATCATCCCTCCTTCTTTAGGTAAAGTTTTGCCTTGGCCAATATCGGTGGGCATTTTGGCTAATTTTTGTTTAATCGTCGCCAGATTATCGGTTAATAAAATATAGCTTCCATCAACCGATTTACTCATCTTACCATTCCCTAAAAGACTCGGAACATACTCCCCCTCTGTCAGAAAAGCTTTCGGCTCGGGAAAAACTTCCTTAAACATTTGATTAAATTTCCGCGCTAATTCACGGGTTAATTCAATATGGGGCAATTGGTCTTTACCCACCGGAACTAATTCCGCCTTGTAAATTAAAATATCAGCCGCCATTAAAATAGGATAATAAAAAAGACCAACATTAACATAATGAGGATTTTCTATCTTCTTTTCCTTATAAGTCGGCAGTTGTTCAACCCGCGAAACAGGATAAATGGTGCTTAAAAGATAAGCTAATTCAATATGTTCTGGAACTTGAGATTGAATCATTAAATGGCACTTTTGGGGATTTAATCCCGCTCCTAAATAATCTAAGGCTACTTCTAAAATATCTTGCTGAAGAGTTTTAGGATTATAAGGAGTAGTAATCCCATGAAGATCAACAACTGAATAAATACAATCTAAATCTTCTCTTTCCTGAAGAGCTAAATAACCTTTTACCACACCCAAATAATTACCTAAATGAAGGCGATTAGTAGGTCTACAACCAGAAAAAACACGTTTTTTATTCATTTTAGTGACAGGGGCGAGATTTGAACTCGCGACCGCTGGTTTATGAGTCCAGAGCTCTGCCAACTGAGCTACCCTGTCTTTGGTTGCGGGGCCAGGGATTGAACCTGGTCTGTGAGATTATGCAAACTGTTTACTCCGATTACTCAGAGTGTCGGACTATATCTTTATCCCCTAAAGGATACTCGGCGTATAGTCTCTACGGAGTCCCCTCGATAAACTCAGGGTTCCCTCGGTATTGCCCTTAAAAATAAAAAGGGTTTCACCGATACAGCCAAGTGCACTCTCAATAGTTACCTATTGGAGGGCCCATTTTAAACGAGCCTCACGTGCAGCCGTACACTACCCCGCACATTGAGATTAATTTTAACAAAAATCTGCCTTAAAGACAACCTATGAAGCTCCACGGGCAAAGCCCGCGGTATCTTCTCAGCTTCACAGCAAATTGTGGTTTTCTTAGCTTGCTGATAAAAAGAGGTTTAACCACTGGCGCCAGTTGGGCAAAGAAGCTGGTGGTTGATTTTCTTTTTCACCTAAAAGCTCTTTTAAATTTGGCGGTAAAACCACCACCGTCTCCCCTTCTTTAACCATATTCAACTTGTTTCTCGCTTCTTGCTCAATAAAATCCTCTGACTGGTAGAATTCTTTCTTTACCGTTAAACTTGCCGCTTCTTTTTGTAATTCTTCTATTTTTTGTTCAGCCAGCCTTAATTCATCTCTTGCCTTGAACATTTTAAGAATACTCCTGGATAAACTAACAATCAGAGCAATACCAATAATAATAATTAAAATTTGGATTGGTTTTTTATTAAAGATATTGACAGGTATCCCCATGAGTGCTATTATGAGACAGAATTTTTTTAATTCTGTCGAATAACAAGGTTGTTTAATTGAGCGCCAGCGAAATTAAACGTTCTTATTATAGACAACCTATAAAATTATGACTGAAGACAAATCCCTAATCACTGCTCAGAAAAAATTTATCGATTACCTGAAAAAACAAGGTAAGTCTTCGTCTACCATTTTAGCATATAACAACGATTTAAATCAGTTTGCTGACTTTTTAAGCAAGCGACAAATCACTCAAGTCAATTCTATTGGCAAAGAGCAAATTGAGGAATTTAAAGAATACCTTGTTTATAATAAATATTTGCCGAAATCAGCTTCACGAAAGTTAAACGCCATTAAATCTTTCTTTCGCTATTCCAAAAATCAGAATTTGATTGAAGCCAATCCAACGGAAAACGTTGAATATCCGCAATACGAAACCAAACCGCCCCGAATTTTAAGCCAAATGGAATATCGAGCCTTACGGGATGCGGTTAGAAATGACATCCGCCTGGCCGCGGTCGTTGAACTCTTGCTGCAAACTGGTTTAAGAATTGGCGAATTAGCTCGCTTAGAGCTAGATGATATTAAAGACAATCAGCTGCGTATCAGAGCCTACGAGTCACAGCCGGAAAGAAACATCACTTTTAGCCCAGCCGCTAAAAAAGCTCTTGACCGTTGGTTAGAGCTTCGGCCAAAAACCAAGACTAAAAATGTCTTTATCACCAAAACAGGAAAACCCTTTTTAATCAGGAACATCAGAACGATTGTTAATCGTTATTTTAAAGAGGCCGGTATTAAAGATGTCACCATTAATGATTTACGCCACACTTTTATCGCCCATCAATTAGCCAATGGTGCTTCGGTTGTTTTAATCCAAAAAATGGTCGGCCACAAAAGACTTTCAACTACGGAAAAATACTTAAACCTCATCAATCAATCCCCAGAAGCCAAAGTCAAGTTAGAAGAGCTCTAAAAAAGATTTAGCAGGACGGTCTAGAAACTTCCTAATTTTTCCTATAAACACATAATTCCGGTTCGGGCAAATCTTCAAGCCAGGCTTTTTTAAATAGTTCAAGCTTTTCTTTTCTGTTAGGCCTAGGTAATCTTCTCCTGGGATCGTGGAAAGTAACATTTTTGTCGTCAATGTCAACCACAACTACTCGGTGGAAAAAATCCCTTTTTCTTTTATCAAAAATTTTTCGATTTAGAGTTACTTCACAAACAGCTCCTTGCCTAAAAGCTTGAAGTAAATCTTTAAAAGTTGGTTTTTGTCGATGATAGGTAAAGTTTTTATGATTAATGACCATTGGTATATCTTTAGTTAATATGCCCAAATCTTTACTATATTTTTGATAATCTTCAAATACCCTTTTAGAAACTGATTTTCTTAGACCTTCTACTCCTTCTTTAACCCAAGCCTCATAATCGATCAAATCATAATCATCAATTTTAATACCCTTTTCCATTAACCAATACCAAAATTTAAAACCCCAAATGGCATAACCTGGTTCCCATTGAGATATTTTGGCGATTTGATTAAAAGTGGTTTTGGGAAAGAAATATTTAGCTACCATAGTATAACAAGCTAAAGCACAAGCATTACGATAACTTTTAAAATAAGGAATTTTTAACATAATTATTCCCCCCAATCTAATTGGTCTTGAGGGATACCAATTGTAAGACCATAATCAATTGCTTCCTGTCTTTTTTCTTTATCACCCTTTTGGTACTTATAAAATTTATTGTCGGGGAAAACGACATATATTTTTTCATTACCGGAAAAATTTAAATACCACAATCCCCTTAAAGCCCTACTCATAATTTCTGCCTTAATATCAGCCTCGTCTTCCGTTCCTTCAAATTCAAAAAAAATTGCCGTCCAGTTTTTGGGTTGATTTTCTACCGCGTTTTTAACATTATTCCATATTTCAGTCTTGGTAATCTTAACTGAATCAAGAACGCTCTCATCTTTAAGGCTTTCTTTTAACAACAACCCGCTAAATTTCATCATTATTTATATCATTTCTATTCTTATAACTCTGAAAATTCCTTTATCGTAACTATTGCGGATTGAATTTGTTGCTTAGAATTTTTGATTCTTTTAAGGTAAAAATCTCTGTTCATTAGTTTTTTGTAATCAACAATCTTTTCAGTAAACTCAATACCGGATAAATGATCATATTCATGCTGAATAACCCTACCCAAAAGCCCATTACAGCGCAATCTAAATTTATGCCCATCTGGGTTAAAAGCTTCAATAATAACCTCTTTTGGTCTTTCAACCGGCCCAAATAGATTCGCCTGAACCACACTGCCACAGCCTTCATAAGCAATATCTTTAGCTTTTGAATAAAAAACAATTTTTGGGTTAACATAAACCCGAAGTTTATCTGACTGAATAACAGCTCTGGCTTTAGTTTCTCTTATCTCGGTAGCTAGAATCTGATAATTTTCGCCAATTTGAGGCGCGGCAATGCCTATAAGAAGACCGCTGGCACGCATTGTTTCAACTAAGTCTTTAATTACTTTCTTTAATTTGGAATTATTAAAATCGCTAATGAATTGGTTTTTAGCTTTTAAACGAGGATCTCCAATTTGAAGGATGTTTCTGACTGCCATAGGCCAAATTATAGCATAAGATTGGCTGAGCTCTACAGGTCTAGGATTTTTAGGATTCTAGGAATTTACTATAAGCAACAAAGTCTTTATTAAAATAATGATTGGGGAGATCTGTTTCCCTTTTGTATCCAATTGATTCGTAAAATTTACGTTCTTCCCAATTTTTTCCAGTTTGTAAATATATTTTATGAGCACCAAATCTAGCCCCAAATTCTTCTGCTTTTTGCATTAAAGCCTTCCCAATTCCCTTCTTCCGTTCGTCCTTATCAACGATTAATGCACCAATATGTAAAACTCCTGATTCGAATTTGCCGGAAATCGTACCGACAATTCTCTTACCATCTAAAGCTTTAAACCTAAATTTGCGTTCTTTCCATTCAACTCTCCTGCCATAATGTTCCAAATCAACCGAATGCCAAGCCTTTTCATTAAAGTCTTTTACTAATTCCTTAGATGTTTTTACAATTTTTATCATTTTATAGCTGAGCTAGATAGATTTAAATCAAAATCTTGGTGGGTCAGGATGGATTCGAACCATCGGCTTCCATCTTATAAGGATGGCACTCTAACCACTGAGTTACTGACCCGGCTATATTATATCAATTTAGGCTAAATTTTTGAAGTAAAAAGAGTTTAGAGTCGAGCGCGCCGGACAACTTCAGTCTCGATAATTTCTCTGTCCACACCGAATTTCAATCTGGAGAGTTCTTTTATCATCTGAGCGACTCGAGGATTGCTGGTTTTCTTCATTTGTTCCATGTCTTTGGTGACATCCATCGAAAAGGCCGGCACGGGCTCATTTTGAACAATGGTCTTGACGTAAACATGGAATCTTTCGATGTTTAGAAGATCATCTTCCTGAAAAGTCGGTTGGAATTCTCGCTGAAGATAATTGGCATCAGTCACCCCAACCCTGAAAGCCAAAATCGTACCAATATTCCCAAAAACCGCGTTCTTAATTTCTTCTTCAACCTGACCGATAAACTGATTGGCTACGGTTAGATTTAAGCGATATTTTCTGGCTTCAGATAAAATCTGGGCAAAGTCCGGGGTGGCAAAATTCTGAAACTCATCAACATAAAGATGAAAATCTCGTCTCTTTTCCTCAGGAACATCAGCCCGCGACATGGCTGCCGCCAGAATCTTGGGCACCAAAACCAAACCTAAAAAGTTGGAATTCTCTTCACCAATCTTGCCTTTAGCTAAATTAATAATCAAAATCTTGCCTTCATCCATCACCTTTCTGAAATCAAAGGCTGACTTAGATTGGCCAATGATATTCCTCATGACTTTGTTGGTGACAAAACGACCAAATTTAGAAACAATGTAATCCAAGACTTCGGATTTATGGAAATCAGCGGTTTGGGCAATCTGGTCCGTCCAATAACGCCGTACCATCGGATCAGTTACCTTTGGCAAAAGTTCTTGGACGAAATTGGCGTCAGTTAAACAACGCACAACTTCGACAAAAGTACTCCCCGGTTCACTCATGACCGTTAACATTGCGTTCCTGATAGCGTGTTCAAAACGTGGGCCGATGATTCCGGTTTTGTAAGGATCATAAAGTTTATACATCAGGTTGATAATGGCGGTGGTCACCATATGTTTTTGGTCTTCGGTTTCCGCCTCCAACATGTTTAAACCCATCGGCCGGTCGGTATCCGAGGGATCAAAATAAATAACCTCTTCGGCTCGCTCCGGCGGAATATATTGCAGCAAATCTTCAGCCAAATCATGAGGGTCAATCAAACAAACACCTTTCCCGGCGCGAATATCTTGAAGAATTAAATTACGTAAAAGCTCTGTTTTGCCGGTCCCGGTTTTGCCGATAATATACAAATGACGTCGCCGATCGTCATCAGAAAGATAAACCGGACGAGTTATCCCTCGATAAACACTTTTCCCCAAATACAGTCCCTCTTTAGGAATTTTAATCGGGGCTGGGGCTCGCTTGGAATAAAGCCAATAAAGATGAGGGGTTTCTACTTGTTTGTTGGGAAAATGAAAGATGGTCGCCAATTCTTCGGAATTAAGAACGGTCCGGTAACCCCGCAAGCTGAAAAGGGGTTGGTAGCGATAAATAAAATCAACCATAAAGCCGGCTTTCCACCAGATTTTTTTCTTACCAAAACGATTCAAATCAGAGGAAAATTGTTCGAAAACAGATTTAAGGTTGCTTAAATGGGAATCAGCCAGTTGTTGGCTTTGAGCGGAAACAACAATTCTAATGACTGCTTTGAAACCCGGTTTGCCGCATTTATTCTCAATCGCCTCTAGGGTCTTGGCATCTACCTTAAATTTGGCTTTTTTCGGATCAGACTCGGCTTTTTTAACCCCGGTAATATAACTTCGTCCTTCAGAACGCCATTGACCATCAGCCGGTGAAATCAAAATTTGAATGGCTGCTCCCTCTTCTGGCCCCATTTTCGCCAAAGCGGTCGTTATGGAAGATAAAGGATCGCTGGGCAAATCTTTAAAAACTTTAATGGGTTTATATCTTGATTCCTTCAATTCCAATTCGGCAAAAGCCACTCGCCCGTTTTCTGAAAAGAGATTATATTCTGGTACCTCAAGAATCTCGGCATCAGGGTAAACACCATTGATTTGTTTTTCCACCATATCCTTCAAATCTCTGGGAACGGAAACATAAAAACGGATATCTTCGTGTTTGGCCACAATTTCAAAAGACAAATGAGGCTGTAGTTTCAAAAAACTTAAGAAGCCGCCTTTTTTAATGGCATTCAGTGAAGCAAACATTTGTTCGGCGACGTCAATTTTAATCTCATTGTCAAAAGGAACAGCCACTTGTAACAAAACATATTCCAATGATTTTTTCTCCCGGTCATGATTCCGCCACCAAATAAGAAGAATATAGCCCAAGATAAACAGAAACAAAATCACGATGAAAATAATCAACAAAGAAAAGGACCAAGATTGAAAACTAGTAATTAAATTTTCTGGTGCCATCTTTTAAAAACGATAAATAAATTTGCCGCCTAAAATTTTCAAGACTCTTTTCGTCCATTCAGCCAGCCAACGAAAAGAGTAAATAATTTTTAAATGCAAGGCCTGATTCATTTCCTCTTCGGTTAAAGGAAGTTTAATGGCTACCTGTTGCGGGGCGATATTATCTAAGATAACGGCGCCGGTGTCATCCATGACCGCTTGAGGTAAAGTGATTTCCTCTCCCCCAATCACCGGCTCAACCCTCTTGATCTCCGGCGTCAGTTCAATCTTGGTTGATCTTTCCACCACCGGAATTCTTTCATGCTCCGAAATAATTGTTTCTTTGGAGGGCAGAGCCATATATTTAATAGTATAGTATAATTCTTAAATTTTTTCTTCTTTCTTGGCTAGCCAGAAAAGATATAAGGAGAAAGAATTGAAAAAAACGATTAAGGGCTTTAAGGGTTTCTTTTTTAATCTCACCAGTCTTCTTTCCAAACGCCGGCAAACAGCTCTGGCTAAATGAAGTGCGGCAGAAACCTGATTAACTCCGGGTCGAGAAAAACCTTTAACCTTTTCTTGAGTTAAGTTTTTAATTTCTTTTTCCAAATCAAACGTCTTTTCTTTTAAAAAATTTCCTTTTTTCATTCCGGATAAAAAACCGCCAATTTCAATTAAATTATCTTGTTGCCTTAAAATCGACTGGCTAAGGTTTTTTGAAGCAAAAGAGCGGGCCAAACCTAAACAAGCGTTAAGCTCATCTAAATCACCTAAAGCTTCAAAAATCTCTTCTGACTTGGAAAGTTTTTTACCGGAGAGACAAGTCTGACTTTTATTCATGCCCTATTTTAACACTTTGAATAACCGCAGGGGCATTTCTCGCAACCTTCTTCATAAACCAAAGTGGCATTACCGCATTCAGGACAAATATTGCCGTGATTGTTTTCAATTGGTAAAGAAAAGATTGATTGTTGCTCTTCCGATAAAATAATCTCGGTGGGATTTTCCCCTTGTTTCTCTTTAAGATAATCTTCAATCACTTTGGCGATGGCATCAGGCAAAGAACGCACTTTTTTCACCCCGAAGCCAACCGAACTTGAACCGCCAATACCAGAAATTTGCTCCACAATCATTTTTAATTTTGACAAAGATAATTTCGCTGGTGTCGTCCGCAAGGCTAAAGAAATTAAACGCCCTAAACCTTCAGCCACCGCTAAAATATCTCCTCCGGCTTTACCGACGTTAAAGAAAATTTCATAAGGATTGCCTTCCTCGTCTTCATTAATCGTGGCGTGTAATGTCCCTACCGGCGTCTGGATACTCCAGGTACGACCATAGCGAATATCATCAATTTTTCTTAAAAAAATACCTTCTTTTTCTTGGACATCTCTTTCTAAGATTTGTTTCTGGCGTGATTGTTCCCGATAAATGGTTAATCCTTTACAACCCTCAGCATAGGCCAAAAGATAGGATTGAATAACATCTTGAGGCGTGACACTTGACGGCATATTGATTGTTTTAGAAACAGCGTTGTCAACGCCTGATTTTTGGAAGGCCGCCTGCATTTTGATATGATCCTCATAGGCAATATCGGAGGCAATGGGGAATAATTTCTGAATCTCTGGTGGAATTTCCGAAAGACCTCTCAAACTCCCCTTATTGTTTTTGATTTTTTCCACCAAATCTTCATGCCAAAAACCTCTTTTTTTGGCTAATTTGACCAAATAGGGATTTAAATTAACGACTTTCTCACCACTAACCAGATTCTTTTCATAAGTAATGGCAAAATAAGGCTCAATGCCACTTGAGGCGTCAGCCAACATGCTGGTGGTTCCGGTTGGCGCAATGGTCGTTATCGTGGCGTTTCTTAATCTTAAGTCCTGCCCCTTAAAGTAAGAACTCTTTTTGTCATAAATACTGCCTTTAAAATTCGGAAAAACACCTCGTTTTTTCGCTAATTCAATAGAAGCTTTTCTGGCTTCTTCTCTAATAAAATTCATCAGTTTTGCTCCTGTCTCTAAAGCTTCCTGTGAATCATAGGGAATACCTAGCTGAACTAACATATCAGCCCAACCCATCACCCCCATGCCAATTTTTCGATTTTTCTTAGTCATCTGCTCAATCTGAGGTAAAGGATAACGATTCATATCAATGACGTTATCCAAAAAATGAACGGCTGCCTGAATTGTAGTTCGAACTTTCTCATAATCAATTTCGCCAAAATCATTTTCCTTTTCTTTCACCATCCGCGCCAAATTGATAGCTCCTAAGTTACAGGATTCATAAGGCAACAAAGGTTGCTCACCACATTGATGCGCTATGATACCGTTTGATACCATCGAGTGAGTGGCCGGCTCGGTTAAATCATACACATGCTCTTGGCCATATTTTTCTACTAAAACAACTAAATCCAAAAATGGGTCAAGGCGTGAACGCTTGAAGCGCGGTCGAGTATTCTCTAAACGATCTTGTTTCTGGAGATTTATAAAACCTATCTCTCTTTTAAATCTCTCTCGAAAATCCCCAAAAATTCCTAATTCATAAAGAACTCCATCACAGGTGCCTTTTCTTGGTTCCCGACTTCGATCAAAAATTCTACTTTTAATCCCTAGATTTATTAAAAGTACCTGAACTTGTTGGAGAAGCTTTTTACTTTTCGAAGTTAAAGCTACCCAATCGCTATTGCTTTTCCGGCTATCCCTCACCGTCCCATCCGCCGAAAACAATCCTTGTAAAAATCCTATTACCGCCTCTTTCGGGGCAGTAAAAAGACTGGCAGGAACTTCTTTTTCATCCGCTTTTACTGGTTTTACTCCCAACCTTTCAAAAAACTCAACTAAATATTGACTATGATAAGACAAATGCCAAACATTATTCTCGCGTTTAATGGTTTTAATTCCCTTTCCATACCACTGGTTTAAAATTGACTGGAAATAATCAAGAATCTTCTTATCCTTTTCCCCAAAGGTAAATCCTACCCGACAATTTTTATCACCCTTTCTTAACCAACCATCACCCACTAGCCAACCTAAAACTTGACCTAATTCAGCCGACCATTCAGAAGGAAGACTAAGAGAATAACTCTTAAATGGGAGGCTTTTTAATTGACTAAAACTTCCCTCTCCACTTTGAATAAAGACCTTGTCTTTATCTGGCTGAAGTTTTGATAAAGGCACCCAACCATTACTGGTCATAATTTTGTGGTCCGGGGTAGCTAAAAGCTCGAAGCCCGATTTTGTTTGCAGACGACAAATTTCTTTAACCCCGTTATCCCATAAATGATTGTGAGGTCTTAAAGTTACTCCTTTATCACCCAAAACCCGATTATCAGTTAAAATTTTCAACTCGATTTTTTTCTCCACCAATTCCTTTATAGAAATGAGGCCTTTTTCGGTAGACACCAAGGTAGAACCAACTATACAGGGGTTAGTTGATTCAATCCGACCCAATTGAGGCGTCGGATTATCGACATTTATGCGATCAATAAAAATAACCCCTGGATCGCCTTTTTCCCAAGCCACCCGGCCAATTAATTCAAAAACTTTTTTGGCATTTAATTTTCCTTCGGATTTCTTAGTGTCAGGATTGATTAAGTCGTATCCCTCACCCGGCTGTTTAGCTGCCAAAAGTTCTTTCAATTCTTGGATGCTTTTTTCAAAATTATTCATTTTGTCGCCAAAACTAGCTAGGCTTTGTAAAATTTTTTGTATCTCCGCTATGAGTTTGTCTATTTGGTCTTTCTGTGGAGATAAACCTTCGGGAGCAAACTCAGCATCTTTCTCCACCTGTTGCATAAACCCATCAGTCAGGGCGACTGAGAGATTGAAACTGGTGACCGTAAATTCCGAACTTTTAATCATAATCCAACGTAAAATATCAGGATGATCAATGTCCATTACGCCCATATTGGCGCCCCGTCGATAACCCCCTTGTTGGATACGATCAGTTGCGTCGGCATACATCCACATAAAATAAATTGCCCCGGAGGAAACTCGTCCGGTAGAACGGACACGAGAACCATAGGGACGAAGACGAGAAAAAGAAAAGCCTGTTCCCCCGCCGGACTTGTGAATCATAATTGCGTCAACGAGACTTTGACCAATTTTTTGCAGATCATCTTCAATCGGCAGAACGAAACAAGCTGAAAGTTGTTGAAGATTGGCCCCAGCGTTAGCAAAACTTGGCGTGTTGGGAACAAATTCTAAATTAGTCAAGACTCGGTAAAATTCATCTCTGGTTTTTTTCATTTCAGCCGTAGAACTATATAAGAGATCGGCGGTCGCCACGTTGTGGGCCAGCCGCCAGAACATCTTTTTGGGAGTTTCAATAATCTTTCCGGAAAGATCAACTAATAAATAATTTTTATTGGCGATGTATTCCCCGGTAGCCGTTAGCTGGGGATCAGATAGATTCTTGGGCAAAGAGGGAATCCGACGACCATATTTCCACAAAGACTCCATTGATATTTGGCGTTTTTTGTTTTTTCTTTTAACCATAAAAAACTTCCGCTGGGCAGGGAATTCTAAAGATGTTACTTTCGTAACGGAGTCTTAACTATTATAAGAGATTAACCTCTTTCTTCGTCAAGACGAAATTAAGATATCAAAAGATATCAGTTATTCGTTTAAAGCCTGTTTAATCTGGGTTTGACATTGACGAGTTAAAGCCAAAATCGTCCCTAAAGTTCCCTTGGCCTCACCGGAGACTTTTTCCTGAAGTTCCAATAGAACTTCCTCATGTTTTAAAGCGGCCAAGGATAATTCCTCCAATAAAGCTCTAGTATCTTTTTTCTCTCTAGCAATAGCCTCTTGGGAAACAGCTCTTTGTAAATACTTTTCCCCTTTAGTTAGAGTGGAAACACCCAAATCAATTTTATTGCCTTCAATCAAGACCTTACCAGCTCCAAGTCTTTTGTCGGCAAAAAGCAGCATCAGCTCGGCTTTTTCTAAGGGCTCGACTGTTAACCAAAGCCAAATCCGGTCACGTATCATTTTAACGGGATATAAAAAATGATCCGGTAAAATACCAGGATAAGCTAAAAAGTAATCTGTCTCTTGCTTTTGGACCGATTCCGTAGCGGTTGGCACGGTAATCTTGTAGTTTTGACTAGCCGATTGACCTTCAATTGTCACTGTTCTTACCACTGAAACAGCTAAAATCCCAAAGGCAAAAAGTAAAACCGCAACTAAAAAAATCAATTTTTTCATTTTTTGTTCTGTTTGAAATTATCTGAAAAGAACAATTGGCCAAGCCCAAAAAATATGTAATAAGATGCTGGCCACAATATTTTTGGTTCGCCCGAAAACAAAAGCTGAACCAAAACCAAAAACAAAAACAAAGAATAAATAGGCCAGCATGACTAAGGGTCTATAACCCAAAACGAAAAGTCCAATCGGTAGATGAATAAGAACAAAAAGAAACGAAGAAACAATATTCGCCAACCATTCTTGATTCCAAATCTGCCAAAGACGATTAAAAAGATAACCACGAAAAACTGTTTCTTCCGAAAAAGCAGTTACCAAAGAAACCAAAAACAAAAACAGAAAAGTTATTGAAGATTGGTCTAAAGAAATTAAATTCAGCCCTTTATATTTCACGATATTGGTCAACAGCCCCTCCAGGGCAAAAACTAAACCTAAACCAATTCCCCAGTATAAGGAAGGAAATAATTTTTTGGTCGTAAAACCCAGAGAAGAAAAGTTTTGCTTTTCAACTCTTCTCATCAACCAAATAGTTGGGCCTAACCAAAGTAAGGGTTTTAAAACCAACTCTTCAGCCCATAAAGGTAAAACCTGAGGTAAATAACGATAAAAAGACCAAATAATAAAAATAAAAGAAAAGAGGGCAAAAACATGCTTTAAAGAGAATTTTTGCTGGTGAAAAATTTTTTTAAAGACGTTCACTAATTAGGATAGTAAACCATTCATGCTATAATTTCAATAAGAAATTACACAAGTTGAAAACGCAGTATAATTTCAATAAGAAATTACACAAGTTGAAGGCTATGAAGAAAAAAATAGTTGATAAAAAAAGTGAAATTTTTAAAAAATTTCTTAAAAAATATCGCTTGCCGATAGGCATCGGTGCGATATTCTTTTTAATTCTCTTTTTTTGGATTTTTAAAGATCTGCCTTCTCCAACCCGTTTAGGTTCTCCTAATCTTCCGGCTTCAACTCTGATTTACGACCGCAACGGCCAGCTTTTGTATGAGATTTATGCCGAAAAAAATCGGGTTCCAGTTAAATTAGAAGAGCTATCAGAGTATATCAAATGGGCCACGGTCGCTTCAGAGGATAAAAATTTCTATCGCCACCATGGTTTTGATTTAGGTGGTATTTTAAGAGCTACTTTTAATACTGTTTTCCGTCGTACTCTTCAGGGTGGTTCAACTCTGACTCAGCAATTAGTTAAAAATGCTCTTCTAGAAGATCCTAGCCGCACTTTACGTCGTAAAATCAGGGAGGCCATTTTAACTTGGGGGACGGAGGTCATCTACAGTAAAAATGAAATCTTGGAAATGTATCTCAACCAAGCTCCTTTTGGCGGTACGGCTTGGGGCATTGAAAGTGCGGCTCAAACTTACTTTAATAAAAAAGCTAAAGATCTGACTTTAGCCGAAGCTACCCTGCTCATCGGTTTACCGGCCTCACCCACCCGCTTTTCTCCTTTTGGCGCCCATCCGGAATTAGCTAAAGAAAGACAAAAAAGAGTTTTGCAAAGAATGGTTGAAGATGGTTATCTCAGTAAAGAGGAAAGTGAAGAAGCCGAAAAACAGGAATTAGATTACGCTTCCCCCACCGTCGGCATTAAAGCACCTCATTTTGTTTTATATGTTAAAGAACTGCTGGTGGACAAATATGGTGAAAAAATGGTCGAACAAGGAGGTTTAAAAGTCCAAACAACTCTTGACTTAGACTTGCAAGAATTTAGCCAACAGGCGGTGGCTTCTGAAGTCGCTAAATTAAAAAACTTAAAAATCTCCAATGGGGCCGCCTTAATTACTAACCCCGAAACTGGGGAAATCTTGTCTATGGTTGGTTCCAAGGATTATTTTGATAAAAGTATTGACGGTAATGTCAATGTCACCCTTAGCTCACGTCAACCAGGTTCCTCAATTAAACCCCTCAATTATGGTCTAGCTTTAGAGAAAAAAATCATCACGCCGGCCACGGTCATCAATGACATGCCAACTTGTTTTTCCGTCCCTGGACAAAGACTTTACTGTCCAGTTAATTATGATAGGACTTTCCACGGCCCCACCCAAGTTAGATTCACACTAGGCAATTCCTATAATCTTCCCGCGGTCAAAGTTTTAGCCTTAAATGGTCTAGAAGATTTTGTCGCCAAAGCCAAAGAAATGGGTATCAGCACTTTTACTGAGCCTAAAAACTATGGTCTTTCTATAACCTTAGGCGGCGGTGAGGTCAAAATGATTGACATGGCTACCGCTTTCTCCTCTTTTGCCAATTTAGGTATTCGCCAAGATGTTTGGGCGATTAAAAAAGTTGAAAATCAAAGCGGGAAAGTTCTCTTTGAAAAAGAAGAGGAAGAAGGCCCGAGGGTCCTCTCTATGGAAACAGCCTACCTTGTCTCTCATATCTTATTGGATAATAATGCTCGCTCAGCGGCCTTTGGACCCTCTTCCTATTTAGTCATTAAAAATCATCCGGAGGTTTCAGTTAAAACCGGAACCACCAACGACCTGCGTGATAACTGGACGATTGGCTACACTCCTTCTCGTTTAGCCGCTGTTTGGGTCGGCAACAATGACAATACCTCGATGAGCTATGTGGCTTCGGGGGTTACCGGCGCTTCTCCTATCTGGAATAAAATTATGACCTATGCTTTAAAAGACCAAAAACAGGAATGGCCGTTAAAACCAGAAGGGATCGTCGGCGCTTCTATTTGCCAACTTTCTGGTAAAATACCAAACCCAGAACAGCCCTGTGAAACAAGGTTTGAATATTTCGCCGAAGGGACAGTTCCTTCAGAAACAGAAAATTTAAAGATGGCGATTGAAATTGACAAAACCAACGGCCAGATGGCTAATGAAAAAACTCCTCCAGAAAACAAAGAAATCCAGGAACATCAAGTGATTATTGACTCTTTGGGGACAAAGTTTTGTTTAGACTGCTCAGTCGCCACCCAATCAGCCACCATAACTCCCTCTTCAAATCAGCCTTAAAAGGGATTAAAATTGATTTACCATGGCGGTTAAAAGGGCAGGAACCGTTTTCATCTCTTCTAAAAAAACCCTTCTGGGCTGGTTAATTTTTATTCTCAGTAAAATTGGCAAGCCTTTTTATTGGTTGTTTTTAGGTCTAATCTATCTTTTAACTTATCTCTTTCAATTTTTAAGCAAGACTGTTTCTTGGTTCTTTCGAAAAACTAAAAAAATCCGTCTCCCCCATTGGCAATGGCCCCACTTGAGGCTTAAGTTTAAATTGCCAAAGCCAAAGATTAAAAAAATTAGGGTAAAAAAACTTAAGTTTCGTTTAAGGTTTCCCCGCCGAAAGATTATCTTACTGACAATCATTTTACTTTTAGTCGCACTTATTGGTTCATTCTCCTTTAGTATTTTTTATGGCTTGCCGAATCCTCACCAACTTATTACCCGCGACCAGGCCGTTTCAACTAAAATTTATGACCGTGAGGGTCAACTGCTCTATAAAATTTATCGTAATCAAAACCGAACCCTAGTCCAATTAAAAGAACTCCCCTTACCTCTTATTCAAGCCACGATTGCCGTGGAAGATGCGGAATTTTACCACCATCGTGGTTTTTCCTGGAAAGCCATCTTCCGAGCCGCTTTAAAAAATCTGGAAGGTGACAAACTTTATGGCGGCTCAACCATTACTCAGCAGTTAGTTAAAAACGCCCTTTTAACGCCAGAACGGACCTGGCGAAGAAAAATCAAAGAAATTGTTCTTTCTCTATTAGTAGAAAGTAAATTTTCCAAAGATGAAATCTTACAGATGTATTTCAATGAGGTTGGTTACGGCGGTGCTGCTTATGGTATTGAAGAAGCGGCCCAACTTTATCTTGGCAAGTCAGCCCAAGAGTTAACTCTGGCTCAAGCCGCCTTGCTGGCTGGGCTGCCAGCTTCACCAACGACTTTCTCTCCTTTTGGGGCTCATCCGGAGTTGGCCAAAGAAAGACAAGAGTTCGTCCTCTACCGTATGAAACAGGAAGGTTTTATTACCGAAGAACAACGAAAAAAAGCGGTGGAAGAAACCATCCGTTTAGCTCCTTTAAGAACCGATATTAAAGCCCCTCATTTTGTCATGTATCTCAAAGAAATCTTGGCGGAAAAATATGGAGAAAGAATGGTGGAAGAAGGTGGTTTGGAAGTTAAAACCAGTCTGGATTTGTCTTTACAAGAAGAAGTTGAAAAAATTGTTAAAAATGAAGTTAATTCATTACAAAAACTTCATATTACCAACGGAGCCGCTTTAGTCACCAATCCCCAAACCGGGGAAATTTTGGCCATGGTTGGTTCCAAAGATTACTTTGATGAAACTATTGACGGTAATGTCAATGTGACTTTAAGACCGCGTCAGCCTGGTTCGTCGATTAAACCAGTTAATTACGCCGTGGCTTTACAAAACGGTTTTACCCCGGCGACTGTCCTTTCGGATACACCCATTACCTACCAAGTCGCCGGCCAACCACCTTATTCACCAAAAAATTATGACAATAAATTCCATGGCAATATTCCTCTGAGAATTGCCCTCGCTTCTTCTTATAATGTCCCGGCGGTTAAAGTTTTATCGGCCTTCGGGGTCGACCGGATGATTGATTTGGGTGAAAAAATGGGCATCACCACCTGGAAGGATCGTTCTCGTTTTGGTTTGTCTTTAACCTTAGGCGGCGGTGAGGTCAAAATGACGGATATGGCGGTCGCTTACGGTACTTTGGCTAATTTAGGCGGTCGGGTTGATTTAAATCCTATCTTAGAAGTAAAAAATTACAAAGGCGAAACTCTCCAAAAAACACCTCAAACAGTAAAAAAAGAAGCGGTTTTATCCCCTGCCATTGCCTATCTTTTAACCAATATTTTATCTGACAACATCGCCCGCACTCCGGCTTTTGGCCCAAGCTCTTGGTTAAATATTAAAGACCATCCTTCGGTCGCGGTTAAAACCGGAACCACTCAAAATCTAAGAGACAACTGGACCATTGGCTATACTCCAGATTTTGTCGTTGCTGTTTGGGTAGGCAATAATGATAATTCGCCGATGAGCTATGTCGCTTCTGGAGTAACTGGGGCTTCACCCATCTGGAACAAAATCATGACCTTTTTAGTCAAAGATTTACCGGATAAAGCCTTCCCACCACCAGAAGAATTAACAAGAGTTGAAATCTGCCCTTCAACCAACACTCTTCCTTGTGAAGGTTGTGGCGGTAAATGGGAATATTTTCTCCCAGGAACTGAACCGAAAAGTCATTGTGATCCGGAAAAAATTAAAGAGATGTTGCAGAGTTCTCCCACTCCCACACCTTCTTGACAAGGAGTATA